>Ga0272441_10006897_pt1 | contig 18755 bp, 14 predicted proteins | sample SSMProp6N_FD_193582 | JGI IMG/M metagenome (GOLD analysis project Ga0272441, IMG submission 193582) | Marine sediment archaeal communities from Little Sippewissett salt marsh, Falmouth, MA, United States - SSM-Prop-6N | ecosystem: Environmental > Aquatic > Marine > Wetlands > Sediment ... | reverse complement strand
TAGTCCCCCGGAACCAGCTCGTCCCCCGGACTCCCGAAGTAGACCCGGGTCAAACCCCGGATCGCCCAGAGGCCGGAGACGGGACGGTAGATCCCGATGTTTTTCCTGCCTTCCCCGTCGAAGTAACCGGGTGCCAGCTCGTCGGAGGAACTTCCGAAATAGACCCGCGTAACACCCCGGATCGCCCATAAACCCGTGCTCGCCCGGAATATCCCCGCCTCACAGGAGCCGTCGCCATCGTAATCACCGGGGACCGGCCGGTCGGACGGTGAACCGTAGTAGAGGCGCGAAACGCCCCTGATCGCCCAGAGACCGTAAGCGGGACGGAAGACGGCGATCTCGGTGGATCCGTCCCCTTCGTAGTCCCCGCAAGCCGGAGCATCAGAGGAGGAGCCGAAGTACGCCCGGGTGACTCCCCGGACCGCCCAGAGGCCGGAGCCGCTTCGGAAGACGGCGATGTCATCGGTTCCGTCCCCGTCGTAGTCCCCGGACTCGATCAGGGGGTTCCCGGTGGTCGCCGCGCATTCGCCGGAATATCTCCTTTCGTAGTAATAGTCGGTCCGGAGGGCGGAAACACGGTAAAAATAATTTTTCCCGGAAGCCACCGTCCCGTCAATATAAGTCGATGAAGACAGCGGCTCCGAAGTTATCTTCCGGTAGATACCGCACCCGCCCGCCATGTCCGGCTGGGGATCGCTCCCGGCTCCGGTGTCCCCGCCGGACACTTCGGCCCGGAAAACATCGTACTTCACGCTGGCGGACGGAATCACCCCCCCGTTGGAATCAACGCTGACATCGTCCCAGTCGAGGGTGACGGAATTCGCCGTCGAGCCGGTGACCACCAGTCCGGCGGGAATTTCAGGAGGATAGGCGGCACGGTCGGTGGGGTTGGGATCCTGAAAGGTCCCGTCCCAGACTTTTTCCCGGATTACATTGTAATTTCCTTCGTCATCCGCCTTGACGGTGATATCGCCGTCGAGGAAGGTCATGTAAATGACCGTTCCGTTGGCCATCAACCGGTCGAGGCACTCCGGCTTGGGATGGTATTCTGAACCTATGCAGGAGATGAAGGAGTAACCGGAATTTTCGGAATGGACCGCGTTGATCCAGGAGGCTTTGTTGCAGCCGTCCGAGACGGAGCCGTGGTGGCTGATCTTGTGGATGTCGGAGGGAACGTCGGAACCGTAGTTATTCAGAATGTTGTTAATCACTGCATCGCCGGAGAGGTCCCCGGTGAAGATGAAGCTGGAATCGCCGAAATCCATCTTCAGCACGATTGAATTGCGGTTGGTGGTGCTGCCGGAGCCGACCGAAAGGCACCGGACGGTCACTTCGGGATCCCAATCCAGATAGCATCCGATATCGAAGGTCCCGGGATTTACACCTCCGCTTGCCTCACCGTCGGCCGCCCCTTTGACAATCCAGGGGCAACCCTCGGAAACGACCGGAACGGCGAAATGATCGTTGAAGTGGGTCCCGTCGTGACCGCGGGGACTGTAAACCTTGTTGACCTGATAGGAGTTAAGCAGCTCCTCCAGGCCGCCGTAATGGTCGGCGTCGGCGTGGGTGGCGACCATGTAGTCGATCACCCCGTCGAAACCGGTAAGGTTCTCCAGGAAAGGCTTGAAGACGGCGGGGCCGTCATCGGGCTTTCCCCCGTCGATGACGACATCCTTTCCGTTGGGGAGTTTTATGTAATTCGCGTCACCGTTGCCGATGTCGAGCATCGTCCACTGTAGATACTCCGACCGCGCCCCGGGCAAAGCGACAAGGGAAAGCAATAGCAGAGTGCTGAACGTTTTCCAGAACATGATCTATTAATATAACATATTCCGGAAAACAGGCGCAAAGCGGGTTATGCCCCGGATCAGATTAGCATGATGCGTTTTTCGGCGGGTGCTTCCTTTTTCGGGAATCTGATCACCAGCACACCGTTCTGATACGAAGTCTCGGGATGATCGGTATCGGCAATGGGCGGCAGCGTGATCGAGCGCTGAAAAGACCCGAACGATCTTTCCAGGCTCCGGTAATTTTTTTCCCTTATTTCCTTCTCCTCCTCCCTCTCGCCTTTCAGGGTGAGAATGTTGCCCCTCACGGTCACATCGATCGCCTCCTTCTCCATCCCCGGCAGGTCAACCCGCACCACGACGCTGCTGTCGTCCTCATAGATGTCGACCCGCGGGCTCCAGGCGCTTTCGAAGCTTTCGAGCTCATCCGGCCGCCCGCGTGAGCGCGATCTTTCAAAGAAGCGATCCATCTCTTTTCGGAACTCCTCCATCCAGGCGAATGGGTCCCACTCATCGGGAGATGATGGTGAGAGGAGCGATTCCGTCCTCAAAAGCGGCGGTGCTTCCGGGGAGGTAACTGCCTCTCCCTCAATTTCAACCGTTACCGACTCACCTGAGCGTGATGGAGGTGGGGTAACCCGCGGGCCCTTTTCCTCGCAACCGGCTGATGATATAAACAGCACCAGGCTTACAAACAAGGAAAGACAAAAATTCAACGGTTGAATCAACGCACGTTTTTTCATAAATGTTCCCCCTTTCAAGCTTATTCCAAACCGTAAAAGAATTGCCGTCACATCCCTTTCGGCGATCTGATCTCGCAAAATCTGTGCCAGTTAAACGGGATTGTCCCAATTTTTCATAATCATATGAATTTTAAGCAAATTTGAAAAATTTAATACCGAGCCCATCCGGTGGTAGTTCCTGAAATTGTGACATCATTTTACGCATAATCTCCGATGAGAGACATTCTTACACAATAAAAATTCAAGAAAAAATTAAATTTTTTTCTTGACTAATTATTCTATTATGACTATATGGTCGTATTAGACTTAATGGTCTACTATGACCAGTGGGTCATGATTGGGGACATGGTCATTAAATAATGGAGAATATACCAACAGCAAAGCGGGGGAAACCGACGCGACACCGCCGGAGGGCTAAAGCCACCGAGAAGAAGCTTCTCGACGCCGCCCGGTCTCTCTTCGCGGAACAGGGTTTCAATACCACCTCCATCGACGATATCACCCGGCGGGCGGACGTGGGGAAAGGAACCTTTTATTATCACTTCAACAATCAGCAGGAGATCGTGGAAGCCCTGGTTAAACGGGTGATCGGTGAATTGATAGAGACCATCAAAAAAAGGTGCCATGGTATTACAGATTTGAGAAGCCTCCTCGACGCCCTGATCGGCGCGCACATCGAATTCTTCTCCAACCGCTGGGAAGATTTTGTCCTCTTTTTCCAGGGGAGAACCGACCTCGCCATCGAGCAGAGTTACGAGGGCCTGGAGACGCCCTTCCTCGATTACCTGAAAAGCGCCGAGAAAATACTGGCCGGGGCGATCCACCGCCCGTTGCCGGAGAGCGTTCTCCGCCGGATCGCCTGCGCGGTGGTCGGATTCGTCTCCGGTTACTACTCTTTCGCCACCCTCGCCTCCCTCGACGACGACATCGATGCCGTCTTCACCTCCCTCCGCGGAGCCATGGCAGCGAGCCTCGCCCGCTTCATCAAGGAGGCCGTGCCCGCGCTGGAAAATGAAGAAAGCCGTGATCCTAAACCGCACTGAAAAATAATTGTTAATAACGCCCGGCCGGTATTTACCCGGCACGGGCAAAACAAAAGGAGGAAGAAATAATGCAGACAGGATACCAGCTGAGGAAGAGGAGGAAACCGCCAGACTTAACCCGGATACCGGCTCAGAGAAAACGCCCGGCTATACGGAACCGGCTCAAGCTCGACCGGGCCGGCCAGACCCGCAGAGTCAATTATGTCGACCGGGCCGTCCGGAGGAAAGCCTGGGGCGTGGCCGCCAGTTTCGACATCTACGACTGCGACCCGGCGACGATCCGCGACGCGGATAAAATCCGCGACTTCGTCGTCGATCTCTGCCAGCTCATCGATATGAAACGGTTCGGAGAGACCACGGTTGTTCACTTCGGTGAAAATGACCGGGTCGCCGGTTTCTCGATGATGCAACTGATCGAAACTTCGCTCATCTCCGCCCACTTCGCCAATCAGTCCAACACCACCTACCTCGATGTTTTCAGCTGCAAGCCCTACGATCCTTCAGTCGTTGAGGAATTCGCTTTGAAATTCTTCGGGGGCACCAGGTGTATTACCCATGTCAATCTGAGGTTGTGAGCCGTGAACGGCATTCGCATAGTCAGCGAGGAGAATGAATGCCGGGCCGTCTGGGAAGCGGCGGTGCCGCGCCGGGCCATCTGGGATCTGTGGGAGGTGCGGTGCTGTTTTCACCGCAATTTCCGGAGACAGCTCCACTTCATCGTAGCCGAGCAGAACGGCGCCATCTGCGGGCTCCTCCCCCTGAGCCGAATCGAGGAATCCGACTCCTACGGCTTCTTCCCCGGCGAGGTCTGGAAAGGTAAAACCTGGCTGGAGGGGAACCGCATAGTCAGCGGTGACGAGGAAACCCTCCGGGATATGCTTGAGCGCTGTCCCGCACCCTACGAATTACGTTATCTCCTTCCCCCGAAAAACGGCCAAGAGAACGGCTGGGCCACGGACGAGATCGGCTATCTCTTTCACCCTCCCCGCTACGGTTACGACCTGGAGAACTACTTTGGTGAATTTTCCCGAAAATCGAGAAAGCGCCTCAAGCGTGATCTCGAGTTCATGGAGGCCCTCGGAGTCCGCTACCGCTACAACGATACGAGCGATTTCAGCTATCTGGTCGATCTCAATCTCTCCCGCTTCGGTGAAGATTCCTACTTCTCCGACCCCCGTTTCACGGAGAGCCTTCGTGACTTGATGAATCTCCTCCGCGAGCGTGGCTGGCTGCGCCTGACCACGATCATCATCCAGGGCAGGGTAGCCGCGGTCGATCTCGGCGGCGTCTATAACGGCTGCTACACATTATTCGGGGGGGGCACCAACGCCGATTTCATCGGGGTGGCCAAGCTGATCAACACCCACCACATAAGGTGGGCTTGCGAGGAGAAACTCGAACTGGTTGATTTCCTCTGCGGGGACTTCGCCTGGAAAAAAATCTTCCATCTCTCACCCCGGCCCCTTTATCTGCTCTCTAGCCGGGCGGAAGAAGAGGAGCTCCAAACGGTCGAGGAGAAAACCGGGAGCGGAGCCTATGTCGGCTGAGCGCGTCCTCGTGGTGGGGACGACGGCCGACTACATCGATATCATCCGCCGCCGCTTTCCCGGCCGGGCCCTTTTCCTTACCGAGCCGAAGGAGCGGCGGCGGCCCTCGCCCTACGGGCTTCCCGGTCCCGGCGAAGAGGTCCTTTTCGACCTTTCCGATTTCCGGGGTGCCGGAGACGCTCTCGCCCGGCACCTCGAACGCCGGGGGATCGAGCTCTCCGGGATTGCCTGCTTCGACTGCGAGTCGCTGGCGCTGGCCGCGGAGCTGGCGGGGAGGTACTCGCTGCTCTTTCCCTCCCCGGAAGCAGTGGCCGCCAGCCGGAACAAATTCACTTCCAAAAAGCACTGGCGGGAGGCGGGGATCCCCTGCCCCCGGGTTCAGCTCGTCCGGAATCCCGAAGACGCCGTCGGCTTCCTGCGGAAAATCCGGCGGCCGGTCGTTCTGAAGCCGCTGACCGGAAGCGGGAGCGAGTTCGTCTTTCTCTGCCGGGAAGAAAAAGACTGCCGCCGGGCCTTCGCCACCATGCGCCAGCGGCTCCGGGACCACCCGGATCGTAGGATGTACGGAACCTGCGAAGCCGGCGGGGAAAACGTCGATTCCCGCAGGACTTTCGTCGCCGAGGAGTACCTGGAAGGCGAGGAGTACAGCTGCGATATCCTTCTCCGGGAGGACGGGTTGAAGCTCATCCGCGTCGCCGGCAAGATTTTCTATCCCGAGGAAGCGTTCGGCACGGTCCTCGCCTACGTTCTTCCCTCATCGCTTCCGGCCCAGATCGACCCTTCCCGCTTCCGCTCGCAGCTCCTCCGGGCCTCCCGCGCTCTGGGCCTGGAGAGATCGATCTGCATGCTCGACTTCATCGTCAATGGTGGCGAGGTTCTCTTCCTGGAACTCACTCCCCGCCCCGGCGGGGACTGCCTCCCCGCCCTGGAGCGACTCAGCTCCGGTTTCGACATGCTGGGATTCGCCCTCGATGTCGCCGACGGAAGACCGCTGAAAATACCGGCCGGGAAACAATGGCGGCGGCTGGTCGGACTCCAGATCCTGGCCGAATGCCCCGGAGTGATCCGGAAGATCGACACCGGCGCGCTGCGGGCGGACCCCCGGGTCCTCGGCTGCTCGATCGAGGCCGGGACCGGATACCGCGTCCTGGTACCCCCGGAAAACTACGATTCCCGCCGTCTCGGACACGTAATCTTCCGGCCGGAGGAAAATAGGGAAATAGGCGAACAGTGCCGCGAACTGGCCGGGATGATAAGAATCGAAATGGAGGACTCCCGGTGAGCTCGGCGGAAAAATCAACCGGCTTCCTCGATGGAAAAGAACTCGATGATTTGGTCCGTGGTTTCCTCAGGCAGCGGCGGATTTTTCTCCGGGCCGCACGCCGGCATGGCTCCCCGCTCTACCTGATCGACCGGGCGGTCCTGGGCGAACGGGCCCGGCGATTCCGGGCGGCCTTCGCCTCGGAATTTTCCGACTTCCGGATCTACTTCGCCGTCAAGAGCAACAACCACCCGGCGGTGGCGAAAACCCTGGCGGAGGAAGGCCTCGGTCTCGACGTCTCGAGCGGCGAGGAGCTGAAGCTCGCTCTCGGCTCCGGGGCGAAGGATATCGTTTTCAGCGGGCCCGGAAAAACCCAGGACGAACTGAGGCTCGCGCTGAAAAACCGTCGGCGGGTTAGCATCCTGATCGACAGTTTCGGCGAACTCGACCGCCTCGAACTGGCCGCGGCCCGATCGAAGAGCTCCATTCGCGCCGGTGTGAGACTCACCACCGACGAAAGGGCCCTCTGGGCCAAATTCGGGATATCGCTCTCCGAGCTTTCGGATTTTCTGGCGCGAGCAAAGAAGTCACGACGCATCCATCTGGTCGGACTCCAGTTCCACACCAGCTGGAACCTCAAACCCGACACTCAGGTCGAATTCATCGAACGATTAGGAAGATCGATTCAAGAACTGAAGGAAAAAGAAAGGTCCCGGATCGAATTCATCGACATCGGCGGGGGTTACTGGCCGGAGAGGGGGGAGTGGTTCCACCTCCGGCCTCCGGGAAAAAAGGTAACCGGAAAGAAGGATTCCCGCACCTTTCCTCACGGATGGAACCCGGCCGACCCAATCGAGGAATTTGCCCGGAAAATCGCAGAATCCTTCCGGAAAAACATTTTTCCCTTCCTTTCCTGCCGCGTCTGCGCCGAACCGGGGCGCTGGCTCGTCCACGACGCCATGCATATCCTCCTCACGGTGATCGACCGCAAAAGAGAGGACCTGGTCATAACCGACGCCGGGACCAACGCGATCGGCTGGGAGCGGTTCGAGACCGACTATTTCCCGGTGATCAACCTCTCCCGGCCCGCTCCGAAGGAGCGTCCCTGCCACATTCTCGGTTCCCTCTGCACCCCGCACGACGTCTGGGGTTATTTTTACCACGGGAAAGAAATCGGGCCGGGGGACATCCTCTTGATTCCCCACCAGGGTGCTTACACATACAGCCTCCGACAGGAGTTCATCAAGCCGCTTCCAAAAACGGTCATTATCAATACACCGGTTTTTTGAAAGACCACCCCGAAAGCCTCCGGCAGACCCAGCCGCGCCCGAACGAAGGCCCGGAACCGCAGCCGCCTCCCTCAATCCGGTGAAGAAAAGTGTTTTGCCTAAAACGGCGGCTGGCTTTATAATGAAAACTTTCAACTCGGTACCGGGGAAAAGATGAAGAAACTCGACGATTTGAGAAAAGAGGCCCGGCGGGGAAGGGGTGAAGAACTTGTTAAGAAGCGCCGAAAGTTAGGCAAGATGACCGCCCGGGAAAGGATCGAATACCTCCTCGACCCGGATTCATTCCAGGAAGTGGGGATGTTCGTCACCCACCGCTGTCACGATTTCGGGATGGAGCGAAAGAAGATGCTCGGCGACGGCGTGATCACGGGATACGGCACCGTCCACGACCGTTTGATTTACGTCGTCTCCGAGGATTTCACCGTCCTGGGGGGGTCGCTCTCCAAGGCTTACGCGGAGAAGATCTGCCGGGTTCAGGAACTCGCCCTTAAAAACGGGGCCCCCATCGTCAACATCAAGGATTCGGGCGGCGCCCGGATCCAGGAGGGGGTCGATTCCCTCGCCGGTTACGGCATGGTCTTTCTGGGGAACGTGCGGGCCTCGGGGGTGATACCGCAGATCTCGGCGGTGCTGGGTCCCTGCGCGGGTGGCGCCGTCTATTCCCCTGCCCTGACCGACTTCATTTTCATGGTGAAGGGAGGAAGCAACATGTTCCTCACCGGCCCGAAAGTGATCAAGGCCGTCACCCACGAGGAGGTCGGCCCTGAAGCCCTGGGAGGAGCGGAGGTCCACGGTACCACCAGCGGAATGGCGCATTTCCTGGCGGAGAATGAGGAAAGCTGTCTGGCCATGATCAAGGAGCTCTTAAGCTACCTTCCCCAGAACAACCTCGACGATCCTCCCCTCCTGGAGCGGAAACGCCCGGTCCCATTGCGCCAGAAGCTCACCAGCATCATGCGGCACGTCGCCCGCGGCGGGCCGGCGGGATCGCTCGAGGGAATAGTGCCTCCGGATCCCACCAGGCCGTATGACATGCGCGAGATAATCGGGGGGATAGTTGACGACGGCACTCTTTTTGAAGTCCATGCCGGTTTCGCCGGCAACCTGATCGTGGGTTTTGCCCGGATGCAAGGGCGGACGATCGGGGTGCTGGCCAACCAGCCTCTTCAGCTGGCGGGAGTTCTCGACACCAAGGCTTCCGTCAAGGGAGCGAGATTCGTAAGATTCTGCGATTGCTTCAACATACCGCTGGTAGTCTTCGAGGACGCCCCCGGATTCCTGCCCGGAATCGAGCAGGAGCATTCGGGAGTGATCAAGGAAGGGGCGAAGCTCCTCTACGCGTTCTGCGACGCCACCGTCCCCCGGATAACGCTGACCGTCCGGAAAGCCTACGGCGGAGCTTATATCGCCCTGAACTCCAAAACCATCGGGGCGGATCTCTGCTTCGCCTGGCCGAGCGCCCAGATCGCGGTGATGGGGGCGGAGGGAGCCGTCAACATCCTTTATCGGAAAAAACTTGCCTCGGCGAAAAACCCCGGCGAGCTGCGGAAGCGACTGGCCGCCGAGTATGAAGAAAGGTTCAACAATCCCTACGTAGCCGCCGAGCGGGGCTATATCGACGAAGTGATCAAGCCGGACGAGACCCGGGACCGGCTGATCGCGGCGCTTGAATCCCTCCAGAGCAAACAGGACCGCACCCCCCCCAAGAAGCACGGAAATCTCCCTTTATGAGCCGGATCAGCAAAATCCTGGTCGCCAACCGGGGAGAGATCGCCCTGCGGGTGATGCGGGCCTGCCGGGAGCTCGGTATCGCCCCGGTGGCCGTCTTTTCCCGGGCCGACCGGGCGGCCCGGCACGTCCGCTACGCCGACGAGGCCTACAAGATCGGACCCGCTCCCTCGACGGAGAGTTATCTCCGGATCGACCGGATGGTCGGGGCGGCAAAGGAGTCGAACTGCCAGGCCATCCATCCCGGCTACGGTTTCCTCGCCGAAAATCCGGACTTCCCCCGGGCCTGCGCGGAGGCGGGACTCATCTTCATCGGTCCATCCGAGGAAGCAATGCGAAAGGTGGGGGATAAGACCCGGGCGAAAAAACTGGCGGAAGAGGCCGGGGTGCCGACCATCCCGGGTACGAGCGATGCCATCGGAGAACTCTTCCAGGCCTCCCGGGCCGCCGACGAAGTGGGCTACCCGGTCCTTTTGAAAGCGGCCGCCGGCGGGGGAGGCAAGGGGGTGAGGGTGGTCTCCCATCCCGACCAGCTGGCCCCGATCTATGACCGCGCCCGCTCGGAAGCGGCCGCCGCCTTCAACAACCCCGGGATCTACCTGGAAAAATTCATCACCGCCCCCCGGCATATAGAGATCCAGGTGCTGGTCGAATCCGACGGACGGGCCGTTCACCTCAACGAGAGGGAGTGCTCCGTCCAGCGCCGCTATCAGAAGCTGATCGAGGAGGCGCCCAGCCCCGCGGTGGACGAAAAACTCCGCCGGGAGATGGGAGAAGCCGCCCTCCGGTTCGCCCGGGCGGTCGGCTACACGAACGCGGGGACGGTGGAGTTCCTCCTGGATCAATCGGGAAAGTTCTACTTTTGCGAGATGAACGCCCGCCTCCAGGTCGAGCACCCCGTGACCGAGCTCCTTACCGGCGTGGATATCGTTAAGGAGCAGATCCGGATCGCCGAAGGATCTCCCACCTCCTTCACCCGGGAAGATATCGGATCGAGGGGATGGGCGATCGAATGCCGGATCTACGCCGAAGACCCCCTCACCTTCCTCCCTTCCACCGGAAAAATCATCGAGATGATCGAGCCCTCCGGACCCGGCATCAGGCTGGAATCGGGAATCTCCGAGGGTGAGGAAGTGACGATACACTACGACCCCCTGGTGGCCAAACTCGCCGCTTGGGGAAGCGACCGGCAGGAGGCGATCGCCAGGATGGAGCGCGCCCTCAAAGAGTACGTGATCATCGGGATCAGAACCACCATCCCTTTCCACCTCCGCATCCTGCGCCATCCCCGGTTCCTCAGCGGTCACTACCACACCGCAATCACCGAGGGGCTGGAAAAAGAGCGGCCCGGAGGGCGGATCGCCGCCGCCGCTCTCGCCGCCGCCCTGGCCGCCGAAGGGGAACAGAGAGTCAAGCTGGGTGGGTCCCCCGACGGCATGAAACGCTGGAGATTGGCCGGGAGGGTCGATGAAGGAATTCGTCGTAGAAGCTGGTGACCGCTCTTTCCGGATCGGCGTCGGGAAACTGAAAGAGCACGGCCCCGAGCAGCTTTACGAGGTGGTCATGGAAGGGGAGAAAAAACTGGTGAGCGCGGTTTCGGTCTCGCCCGCCCACCTGTCGCTTCTGGTTGACAACCTTTCCCATAACGTCGAGGTGCGGAGGGAGGGGGAATACTACCTGGTCTCGATTGAAGGGGAAAACTACTCTTTCCTGGTGAGGGAAGCGGCCGGGACGGCCCCGGCGGCAACTCCCCCGGTTCCGACCGAAGCGGTGATCACCGCTCCGATGCCCGGCATGGTCATCGAGGTATTCATACGGCCGGGGGATAAAATCGACCCCAACGCCAAGCTGCTGGTGCTGGAAGCGATGAAGATGCAGAATGAAATCAGCTCGCCCCGGAAAGGCGAGATCATCCGGGTCTCGGTGAAGCCGGGTGACTCGGTAAAAGTCGGCGATGAGCTGGTGTTGATCTCGTAAGCGCGAGCCGCCGTATAAAGAAATACATTTAATCTCGTCCCGGTATTCTAAATGAAAAAATCTTTCAATGTAATCGCAGGCCGTTATAATCGTTTTCCGGCCTGAGTTCGGCCGCGGGATGAGAAAAGCATTCAGTACGCTGAATGGCTGAATCCAGACAAGTAAATGTCGAAGGCGAGACCGGCGGATTACCCCGGATTTCTCCCTTCCTCCTGCGTTTGTTTTATCTCTACTGCCGGAGATACATCCGACGCCATCTCCACGCGCTGCGGATAGCAAAGGGGGAGATTTTCCCGGAAGATACGGGGCCTCTGGTCATTTACCTCAACCACCCCTCCTGGTGGGACCCCCTGATCTGCCTGGCCCTCGCCCGGCGGTTTTACCCGAAACGTTCCCACTACGCCCCGATCGACGCCGGCGAGCTCAATCGCTACCGCTTCTTCAAAAAACTCGGATTCTTCGGTATCGAGGCGGGCACGTTCCGGGGAGCGGCCCGATTCCTGAAAACCGCGGAGCTGATCCTGAAGAGTCCGGAAGGTACTCTCTGGCTGACGCCTGAAGGAGAGTTCCGCGACCCCCGGCAGCGCCCGTCCCGTCTCGCCCCCGGGCTCGGCCATCTCGCCTGCCGGATGGAAACGGGCATGCTGCTTCCGCTCGCACTCGAATTTCCTTTCTGGGAAGAGCGTAATCCGGAAGCTCTGGCCGCGGTGGGAGAGGCGATCGACGCCGCCCGCTTCCGGGGAATCGCTGCCGGCCGGGCGACGGAGCTCCTCGGGGAAGCGCTGGAAAAAGTGCAGGACCGCCTCGCCCGGCTCGCCCGGGAGAGAAGCCCGGAAAATTTTAAAATTGTCCTCGGGGGCTCCGCCGGCGTGGGCGGCGTTTACGACCTCTGGCGCAGAATCCGCTCCACCACGACCGGAGAGACCTTCCGCACCGAACACGGAAAGGGAGGTCGATGACCGTCCCCGCGATCAGTTTTATCATCTTCATTCTCGCCGCTCTGCCGGCTCTTCTCTTCCTCTTCAACCTTCCCCTTTTCCGGACTCCCCCCGAAAAAACCCCGGGAGACGGAGATCGGCCGAAAATCTCGGTGCTGATACCGGCCCGGAACGAGGAGGAGAATATCGTCGGGGCGGTCGAATCAGTCCTCGGAAACGACGGAGTTGATCTGGAGGTCGTGGTCCTCGATGATCACTCCGCCGACGGGACCGCGGAACTGGTCGCTAAACTGGCGGAGAAAGACCCCCGCCTGCGCCTGGAGAAAGCGCCGGAGCTCCCCACCGGCTGGAACGGGAAACAGCACGCCTGCGCGATTCTCTCCGAGATCGCCCGAAACGAGCTCCTCCTCTTCCTCGACGCCGATCTCCGCCTCCACCGTGGTGCGCTCAGCCGGATAATCGCTTTTCTGAAACAATCAAGAGCTTCACTGGTAAGCGGCTTTCCCCGCCAGAAAACCGAAACCTTTATGGAGAAAATCCTGATCTCCCTCATCCATTTCATCCTCCTCGGTTTCCTTCCCCTGGGAAGGATGCGGAAGACGACCAAGCCCGCCTACGCCGCCGGAACCGGTCAGCTTATCATCGTCGAACGGGAGGCTTACCGGCGTTCGGGAGGGCACGCCGCCATCCGACGATCCCGTCACGACGGGATCGCGCTTTCCCGGGCCTTCCGCAAGGCGGGTTTGCGGACCGACATCTTTGACGCGGGGAATGTAGCCTCCTGCCGGATGTACCGTTCGGGGAGGGAGGTCTTTTCCGGCCTGGCCAAAAACGCCGTCGAGGGAATGGCGGCGCCGGGGAGGATCATCCCCTTCAGCCTGATCCTCGCCGGCGGGCAGATCCTTCCCCTTCCCTGGCTCATCTTCCTCCTCATTGCGGGCGCGGGCGGGCTGCCGGTCTTCCTATCTTCCGCGGCCTTGCTCTTATCATACCTTCCCCGCCTGATTGCCGTCTCCCACTTCCGTCAGCCGCTCATCGGCGCCCTCCTTCACCCTCTGGGCGTTCTGGTACTCCTGGGGATTCAGTGGTACGCGTTAGGAAGGAAAATCCTGGGAGTTCCCGCCCGCTGGAAAGGCCGGGAATACCGGGACCGGGGGGAGTGAAAGGGAGTTATCCCGGGCGTCACATCCCCGGGGGCGGTTCCTGCCGGGAACCGGTAACGGGCTTTTCCCATCTTTGCGGACGGAGGCGGCGGCCGAGGAGGACGACATCCCGGAGACCCTGCTCGCCGGCGGCGCCGCGCCAGCGGCCTATAAACCCGGGCTCCTGAATGACCTGGGCGACCGCCGCCAGAGCCCGGAGGTGAAAGTTCCGCTGGTCGAACGTTCCGACCATGACGAAGATGGCCTGAACAGAAGGCGCTTCTTCTGAGAACCGGATCCCCGGCTGTGACCGGACCAAGGCGATCTCGAAGCGTTTCCGCCCCGGGATGATAACGTGGGGGATGGCCACGAAGGGGGTGATCACGGTCGAGGTTTCCCGTTCCCGCTTCCGGAGCAGTTCCGAAAGGCCGGCGGTATCCTCCCCGAGACGATCCGAGAGGAGGCGGGAGACCCGCTCGCAGCACTCCTCTACGGCCACGGATTCCTTCAGATCGAGGACGGGGCAGCCGGCGATGATCTCGTCGAAGCGGTCGGTAACGACCTCATCCCGTTCCCGGACGATCTCCTTCAGTTCGTGCTCAAGGTCCCCGGTGACCAGTTCCCGCGAGGTGATCCGCTGGATCAGGTGGAGGAGAGCGTAATCGCGGCGGACCCGGCGGCGGCCGAAGAACCAGTATCCTGCCACACCCACCAGGAAGAGGACCGCGCAGATGATGAAGGCTTCGAGGCCGAGCTCGAAGATGAGGAGGACGAAGCCGAGGAGTCCCAGCACCTGGGGAACCGGGTAGAACGGCACCCGGAAGCTCGGGCGGTAATTCTGGACCCGGCTCTCCCGGAGGACGATCACGCAGATACCGGAGAGGATGAAGCCGAGGATGAGGACCAAGGAGGCCGCCTCCACCAGGATGTCGAGCTTCAGAAAGAGGGAAGCGGAAACGAAAGCCCCGGTGATGAAAACCGCGAGAACGGGAACGCCGGACTTCGCTCTGACGTTGCCGAGGCGGCGGGGAAGGAGCTCGTCCCGCCCGAGGGCGAAGAGGTAGCGGGAGGCGGACATGATCCCGGCGTTGGCGGTTGAGACAAAGGCGAGGATGGCGGCCAGACCGAGGAGGCGCGTTCCCCAGGGCCCCATGAAACGGGCTGCGCCGGCGGTTATCGGCGTCAGGGAATGGTCCAGGACATCGGAAGGGAGGACGCCGGTGGTCACGAAAACCATGAGCGTGTACACGACTGTTACCACCGCCAGGGCGAGGAACATGCCGGCGGGTATGTTCCTCGCGGGGCGGCGGATTTCCTCCGCCATCCCGGAGATTTGAATCAGACCCCCGTAGGCGACAAAAACGAAGCCGGCGGTCGCCAGGGTTCGGTTCAAGCCGTAGGGAAAGAGAGGGCGGAGATTATCGGGGTCCACGTGGGGCAACCCCCTTACCACGTAGAACACCATCAGCACCAGCAAGCCGGTCACGAAGACGACCTGGGCCCGGCCGGCGTGGCGGGTGCCGGCGAGATTGATGAGGACGAAAAAGAGGCAGAGAACGACGCCGGAGAGCCGGGGGTCTACGGGGAGGAATATCCGCAGGAAAGCGGCCATCCCCACCAGGGCGAAGGCGCTCTTGAGGGAGAGCGTGAACCAGTTGATCAGCCCGGCAACCGAGCCCACCACCGGGCCGAGCGAGCGGGTGATGAAGAAATAATCACCTCCCGCCCGCGGCATGGCGGTCGCCAGCTCGGCCGCGTTGAGCATGCCTATACCGGCGAGAAGGCCGGCGACGAGGTAGGAGACGATCACCCCGGGGCCGGCCCGGGCGTGGGCGATACCGGGGAGGACGAAGATCCCCGAGCTCACCATCGCCCCGGTGGCGATGCAGAAGACGTCAAAAAGAGTGAGTTCTCGGCGGAGGCTCATCGTGATTGCGACCGTGACTTTCCGGTCCTATTTCCTTTCCTCGTCGGCGGGGCGGAGGGCGGCGGCGGCGCGGAGGCCGCTCATCAGAACCATCGGCATCCCCCCGCCCGGGTTGACCGAGCCTCCGACGAAGTAAAGGTTCGGGTAGCGGGGGCTGACCTTGGGAGCCTTGAAGCCGTAGTTCTTCCGGAAATCGGTCGCCACGCCGTAGATGGAGCCCCGGTTGGAGAAGTAATTTTTCCTGATATCCTCCGGCGTCCAGACGTGCTCGACCACCGTGCTTTCCCTCAGCCCCGGAAGGCCCATCCGCTCGAGTTTTTCCAGGACCCTCTCCTTGAGGCGGCCGTAATCCCGATCGCTGAAGACCCCCTCTCCGGCCCGGGCCGGGATATGGGGAAGGACCTTGATGTTGTCGCATCCCTCCGGACAGACGGAGGGATCGGTCCGGGAGGGAGCGACCACGTAGAGGGTAGGATCATCGGGGAGTTCCCCCTTCTCGAAGACGCTGCGGAAGTGACCGCGCTGATTTCGGGAGTAGAAAAAATTATGGTGAGCGAGCCGGGGAAAAACGCGGTCGGTCCCCAGGTGAATGACCAGTCCCGAACAGGCGGGGAGAAAACGTTTTTCCAGGCGGCGGAGGAGCGCGGGGTCTTCCGGCAACAGCGAGCGGACGGCCGGTATCACCTCCAGGTTGGAGACCACGCAGTCGGAATCCACCGCGGAGCCGTCGGAGAGGATAACGCCTTTAGCCCGGCCGTTTTTGATCGAGATCTTCTCTACCTCGGCACTGAAGCGCAGATCAACTCCCAGCTCTTCCAGAAGGCGGGAAAGGGCCCGGGCGATCGAGTACATACCCCCCTCCACGTACCAGAGATCGAACTCGAACTGGACGTTGGGGAGCATATTCATGAAGGCCGGGGCCCGCAGGGCGGAGCTTCCCACGTACTTGATGAAAAAATCCATCACGTCCCGAAGGTGGGGTTCGGGAAGCCTCCGCCGGACGGCGCCGTCCATCGTCCGGAAGAGGTCCAGCTTCAGGAGGTTAAGCGGTGATGCCCGGCGGATCATCTGTCCCGTGTTGTCGGCGGCGGTTTTAAAGTAGGCGTCGTCAACGGCGTCGTACTGTTTCTTCGAATAGCGGAGAAAACGCCGGAAGGGGCGGTCGAGGCCGGGAGCGAGGCGGGCGAGCTGCCGGGACATCTCCTCCGGATCGGGATCGAGATCAAAGACGGTTCCGTCCTCGAAGAAGTTTCGCCAGTGGGGGCGGACCGGAACGAAGGTGAGATAATCCTCGAGCTTCCGGCCGGCGGCGGCGAAGACCTGCCGGAAGACATCGGGAAGCGTGAGGATGGAAGGACCCATATCAAAGGAAAATCCATCCATCTCGAGAAGGTTGAGCTTTCCACCCGGGCGGGGATTTTTTTCGCAGACCGTCACTTTGAAGCCGGCGCCGGCCAGGGCCGCCGCGGCGGAAAGCCCCCCCAGTCCGGCTCCGATCACCACCGCCCGCTTCCCCCCGGAGGTATTCATTCTCTTCCTCCCGCCACCGGCCGAACCCCGTGTTTTCTCGAGATCAGGTCGGCGGTGATCCGCCCCGACTCGTAGATGGTGGGAAGGCCGCTTCCCGGGTGGGTTCCGCCCCCGGCGAGGTAGCAGTTTTTCAGCTCCTCGAAGCGGTTGCGCGGGCGCAGGTAGAGCATCTGGGAGAAATTGTGGGCGAGGTTGAAGATGGCGGCAATGTAAACGTTGTAGTCGTCCTCCCACTCCCGGGGGGTGATCACCCGCTCTTCCTCGATGTGGTCGATAAGGTCCTTCATCGGCGTGCGCTCGGCGATCTTCCCGAGGACCTTTTCCCGGTAAACCGGGGCCTCCTTTTCCCAATTGATGCCGGAGCGGTTGTTGGCGACCGGTACCAGGACGTAGATCGTCGATTTTCCTTCCGGAGCGAGTCCCGGATCGGTCACGCCGGCGTTCTGGATGTAGAAGGACATGTCATCGGAGAGCACTCCTTTCTCCATGATGTCGTCGATGTTTTGCCAGTAGTCACGGGCGAAATAGATGCTGTGGTGGGTGAGATCGTATTTTTTATCCACGCCGAGATAGAGCATGAAGGCGGAGCAGGAGAAGGGCCAGCGGGCGAGGCGTTCGGCGGCGTGCCTCCGGAGTACCCCGGGGGGTACCAGGCGGGTCATCGAGTAGGCGAAGTCGGCGTTGATCACCACCTCGTCGGCCGCGATCTTTTCGCCGTCCTCCAGCGCGACGCCGGTGACTGCGCGGTCCCGGAGGAGGAGCTGTTTTACCGGGCGGCCGGTCTGGATCTCCCCTCCCGCCTCGCGGACAACTTTCGCCATGGCCTCGGAGATGCGGTTCAATCCCCCGATGACATGGAAGATGCCGTGCTCATGCTCGAGGTAGGGGATGATGGCGAAAAATCCGGGGCATTCGGTGGGCGACATCCCCAGGTACTTGGACTGAAAGGTGAAGGCGAGCTTCAAACGCTCATCCTTGAAATAGCGGCCGAGGATGTCGAAGAGGGACGTCCGGATATGGGAGAGGTAGGGAGCCGCCCGGAGCATCTCCGACCGCAAGTACGACCAGGGATAAAGATAGGGTTTCCTCAGGATGGGGGCGAAGACCTTAAAAGCCTTTTCCTCATCGTCGAGGAAACGGTCGAGCGCCCCTTCGTTCCCGGGGAATTTATCCCGGATGATCTCCTCGGTTCGTTGGCGGTCGGAGGGAAGTTGAATGTCGAGATCGAAGAAGCTCAGTGTATAGAGGGGATCGAGGCGGCGGAAATCGAGATAATCTTCGGACTTCCTCCCCGCCCCCTCGAACATCTCGTCGAGGAGAAATTTCATCATCAGAAAGGTGGGGCCGGTGTCGAAGGTGTAATCCCCGAGACGGAGCGGAGCGTTTCTGCCCCCGACATCTTTTTCCTTCTCGAAGACCGTCACCCGAAAACCCCGGGAGGCGAGGAGCATGGCCGCGGTCAGGCCGCCCGGGCCGGCGCCGACCACAATGATCTTTTTCGCGCTCATGGCGGTGCCTCCATTTTTCTCAATTGATCAATCTGATTTTTGCCGTGAATTATAACCATTTCCATCCCGGATTGCAAAAATATATAGCCGCAAAGAGGCACAAAAGGCACAAAAACCGGCTACGCAGGAGCGGATACGGCAGTCCCTGGCAGCAGTGAGTTAGCTCTTAGTCATCGCTCCGCCCCGATAGCTATCGGGGCGGTGGTGTTTTAGGGGAAGCGTCTAACGGAGAAAGCGGAGGACTTTTTTCAGCGTCCGGAGCGGTGTCCGGTAGGGAGGGTAGCGGAGAGAAAGATCGAGGCGGAAAGAACGGATCATGACGCTCTTGAAGTGGG
>Ga0272441_10006896_pt1 | contig 18757 bp, 17 predicted proteins | sample SSMProp6N_FD_193582 | JGI IMG/M metagenome (GOLD analysis project Ga0272441, IMG submission 193582) | Marine sediment archaeal communities from Little Sippewissett salt marsh, Falmouth, MA, United States - SSM-Prop-6N | ecosystem: Environmental > Aquatic > Marine > Wetlands > Sediment ... | reverse complement strand
TGGTCTTGGTCTTTGCTTTGTCTTTTCACTTTTCGCAATAGCGACAGCCATCCCTGTGCCGGGCCACGCAACGCGGAAGGACGCCGGCATTACCCCTGGGACGCCCCTATCCGGCATTGCGAGGAGCGAGGATTCCAGCAACACGGCAATCACTCAATAGGACGAAGCCTTGGCTTACAATGTGCCGGTCTTCTCGTGCAGGACCCTTGTTTGAGGTCTCATCTGGTCACACCAACAGGATCGTGCTGACATGCAATCTGGTTCTCGGTGCGCCAATGATTTACGGGATATGCCGTTCTATTCACTGAACATCTTGCCCCAGCCAGCGAGAATCCAGTTCATCGTGTTATTGTCAAATATCCTCACCATCTTGCGTCAGATTCGATTGGTAAGGGCCTAAGATCTTGGATTCATACCCGAAGGGGGTTTAGGCTTTCTCAGTGCGAGAACGGAGCAGAGAGCCACGCGTGCACGAAACAAGTAACCATAGTAACGGTTCCCCAATCCAAAATCCCCAATCCAAAATCCAAAATCCAAAAGGGTTGGTGTCCGTCATCATTCCGGCATACAACGCCGAGACGACCCTGGCGGAGTGCATCGAGGCCTGCCTTGCCCAGACCTATCCAGACACCGAGGTCATTGTAGTAGACGACGGTTCCACGGATGCCACGTCTCGCATCGCCCGAGGCTTTCCGGTACACTACGTTCGCCAAGACAACCGAGGGCCTGCGGCTGCGCGGAACCGTGGCGCGGTCGTGGCCAAGGGCGCTGTGCTCGCGTTTACCGATGCGGACTGCGTGCCGGAGCCGGACTGGCTGGAGCGCTTGCTGGGCCGCTTTAAGGAAGGCGTGGTTGCCGTCGGCGGCACGTATGGCATTGCCAATCCGGAGGCGCCCTTGGCGAAAATGATACACGCGGAGATCGCATTGCGCCACGACCGGTTCGAAGCGGACATCGACTTCCTGGGATCTTTCAATGTGGCTTACCGGCGCGAAGCATTTGACGCTGTTGGGGGCTTCGACGAACGGTTCTCGCGCGCCTCGGCGGAGGACAACGACCTCGCGTACCGGCTGCACGACGCGGGGGGGCGGCTGGTTCTTGTGAAGGACGCCGTGGTGCGCCATTATCACCCGGCTCGAATGGGGCCGTATTTGCTCACCCAGATGCGCCATGGGTATTGGCGTATGAAGCTGTATGCGAAGCATCCTGGGCGCGCGCGGGGCGACACCTATGCCGGCCCCGGCGACCTGATTGCGCCGCCACTGTCATTGGTCGCCTCGGCTCTTGGGCCTATCCTGGTCGCCTGGGCCGTATGGGGCGGCACGGCCCTGTCCTGGGCGTGCGGCTGCCTGGCACTGGCGGTGCTGGCGTATCTGTGGGTGCGCGTACCGCTGGCCTATCGCGTTGGGCGGGCGTCCGGTAGCCGCGCGGTGCGGTTCCTGGAAATGGCTTACCTGCGCGATGTTGCGCGCGCCGCAGGCATGCTGGCCGGGCTGTGGGCCTTCGGCCTCGGACAGAGGGGGCAGGCGTGAACTCCCGCGTACTCGTCATCATTCCGGCATACAATGAGGCCGAGACCATCGCGTCGGTGTTACGCCGGCTCAGGGAAGAAACGCCGGAGTATGACGTGCTCGTGGTGGACGATGGTTCTGAAGATGCGACGGCCGCCATCGTGGCGTCGGCAGGCGGGGCGGAGCTGGTTCGACTTCCCTTCAATCTCGGCATTGGCGGCGCCATGCAGGCCGGCTACAAGTACGCGCTGCGGCACGGGTACGAGATCGCCGTGCAGTGCGATGCCGATGGGCAGCACCCCGTCGACCGGATAAGAGACTTGGTGGCGCACGTGATCGCCGGCGACGGGGACATGATCATCGGGTCGCGTTATGTTGCGGACACGGACTACACGCCTTCGGTGGGCCGGCGGGTGGGGAAATCGCTTCTATCGCGTTTGGTGGACGCAATCGTCGGCGGCGGCATCACGGATACCACGAGCGGGTTCCGGGCGATGAACCGGAAGGTGATCGAACTCTTCGCGCGTCAGTATCCCGAAGACTACCCGGAGCCCGAAACGCTCGTGGTCCTGCACAAGCATGGATTGCGCGTGGCCGAGATTCCGGTCGATATGCAGCCGCGGCAAGGAGGGGAGACCTCGATCGGCCCCAACAAGGCCGCCTACTATATGATCAAAGTCTGTTTGGCGATTCTGATGAACGTGCTTCGACGATCCGCCCGAATCCCAGGAGGTGGTTAGGTCATGGCAGAGACCCCGCAACTCGGATTCCAGACGCCCCACCGCATTGTCCTGCTTGTCGCCAGCATTGTACTGTTAGCGCTTGTGCTGGAACTGGTCAGGCGTCAGCGTTTCAAAGAGCGCTATGCGCTGCTGTGGCTCATCGTGGCGCTGTTTGGGGTGGGCGTGGGGACATTCCCTCGCTCCATCGTATGGCTGGCGCACCTCGCACATGTGCAGTTTCTCACCGTCTTTTTCGCCCTGTCTTTTCTGTTTCTCCTGGGGCTTGTGCTAAGCTTCAGTGTGGTGATCTCGCGCTTGTCCGAGCAGAACCGGGACCTGGCCCAGGAGATTGGCCTTCTCACCCACAGGCTCAGACGCCTGGAGAACGATCATGACGGCTCGGAATCCTGAAAACGGCGCTTCGTGCGGAACCACGCGCGTGGTCCTCCATTGGCATCCGAGGGCGCGGGGGCTGTTTCGGTGGGTGGGAAATGCGCTTGCCGTCCTTTGGATTTTCGGCGGTATGACGTTCTTCTTCCTGCGGTTCTCGTTCGTGTTCTACCGCGCGAACCAGTCCGCCATAGACAAGCTGCTCGAGCGGTTATTGGACTAGGGGCGCGGCCAGAAACTGCCCGTTCGGCATGCGGCGCGGTGAAGGGCATGCTGTAATTCAATGAGCAGCAACAATCACGATTGGCCGCGCCTTGAAGAAATCCGGCGTGAATCGGCGGAAAGGTTATTTTCTGGCCGGATTTCTAGGGCGATGACAAGAGATTGGAATTATGCTATGGTTTTGTGTGGTGCAACACGATTGGCACGGCGAGCCGGACAGGCCCAGGCCTCCGTCCTCAAGGCGATCTGCGGATGAAAACACAAGTGAAGCCGGCGCTTCCCCTGGAAGAGGCGCCCTTCTTCCGCGAGGTGAGCAGCAGATTGCGGGCGCGGATCGAGAACTACGTTTATCACCGGGAATACGAACCCCGGCAAATCGTGTTTTTCCCCGATGACCCGTGCGACCGGGTGTATTGGGTGCATCGAGGCCGGGTCAAGATAGCGACGGTCCGGAGCGACAGGCGAGAACTCACGTATCGCTATCTTTTGGCGGGGGACATGTTTGGTGAAGAGTGCCTCATCAAAAGCGCCAAGCGTGATGCGTACGCCGAAGCCGTCGAACCTTCGGTACTCTGTCTGATGTCGGCGGCCGATTTCCGGCGTATCGTCCGCGACGAAAAAGAGATCAGCCTGATGGTGGCCAAGTGGCTGTGCCGGCGCGTGGGCGATGTGGAAGAGACGTTAGCCGAGTGCGTGTTCAAGAGCGTCAGGAGCCGTGTGGCTTCGGGGCTGCTGCGCCTGCATCAGCGTGCGCCTCAGAAAGAGAACGGGCGCATTCGGATCACTCACCAGGAAATCGCGAGCCTGGTGGGGTCCACGCGGGAGACGACCACGGCCGTATTGCACCGACTCCAGAGAGAAGGCATGGTTGCCATCGGCAATCGGCACGTAACTTTGCTCGACCCGGTGGCGCTGCAACGCGTCGCAAGGAGCGGCTGATGGCCATGACGTGGCGCGACGTGACTATCCCGCTGCACCCGGGCATGACGCTGTGGCCCGGGGATCCCCCGTTCGAGCTTTCGCCGTTGCGGCGCGTGACCCAGGGCGCAAGTTCCAACACGTCGGCCCTCCGATTGTCGACGCACACAGGTACGCATATGGACGCCCCGTGGCATTTCGAAGAAGACGGGAAGCGACTCGAGGACGTGGACACGGCGTTGTTTTTCGGCGACGCCCTGCTGATCGATCTGCCAGATGCCGACACCGTCGCGGCGCGCGATCTCGGTGCGGCGGATCTGCCCCCGAGGGTGCTCATCAAGACCCGGAATTCGCACTACCCGGCCGACGACCCGTTTCACAAGGACTATGCGGCCCTTGGGGAGGACGCGGCGCAGCGTTTGGTGGACGAAGGGGTCCGGCTCGTAGGCGTGGATTATCTTTCCGTAGCGCCCTACAAGCAGGAAGGCCACGCGACCCACCATGTGCTGCTGCGCAACGACGTCGTCGTCATTGAAGGGCTTCGCCTTGGCGCGTTCCCCGGGGGCGCGTACGCGTTCACCGTTCTTCCGCTGGCGCTGGCCGGGGCGGACGGCGCGCCGTGTCGGGCGTTTATCGGGTTCGAGGAGGAAACCTCATGAAGGATGTCCTGGCCGTCTTGTTGGCCGGCGGTGCGGGCGAACGCCTGCATCCACTGACCCGTAACCGGGCGAAACCCGCGGTGCCTTTCGGGGGGATGTACCGCATCATCGATTCAACGCTGTCGAACTGCATCAATTCCAAGTGCACGCGCATCCTGGTGTTGGTTCAGTATAAGTCGCTTTCGTTGACCCGGCACATTCGGTGCTCCTGGGACATCATGCGGGCCCCGTTGGGCGAATTCATCGAGGTGATTCCGCCGCAGCAGCGGGTGAACAGCAACTGGTATTTGGGTACGGCCGATGCCATCTATCAGAACCTCTATTCGATTGAGCAGGAGAACCCAAAAGAAACGCTAATCCTCTCCGGCGACCATATCTACAAGATGAACTACATGCGGATGGTGGACTACCACCGGCAGGCGGGCGCCGACCTGACGATTTCGGTCATCGAGATGGACTTGCAGTCGGCCAGCCGGTTCGGCGTGGTCGAGGCCGGCAACGACGGACGCGTTGCCGGCTTCGAGGAGAAGCCCGAGAACCCCAAGCCCACGTCCACCGAGCCCGATTGTGCGCTGGCGTCGATGGGCATCTATGTGTTCAACACCAAGGTCCTCAAAGAAGTGGTCGGCACCGATGCCGAACGCAACACGTCGCACGACTTTGGCAAGGATATCATCCCCCGCATCATCGACACGCACAAGGTCTACGCGTACACGTTCCGCGACGAGAACAAGGAAGGCACGCATAAGGAGGTCGAGTATTGGCGGGACGTGGGCACGCTGGATTCCTACTTTGAAGCCAATATGGATCTGGTGTCCGTGGACCCCCTGTTCAACCTCTACGACAAGGCCTGGCCGTTGCGCACGAACCTGCCCTCGCTACCGCCCGCCAAGTTCGTGTTCGCGGATGAGGGCAAGCGCTTCGGGGTAACCGTGGATTCGATCGTGAGTCCGGGGTGTATTGTCAGCGGCGGCTTTGTGAAGCGAAGCGTGCTGTCCCCCGAGGTTCGCGTCAACAGCTACTCGCACGTCGAGGAATCCATTCTGATGCACGGCGCGAGCGTTGGACGCCACGCGCGGGTCCGGCGTGCGATCGTGGAAAAACGGGTGCGCATCCCGGAGCACGCGGTGATAGGCTATGACCTCCATGAGGATGCGAAGCGGTTTCGCGTAACGCCCAGCGGCATCGTGGTCGTCGAAAGCACCGACACGATCCTGCCGCGCGCCTGAGAGGGGCTGCCGATGGCTTGGTTTCGACCCCCGCTGTTGCACGACTACGCTGTCGCCAGTACCATCGAATGGATCCAGACGGACGGCGTGGGCGGCATCGCGACCTCTTCCATTCTGGGGGCCAACACCCGCAAGCAGCACGCCATCCTGTCGGTTGCCGACGCGACCAAGGCCCGAACCGTCCTCATCGCCAGTTTGCAGGAAACCGTCTTTGACGGACCGCACGCCTACGACCTGGCCACGAATCAGTACGCCAACGCAATCCACCCCAATGGCTATCACGCCCTCGATTCCTTCACCGACGCCCCCTGGCCCACGTGGCAATACCGATTCGATACCGTAGCCGTCGAGAGACAACTGATCCTCGTGCATGGCGAGCACACCCTCATCGCGCGCTACCGGATTAGCGAGGGTGATCGTCCGGTTTCGCTGGTGGTGCGGCCCTTGTTGGCCTACCGCGGCGACAACACGGTGCGGCTCGAACGCGGAAGCTATCCCACCAACTGGCAGGCCGGCGGCGAGTTTCTCGAATGCAGGCCTTTTGGCGATATGCCCGCGTTGTATATCGCGCACCCTAATGCCAAGGTCGAGACGATTGTGCTTTGGTACCGCGATTTCTTCTACCAACGCGACTGCGAATCCCGCGTGGACTGCATCGAGGACCTGTTTCATCCGGGCTACCTCGATATGGAAATGGCGCCCGGAGCACCGATATCCCTCATCTTTTCCACGCCCAGTCCGCGTTCGGTTGCCTTGGTTGAGGACTACCTCGAACGGGAACGCGCGCGGCGGCGCGCCACAGCGTGTTTGCTCCCCGGGGACCAGGCCCCGCTCCTGCCCACGCTTCTGCAGGCCGCGGATGCCTTCGTGGGCGAGAGTACCCATGGCGCCCCCGATATCATTCCCGGGCTTCCCTGGGGCGAGAGCGCGATGTGCCGGGCGCTGATCGCCATGCCCGGTGTTCTCCTTGTGCCGCGTCGGTTTGCCGAGGCTCGCGCTTTCCTCGTCCGTGTAGCCGATACCTGGAAACGCGCCCGGTCGCCCATCGGTTTCGAGCCGGAAACGGTGATGGGCCAGATGTATCCGGTGGATGCGCCGTTATGGGTATTCATTGCCGCGTGGCGGTATTGGGAAGCCACGCGCGACCTTGCCTTCACCAAAGCGACCTTGCTGCCGTTGCTGAAGAGTATCGCGGCGTACTGCGTCAGGGGCGACGAGACGCGCCATACGGAGGACGGCCTCATCGAGGCCGGCCATGAGCCCGGCGCGAACTACGCGCCCATCATGCCCCTGAGCACGAACGCCCTGTGGTACAATGCCCAAATGATTCTCGCGGCGTTGATGGATGCGGCCAAGGTGCGGGGCGGGAAGCAATGGCACAGGCGTGCGTCCGGGACCTTCGCATCCGTGGGCCACCTGTTTGCCTGCGAGCGGCGCCCCGGCTTGGCGGATGGCGTGCGCGCGGTGCCGTTCGAGCGCGACGAAGCGCTTCGAACGAGCCAGGTACTGGCCGTGGGCCTGCCGTTTTGCGTCGTTGAGCATCCCCAGCCCATCGTAGATCTGATCGCTGAGCAACTGGCCACGCCGCTCGGGTTGCGCACATTGTCGCCGCAGGATTCCCGGTACGTGGGCGACGGGCTCGACGTCAAGGTCCTGCCGAAGCACTGGTCCGGCAGCATTGATTCGACGTGGTTTGGCTGTTACTGTGATGCACTGGAACGCGTGGGCGTTCCAGTGTCCGCATCCGGCCTCTTCGCTCCCTTTGAGGCGGAGTTGAACCGCCGCGGGTGCGGTCATATTTCGGGCGCATTCGCGGGCGATGCACCGCACGAGCCGTGCGACTATGTCGCGTCGGCGAGCGCGCTCGGCGAGATCCTGCGCGTCTATGCGCGGCATGCGGCGCCTGGCCGCGTGCAGGTTTGAAGCGATTCGGTGGAACACTGCGGTATTCCCGGTCATCTTGTCTCCGGTAAGGACGGTGGGCATGGGCGTTCTCTTGATTCTTGGCGTGTTCTGCGCCGGCCTGAGCGGCGAACGACCCGCCGATTGGCCCGAGGAACTGGCGGGCCTTCGCGAGGTCGTCACGGATGAGGCCCGTGCCGTCGAGGCATTGCGCGCATACCAGGTGCAGCAGCAGAGGCTGGCCGCATGGGATTTGCAGCTCGCCGAGCAGCACAAACGGGCTGGTGAAGCGGACCTTGAGGCCGCCAAGAAGGAGCAGGCCGCGCGCAGGTTGAAGTGCGTGCGGCAGGCCTACGAGTTTGTGCTACAGCGCTATCCGAACAACGCACGGATGCACAACTACTACGGCGAGGTCCTTTACGACCGTTTTGGCGAGCAGGCGGGCGCTGTCCGGGCATGGAAATTGGCGTCCGCGCTGGACCCGGCACTGAGTGCACCGTACAACAATCTCGCCATCCACTACGTCCACGCCGGCGATTATGCCCTCGGATTAAGCAACTACGACAAGGCCCTGGAACTCGACCCCGAGAACCCGGATTACCTGTATAACGTCGTGCAGATGTACCTCGTCAACTTCCCGCAGGTCGGCCGGCTCCGCGAATGGGCCAAGGAGCGCGTATACCGGGAGGCGATGAAGTTGTCCGCGAAGGCGGCGCGGCTGGCGCCCGAGGATTTCGAACTGGCGCAGGACTACGCCGTCAATTTCTTCGCTGCGGAGAACTTCGGCGTCGAGGCCGACTGGCGCAAGGCTGCAACCGCCTGGCAACAGGCCCGGCCCTTGGGGCGTAACGACGTGGAAGTCTTCTTCACCTGGCTGAACGAGGCCCGCGTTTGGATTCGTGCGGGCCACGCCGACAAAGCGCTTCCTTGTTTGCACGAAGCGCTCGCGATCCGACCGGAGAGCTCGCTCGCCAAGCAGTTGCTCGTTAAGATCGAGGGCCGTCGGGCCGGGGCCGGTGGTGCGAACTGACCGAGGGCCGCGTCAGGCCGTTCTTGCGGAGGGAATCCTTTCGCGGGGAGTTCTGTTTCATCTTCGCGGCGCTGTTACGTTCTGGAGCCGGCGCGGGATCCAACGACGCCGGTCATGGTCCCTGTGAAGTATCTTCAAGTTATATTCGGACGGAAAGCGGGTGAACTGGCAACCCTGTTGCTGGTCGCCCTGCTGTTCTATCTGTTTGTCTGCCGCGGGATGCGATTCTTCGAGGTGCCTTCGGGCTCAATGGAACCCACCTTGCTTCCTATGGATCGCCTGATCACGCTGGACGAGAGAACATACGGCCGTGGCGACGTTGTCGTGCTGCGCGACCCGCAAGACAAGCAGGGGTATATCGTCAAGCGCATTGTGGCCGTGGGGGGCGATACGGTTTCTGTATCCGGAGGGGCGCTGCATGTCAACGGGAAGTACGTCTCGGAGCCCTATATCAACGACCCCCCGCAATACTATGTTTCCCCGGTCCGTGTGCCCGAGGGTGAGGTGTTCCTGCTTGGCGATAATCGGAACAATAGTGACGACAGCCACGGCTCCCCGGAGCAAGGCCATCCCGTCGAGAGCATCATCGGAAGGGTCCGCTTCATCTACTATCCCTACAGCAGGTTTGGGAGCGTGAAGCGCTATCGACCGCTCATGATCTCGATGATTCAGCCGGTCGGCACATGATCTCCCTCTCCGTCTTCATGGCGTGGGAAAGGGCGATCCAAGAGCGTACCGCCAGTTCGCGCAAGGAAGACGAAATCGAACGCTACGCCCGCCTGGATGGCTGCTACGTGTTATCCGTTCCAGCACCGAAGAGTCGCGGGAGACCACCGAGCGAAGCCGGGAGCCTGGCCGAAATCTGGCACGGCCTCGCTGGCATAACGCTGGCAAAACTCAAGGCAAACGGAGAGATCCTGTTCAAACTGTCCACGATCATCCCCTACACGACGCGCGAAAGCTCCTGGCCCTATGCAACGTGCCCAGCCTCGAGGAGTTCTTGAGCGAGTGAATCGGGCTAAGTCCTTACGTGCCAATACCCGGCAAAATAAAGCTACTCGCAATGACGGAATCACATGGCCTTCACGCCAATCCGCTAAACCGCTACAGTTACGCAACTTCCGTCACTCGACCAAGCGCAGCACAACTACCGTATCGATAGGGTCTCGGTGCGCCTCCTTGACGCGCAACTCGATATGGTTACTCTCCTGCCGGTATTTCACAGGGGAACCATTGAGCAACGCGGCGGACTGGACTTTCCGTTCGAGCCCGGGCAGGCGCACCAGTCCCGCCTCCCACTCGAACACGTGGACGTACACGGTGTTGCCCTTGTGGGTGCTGCATCCCCATTCCCCCGGGCGCAACGGGCCGCCTCGGGTACCATAGACGCTCTCGCCGTTCTTCTCGAGCCACGCCCCCATCTCGCGGAGCCGCTCGACCTGTCGCGGCTCAATACGTCCGTCGGGCATGGGCCCCACATTGAACAGCAGATTCCCATCGCCCCCGACAGTCGTCACCAACGTGCGGATGCATTCCTCAAGCGATTTCATTGTGTCGTCGGGTTTCCACGCCCATTGCTGACAGATGGTCATGCACGTTTCCCACGCGCGTTCGTCGTTGAACGCGCCTACCTGCTGCTCAGGCGTATCGTAGTCGCCGGGCGCGAAACCGGCTTTCGTGGTGCCCTCCATCCCCTGACGGCCTTTGCCAACGCGGTTGTTGACGAGCATCTTAGGGTCAAGTTCGCGGCAGAACCGCAGCAGTTGCCAGCCGCGCTCTATCGTCCAAGGCTTCTCCCACTCCCCGTCGAACCACACGCTCTGCAACGGGCCGTACCGTTCGACGATTTCGCGGAGTTGGTTCTGCATATAGGTTTGGTACCGGTCCATATTCGGCTCCTGCCCCGAAGGCAGCGCGTAACCGGGCCCGCCCTGGGCATCAAGGGTGTTGTAGTCGGGCTGGTACCAGTCGAGGATGGAATGATAGGTACTGAAGGCGATACCGGCTTCTTTGCAGGCTACGGAGAGTTCCGCAAGGATATCGCGTTTGAAGGGCGTAGCCATCATGTCATAGTCCGTGTAGGCAGAGTCCCATATGCAGAACCCATCGTGGTGTTTCGACGTAATGACGATGTAGCGCATTCCGGCATCTTTCGCGATCTGCCCCCACTCGCTGGCGTCAAATTCCACGGGGTTGAATCGTGTGCAGAGCTGATCGTATTCCTCGCGTGGCACCTGTTTGCCCCGCGACCACCCGATTTCCGTTCCCTTCAGAGACACCGGCCCCCAATGAATAAACATCCCGAAACGCATGGCTTGCCAGGCGGCCAGGGATTCCGCGTCAACGCCAGGCGCTGCCTTCTCCTCCTCCGCCAACGCCGGGGAGGATGCCGCCGCCAACATACCGAGAATCAACAAGGTCACAATCTGTTCTGCCATGACGATTACCTCCTAATCCGCGATGTGCTTCATTGGCCACCCGACGGATTGATCCCGCTGAGTCGATCCGCGATCATTATAGGCATTGTCTATCCCGTCAAGAAACCTGGAGTGGAAACGGGTGAGAAGCGCGGGCCAGATGCTGGCGGTTGTCTTGCTGGTGGCAGGAATCGCTTTTTCCGCCGGGGCCAAGCGTAATGTGGCGCTGGCCAGCGAGGGTGCGGTAGCGGTAGCCGACTCGGAGTTCACGCATTCGGCGTACCGCGAGGGCGGCGAACTCGCCTGCTATGTGAATGATGGCAAGTGGATTGGCCGGGGCGATCCGCCCGAAGCGAATCGCTGGCACGCGGCGCCCTGGAAGCCCCATCCGCACTGGGTCTGGATACGCTTCCGGCAACCCGCGCGTATCACGCGGGTAGTCATCCACCGGGCCGATTTGCTGGTCTATCCCGTGGACTTCGCGGGGGAGTGCAGCCCGGACGGCGAAACGCTCCGCACATTGTTCCAGGTTTCGGACAACGAGATGAATGCGCGCACGTTCACCGTCAAGCGTTCCTTCGACCCGGTCGTGACCGACAATTTCCGGCTGCGGATCGACCGGTCCGCGTATGCCGAGCACCCGGATTACGCCCAGCTCTCCGAGATCGAGGTCTTCGGAGACTATGTGGATGTCAGTCCCAAGACAGCACCGGTCGCGGGCGCCCCCCAGTTGCCGCCGCCGGTTTTCGAACCCACGCAGGAAGACGCTCTCGTCGTGACGCGCTGTGACAGCGAGATCGCGTTTCGGTCTCCGTGGCTGCGGTTCGAGGCGTCCCTGGAACGTCCGCAGATCACGGCGCTGTGCTGGGACAGTCTGGGCGAAGGGCATTTGGACAAGAACCTGCTGAAGCCCGGCGCGGCGGGTGGCGCGCGGATCGAGGCCGTTCCCCTTTTTCCGTCTCGAGCGCCGGCAGGGCAGGGCACGGTGGAACAGGAAGCGAATGTTCTACGCTATGAGGTCGCCCTGTGCGGCGACGTGCAGGCCCGGTGGGAGATCCGGGTCGAACCGAAGGTCGTGCGGATGGCGCTGAGTTGGGCCGCTGCCGACGCCGTGTTGTACCGCGTGCCGCCCTCGGCGCAGTTCGCGTTTGACGTCGGCCAGACGCCCGTGGCGCCGTTGGCCAATCCGCAACCCGGAGTTCCCGCCCCCTTGCCGTGCGTGTTGCATGCCGCGGACTACGGGAGTCTATTGATCACGCGGACGGACGGCGGCCAAGCGGGGATCGTGGCGAAGCCGCTGCGCGGCGTCCGGCAATGGAACGCGACGCTCCTCGAGGGCGCAGGATCCCGCAGGGACGGGCTGTATGCAGCGCGTGCTGGCGTGTCGCGGTGGGAGGCGAGCTTCTCGGTCGAGAGCGTCTCTCCGTTGCCCGACGTGGTACGCGAGGAACCGCGGCTGCGCGCCTTGCCGCGCCACTGGCTGAACGTGTTTCAATACCGCCCTGACATCGGCATTTTGAGCAACAACATCGTCAGTGACAACGCCGTGTTCTGCATGTTCACCTTCACGGACCCCGCCGTGTTCACGCCACCGCTTCCCGGCGTCGACGCCATTGAACTGGCGCGCGAATCCCTGGACCGCTACTTTGCCGGTGCGCCGGGCTACGGCGTGGGCAAGGACAACTTCATGGACACGGACCCCGCGTTGATTATCTCGGCGTGGGACGTGGTGCTGGTCACCGGCGACCTGGCACTCCTCGCGCGGTGGTTGCCGCATCTCGAACGGCACGCGGGGCATCTCGAGGGTCTGGACCACGACGGCAACGGACTACCCGAAGGGTCGCGGTCCGGCAATCACGGCCATCAACTCAACCTGCGGTTCCGCTGCGGCAACTGGTGGGACTGCATCAACTTCGGGCACGAGGACGCCTATGCCTGCGCGCTCGCCTATCGCGCGTTTCGCTGCCTGGCCGACCTCGAGCGCTTGGCGAAACGCCCTGAGCAGGCGGACCACTATGGGCGAGCCGCAGACAAGATCCGCGCCGCGTACCTTCCCACATTTCTCAATCCCGAAACGGGCATCCTGGCCGGCTGGAAGAGCCGCGACGGCCAATTGCACGATTATTGCTTCGTGTTTGTCAACGGCATGGCCATTGCCTACGGGCTCGTGCCCGAGACCGAGGCCAATGCGATCGTGGACCGCATCGAGGCGAAGATAAGAGAGGTCGGCTACACGCGCTTCGACCTGGGCCTGCCCGGCAACCTGGTCCCCGTGGCGAAGAGGGATTACATCGAGGGCTCGCTTGGCGCGCCGCAGGCAGACGACGGCCGCGACAGCTATGGATCGTTCGAGAACGGTGGCGCCACCGCCTGTTACGCGTACTTCTACATCCAGGCGCTCTACCAGCTTGGCCGGCGCGCCGAAGCCGATCGCATCCTATGGCCCATGATGCAGACCTATGCTGCGGGCGGCTTTCAGAACGGCGTGGGCAACGGCGGCGAGTGGCGGCGCTGGGACGGCACGCCGTCCGGCTACGAAGGGTTCCTGGCCGATGCCTACTACACCCAAATGGCCGTCTTCACCGGTCACTACGGCCTCGGCCTGCACGCCGACGGTTTCCGGATCGAGCCCTGGTCGCCCTTGCGCGGCAAGGAAATCCCGCTCGGCCTGAAATACATGGGCGAAGTCATCGCGTCCGTCGCACCATAAGGATCCGCATCCCATTCCCCTCGTCCGTCGTCCAGCCAAGGCAAGAATGCCCCCGCCGCCTTGCTGCGGCGTGGTCTCTTGACCCACCGTTGTGGCGGGGTCTCCCGACCGCGCCACGCGCCGACCGCAGGTTTCCGCTCCCTGCCGGCTCTTCGACCGAAGCCCGGCTCGCGAGGACGCCCGCCCTCCCAGGGACGCTCGCCCTCCCAGGGACGCCTACCTTCCTTGTGGCCACACCGTCACCCAACCGGCGCCGTGCACCTTCCGCCCTTCGCCAACACCTTGTCCCCCTACCCCGGCCCCGTTGCCGGCCCTTTTTGCCTTGCCTCACCTACTCTTCCCTCCTTGACGCCGGGACAAATCAGTGATACAGTCCTCACAGGCAAGGGGAGCCCTTGACGAGATTCCCAAGACATCTGAACCGGGGTTCAGTTCAACACAGGTCCTTGCGTCGGCTAGGTGCCGCAAGAACTCTCAATCCGTGGCTGTGAGGGAATCGGTGAATCTGGAACTCGAAAAGGTAACAGTTGCCGGCCAGACAATTCTGGAACGATTGCTTCAGTTCGAGCTGTATGAGATCGGCATGGATCCAGGCCCTGACGGCCTGATCGAGTGGGGTGAATCGCTGGACAAGTTCTTCGGCGACCCTTGTTGTGTCCCTCTTTTCCTGAAGGTGGATGGTCAGCTTGCCGGGTTTGCCCTGCTGAAGCTCAATCGCAAGCCCTCAGGGCCCGATGGGAGAACTCCGACTCCGGCGAACCTAGTCGAGGAGTTCTACGTATTGCGTCCTCACCGGCGGAAGGGGATAGGGAGACGCGCGATGGATCTGATTCGTAAGGAATTCCCCGGCCACTGGATAGCAACGACGTGGCCCGATGCGCACAGAGTCGGTTTTTGGCGGCATATAGCGATTGGCCGCGAGGCGGTGAAGGGGCGCGAATTTGGCCCGGATGAACACGGCGGCTTCCCCGGACAGTATGTGTGGGTTATCGAGCCGAACAAACTGGATGCAGACGACGCTTGACAGCGCACCCGATCCGTGGCGTTGAGCAAGTCATCCTGGTCGTGGTGCGGTCAGGAGACCGGCCACAGCGGAGGTGATGCGATATGGTAATGAGCGATTGAAAACCACGGGGGTGATTCCCCAGTATGACTTCGGAGGTAACACGAAGATCCTGAGGTCAATCGAGGCGACCATCGAGGCAGACGGCGACATTCATCTTCGGGAACGCGTTCACCTGCCGCATGCATGCCGCGCAATCGTAACGATAATTGACGAGCCCGACATTGTGGAAACAACCCTCCTGAGTGAGGCCGCATTGGGTCAAGACTGGAACCGGCCGGACGAGGACGAGGCATGGTCACACCTTCAGCCGCGTCGGTAGTTCTTGGTGACGGGAGGGTCAACACCTGTGGGCTCTAAGAAGCCGAACAAGCCGGATGCAAGCGTGGGCTGGTAGCCGAGTCCAATCATCAGGGTTCGGCGGGAGGAAAACGGAATGGGCATCATAAGCTGGTTGAAACGCAAGAAACCTGCGGCTGAGTATTCAAGCATGCTCAAGGCTCAGACGTTGCGAGCGGTTTTTGAATGGTACTATCTAAACGACGAGAAGGTTAACACGCGTTTCGTGCAGGCCTACGGTGACCTGGCGCAGTTCACGCAGAGCAACGGAACGGAGGTCGCCTCGTCACTGGGGACTAAAGTGGACACGGACGGAGCACTCGCTCTGCTCGCAGGGCTCCGCGCCGGGGCCGAAGCAAAACGCACCGACAAACGAATGGCACGTGTGGAAGGCACCTATGAGCTTTCGGCCCTAGCACGTTTTCTGATTCTCTACCAGCGATGGTCTCAGGCGGGGGCCTTGGTCCCTCTGGATCAACTCAACCCGAAGGATGCGCTGGAGAAGCACGCGCTTGTTTCGTACACGGGGCCTTTCTGGTTCACGAATGAGGGACATCATGGAAGACAAGACCATCATTCCATCCTTTCGGAGGAACAGGCAGCGTTGATTCGCGAGCGCCAAGAGCTCGAACAGGAGGCAGAGAAAGAAAAGCATCATCTATTCTTAATCAAGCCTGGCATCCTTGCCGTTTCCATTCTGTCCAAACGTTTCATAGGTCATACAGGTATTCGTTACCTGGTTTCGGATTCCGGTGAACAAAGCGGGACCCTTTTTGTTGGCACAGCCATGGACAGGAGGATGGAGATTCAGTTTCTTAATCCCATTGCCATAGGGTATTTCTCGGGGGGTGAGGGAACCGCCGAACAATAGCGCCTGGGGCCTTGTGTCCGGCCCGTCTGCGGCGTTGTGAACCCGCGGATCGATGGGCCGGGCCTGCGGCCTAACGATTGGGCGCGAGGCCGCTATGTGGCGCTAAGATGGAAAGGCGCTGAATCGTGCCTCCGAAGATAAAGGACCTCATCAAGGATCTGGAAAGAGCGGGCTTCATCATCAAACGGGGCAAGGGGAGCCACAGGAAGTTCGTCCATCCACGGGTTGCGAAGCCGGTTGTCCTGTCTGGCAGCTCAGGCGACGATGCGTTACACTACCAGCAAAAGGCGGTTCAGAAGGCCATTGAGGAGTCGAGTCGATGAAAGAGAGCGACCGCTACGTCAAGATCGTCGAATGGTCCGAAGAAGATGAGTGCTACGTGGGTAGCTGCCCTGGTCTGTTCTACGGGGGATGTCATGGCGCGAACGAGCAGGAGGTCTTCGTGAAGCTCTGCCAGCTTGTGGAGGAAACGATAGAGCTCTGCAAGAGTGAGCGGAAGCCCCTGCCTCCAACCACCAGCGGCAGGGACTACGCGAACAAGATGCTTGCCATGGCATGACAACAGCATTCAGCCCCGGGCGTGATAGGGGACCAATGCTCAGCACACTGACGCGCTGTAGCTCGGTCCGGAGACCGGCCACAGCGGCGCGCGCCATAGGTACTGCGCGGGAGGAAGTCTCAAGATGGGCGAGGAAACGAAAGAGGGGGCGTGTTTGACGCGTGGTCGGTCCACGCCGGCAGGAGGGGTCGCGCCGACTCGTCGCGCATTCATGAGGCGGGCCCTGTGCGCTGCGGCGGCCATGCCTCTTGCGACCGGAGTGTGCGAGGCAGCGGACAGGCCGGCAGCGGGCCGCAGGCTTCGCTTCGTGGGTTGGCAGGTGGGCATCACGTACCAATCGGGGAAGCCGCAAGGGTTGAGCCGGGACTACATGCTGCGCTTGCTGGACGAGATGGCGTCGCACCGGATGAACCTGCTCAGTCTCATGATGATGAGTTATGGGTTCTATGATCCCGAACACGATGGGTACGCGTGGCCGGTGCGGAATCCGGCGTTGCGCCACTATCAGGACGCCCACTGCATCAACGCGCGCACGGAGACCGAGTTCATCCGCGAGATCATCGGAGCGGCCGCTGACCGCCAGATCGAGGTGCAGCTTTTCTTGAACTGGGGCATCTGGAACCCGGAGAAGATGCATCTGGGCTATCCGTCCGCGTCGGTCCAGGTGAATCGAGAAGGGGAGTCGCGCGGATGGCTGCATTGCCCGGATTCGCCTGAGAGTTGGCGCGCCGGCCTGGATGAAGTGCAGGACCTGCTCGAGTTCTATGATCATCCAAACGTGAAGGGATTCGCGTTCGAGCGGATCAGCTACCAGACTTCCCGCCACTGTTATTGTCCCTATACACGCGAGCGCTTCCACGCAGACACCGGCGGCGATTTGCTCACCGCGAAGAAGGACGACGTCGACGCCTGGAAGAACGAGCACGTGGGTGCATTGATCGCAGAGTATGTGCGCCATATACGCGGGATACGCCCTGACCTTTCGGTCGCTTTGCACACGCAGTGCGCGCACGGTTGGGGGCATGACGCCGCAAAGCTGAAATCATACGGTATCGACATGGTTCTGCCGCATACCATCCAGTTCCAGGAGAGTGAAGACAGCCTGCACGCGTTGCTGCGCCGCCTCGAACCGAATCCCTGCGTTCTGCACTTCTGCACCCGGGATAGGCGTCCCGCCAACTACAAGTTGTGGATTAAGACGCCCGGGATCATCGGCGAGGCCCTCGAGTGGATACGCCACTATCCCGGCGGCAATCTCGCTGGCCTTCTGTTCTTCAACGAACCCGCCACGTCGCCTGCAAACAAGGACGCCGTCTACAAGAATCTGAAATACTTCGAATGGTAATCTCACTCGCTCGCCCGGTCGTTGTGGCGTGGTCTCCTGACCGCGCCACCCACGGCTCCGACCGCAGGTCTCCAATTCACCGCGTGATTTTGCGTAATGGCTACCTCCTCGCCCTCGTCGTTGCCGGTCCCTGGCGTGAGGGCCGTCAGGAGACCGGCCACAGCCGTGAGCAACACGTGAAACTCGACGCCGCCGGGCAATAGGCTCGAGCGGACGCTGACGTCGCCATCGGCGTGCACTCGGACGCCGTGTATTCGGTGTTCGGTTGGACCGCGACCTCCTGGTACACCTCGGTGTGTCCGCCACCTGAACTGTGCGTACGTAGCGCCTCCTTGCCGGCATGCGGCTCGGGGAGTCCAAGCTTTGGGTGCTTCACGTATGCGGATTCCGGGTAGACGTAGCTCTCGTTAGGGCCAACCCCTGCACAGGTCCAGGCAAACCGCGTGGACGTGGCGCCCTCTTTGGCCCGCATTTCGGGCACGCCGAGTTCGAAGCCCGGATTCAGCAAGAGGTTGCCCGTTGGGTCGACCGCATCCGCGGCGACGGACACCGGCGTCGCGCCCTCGCCGCCATGGCCTGGGCCGACTTCGATGGCTTGGACGCTCGCCTCCATGCCGAACGGATTGGAGAATCGGATCTCGATGATCCCATGCTCCGGATGCACGTCGTTGACGACCAGGTCCACCGCCTTCCTCAGGCCGCCTGCGGTTGCGGCCACATCCATCGCAGAGACCACTTCACTCCCGTTGACGTGAACGGTAACCGCGTGGTTCTTCGGGTTGCCCGTGCTGCTTGCCGCGAACTTGAGCCGGACGTAGTAAACCCCCGGGCCCACAGTGACGTTCACCCAGAATTCGTCGGCGTGAATCC
>Ga0272441_10006895_pt1 | contig 18759 bp, 16 predicted proteins | sample SSMProp6N_FD_193582 | JGI IMG/M metagenome (GOLD analysis project Ga0272441, IMG submission 193582) | Marine sediment archaeal communities from Little Sippewissett salt marsh, Falmouth, MA, United States - SSM-Prop-6N | ecosystem: Environmental > Aquatic > Marine > Wetlands > Sediment ... | reverse complement strand
ATAGGTGATTATCCCCGAGCGAGTTTGGGCGGGCGCATGGCCTTTGCCGCGCCCGTCCCGCGGCCTCGGAGGTCTTCCGCCAACGCGGAGCCGGCCGGCAGTGCCGGGGCAGAGAAGCGCGGATGGATAAACGTGGTCACTGACCCGTCACACGAACGCCCCCGAGGCCGGAGGGCCGCGGGGCAAAGGAGACCGATCATGCAACCCGTCGTATTCCGCAGTGCACTCGTCATGGCCGCCGTGGTCATGCTCGCCGGCGCCGCCGATGCCACCATCTGGTCGGTTAACCCGGGCGATAGCATCCAAACCGCCATCAACAACGCCATTGGCGGCGACACGATTAACGTTGCCGCCGGTGCGTACACCGAGAACCTCGCCCTCGACAAAGCCGTCAGCGTCGTCGGACTGGCCGGCTGGACCGGAACCGTGCTCAACGGAACCGCCAACCTCGGCGACGGCGCTACCTTGCAGGGGTTTACCGTCGGCACCGCCACCGAGGGCGCCTATGTCAGCGGCGACGGGGCCACTATCGACGGGTGCTGGATCGAATCGAGCGGCACGAACGCCGTAACACATACCATCCAGATCTACCCGGGATCCGGCGCCGCCGACGTCACCATTCGCAATAGCACCATCCGAACGAACACGATGGGCAAGGCCGCCGTCTACGTCGAGACCTTCGCCATGCTCGACGGCTTGACGCTGGAAGGCAACACCATCATCGGCGACTACGGCGTCACCCAGTCGTTCGGCGCCCTGAACACCGTTATTCGCGACAACACGTTCACGGGCCTGGCAGGCGCCACGAAACGAGGCATCCAGATCAAGACCTCGATGGACAACGTGCTCATCGAAGGCAACGACATTACGGGGTTCGACATGGGCATCCGCCTCGACAGCAATCTGACCGAGCTCGGCGCCGGCCCCGTCGTTATCACCGGCAATACCATCTGGGACAACGCCAGCGAGAACGTCCGCCTCAAACGGGCCCCGGGCGTCCAGATGACCTGGAACGAGTTCTCCCAGAGCACCGCCGCACCCAACGTGTACGTGTACGGCGACTACGCCGACCTCGACGTCGACTTCATCAACCACAACAACATCCTGGGCGATGTCGGCATCCAGAACGACAGCACGACCACCGTCGACGCCACCTGTAACTGGTGGGGAGACGCAACCGGCCCGACCCATGTCAGCAACCCGGGCGGCCTGGGCGCCGCCGTCAGCGACTACGTGGATTACGGCTGCTACCTGGCTCAGCCGATTCCCGAACCGGCCACGCTCAGTCTGCTGGCCCTCGGCGGGTTGGCGCTCGTGCGCCGGCGCCGGACGTAGACACCGACACGCAACGGCCGGGCGGGTGCCGCCTCTGGAGGGTCGGCCCCGCCCAAGCCTCTCGAACGCGGGCGGATAGAAACCTCAGCCTCCAGCGAACAGAAGTCGCCGCGGTCGGAGGGCTGCGCGATCGAGGGAAGCCGGCCCGCTCCGGCAGTGAAAGGTCTTTACGATGACAAGGAAACTGACGCTGACTACCGCATGTGTAACCGTCCTCGCCTTGGGGGTGTCTGCGGCCTCGGCCGGGTACGTGGTTGGCACTCTGGCCGGTCAGGACGGGTGGTCGGGCGGGACGGCCGGCTCGGGCTTTACCAACAACTATGCCCAGCCGGACACGTTTCCGGCGACCCTTATGCCGGGAGACGAGCCCGGCCGAGGGGAAAGCGTGGTGGACACCGAGGCCCACAGCGGTGACCAGTGCTGGCATTTCAAGCGTGGCTATGACTCGTCCGGCTCCGGGACTCCGTACAGTCCGCCTCTGTCCGTCAACGCGGGGCAGCCGTCCTCCGGGGCGGGCGCGGACACGTTTCGCGCCGTCCTCTGGTTCAAGGCCGCCGATTCCGCCGGCGATGGGTCGCGCATTTCGGTCGTGGGTGGCACCCCGCCGGGAACGGACCGCTCGTCAAACTACCTGGAAATCGAAAACGTCGCCGGCAGTGGTGTGACCGTGCGCGCGGCCGAGGGGGTCATCGGCAGCGACTGGGATGCCACCTATACCGATGTCGCGACGGGTCTCGACAGCACCAGCTGGCACAAACTGGAGATGACCGGCCTCTTCGTCGACGGCACGTACAACGATACGTGGACGTACTCAGTTGACGACGGTTCTCCCGTAGCGACCAACGCCTATTTTGAAGTGGCCAGAGATAACTTCGATTTCGACTACGAAATGACCGGGCGCCTCAAGTTTCATCCCCGGCACGCCAACTATGACGCGAGTTTCCAGGGGTTCTACTTCGACGATATCCTGACGGAGGTGTATAACGCCTCCGCGCCTTCCGCGATCCTCGATTCCTACGCCACGGGCTATGAGGTCCCCGAACCGGCCACGCTCAGTCTGCTGGCCCTCGGCGGGTTGGCCCTGCTCAGGCGCCGGCGGAAATAGATGATTATCCCCGCGCGAGTCCGGGCGGCGGCTGCGTCACCCCGTCGCCCTGGCCTCTCGAACGCGGGCGGATAGAAACCTCAGCGTCCAGCAAACAGAAGTCGCCGCGGCTTGAGGGCCGCGCGACCGTGGGAAGCCGGCCCGCTCCGGCAATGGAAGGCTTTAAAGATGAAAGCGACACGTTTGGCAATCTGTTCAGTCGTAGTACTGCTATTGAGCGTTGGCACGGCTGGAGCGAATGTAGTTGTGTTCGATCAGGGGTTTGAGGTCAACACGGACGGCATTGTTGAATACTTGGGCCCGGTGACCCGCGTGGCTTCGCTAGGCGGCTCACTGAAGGTTCCTTCCGCCAACGGCGGCTATCACGCCGAAGTAACGTTGTCGGGCATTGACGGCGACGGATTTTACACCGAGAACGGCGGGTATTCGCCGGACTGGCCGGGCTACATTAAGCAGAGCATTAAGGTCTATATGGACCCCACGGCCGGACAGGTGGACGACGGATGGTGGTGGGATGCCGCCATCTCCAAGGACGGTGGCGGCTGGGCGGGTGCCGGAGGTTTCGGCGTCCGCAAGACCGGGGCGGCCACCTGGAGTCTTGGCGCGGAAGACGTGTACGGAGGTTACCATTTCGTCGGTAACACGCGAGCGCCCCACGACAACACGACGCCGCTCCAGGTCACCGCGGCCGGGTGGTATACGCTGGCTACCGAGTGGGTCGAATCCAGTGGGGATCCCGACCTGATCGACCAGGTCAACACCGTGCATGACGCAACGGGTACCCTGCTGTGGATAGACACCGTGCCTGACTACATCAGCAAGACCGCCGACAAGGCTCAGCTCGCATACAAGAAGACGGAGGTTGCCGGCGGCATGTCGTACTCTTGGCTCGCTAGTCAGGCCTCGGACGACGGTACCGGCTGGGACCCTCATCCATACGAGGAAGGCACGCTACTGTACGCGCCGGCCAACACGATGGAGCTACTGGCGGTGGATGACGTGTACGCCGAGATCCTACCCGAACCGGCCACGCTCAGTCTGCTGGCCCTCGGCGGGTTGGCCCTGCTCAGGCGCCGGCGCAGATAAAAGGGACCTGCACCCGCGGCGCCGAGCCCCTTGCCGGCGGGCGGTACGGTTGAGATGCAACTTCCTCTGCAAGTCGGCGGGCCCGATTAACCCCCTCGGGTCCGCCGACGCCCTTCGTGCCTTGCGCCCCCCGTTCGGCCGCGCAAGGCAGCCGCCTGTGGAAAACCGCGTTGCCCACAGCCGCCAAGCGTGTTATATCGTCGGGGGAAAGCCGTGTCTCACGTGCAAGGAGCCTGCGGTGAAACGACGCGATTGGTTAAAGACAGCCGGCATGGCAACGGCGGCGGGACTACTCGGCCGAGCGGCCCCCGCACGGGCCGCCGGCGCCCCGACCCGGCCGAACCTGCTCATCATCCATACCGACGAGCACAACTTCCGCACGCTCGGGTGTTACCGCCGGGTCATGTCGACGGAGCAGGCACTGGTCTGGGGGCCGAAGGCGGTCGTCGAAACGCCGCACATCGACCGCATCGCCGCCGAGGGCGCTCTGGCCACGCGCTTCTACGCCACAACGCCCGTCTGCTCGCCGTCGCGCAGTTCGCTCGTCTCGGGCCGATACCCGCAGAACACACCCGTCGTCACGAACAACATCCCCATGAGCAACGACGTCGTGACCTTCGCCGAGGTCCTGCGCCGCACCGGCTACGCCACCGGCTATGCCGGCAAGTGGCACCTCGACGGGCACGGCAAACCCCAGTGGAAGCCCGATCGCCAATTCGGCTTCGCCGACAACCGGTACATGTTCAACCGCGGGCACTGGAAACAACTCGAAGAAACGCCGGAGGGCCCCCGCGTCAAGGCCCGCAAGGGCAACAAGCCAACCTACGACGTCAAGGGCGCGGACGAGAAATCGTTCACCACGGACTTCCTGGCCGACCGTTGCATCGAGTTCATTGCCGAACACAAGGACGAGCCATTCGCCTACATGCTGAGCATCCCGGACCCGCACGGGCCCAACAGCGTCCGCCCGCCGTACGACACGATGTTCGACGACCTGACCTTCGAGGCCCCGCGCACCATGAACAAGCCCGACGAGGGCCTGCCGGGTTGGGGCAAGAAACAGGCCCGCACGCTCAACAACAAGCCGATGGCCCTCTACTTCGGCATGGTCAAGTGCGTGGACGACAACGTCGGCCGAATCCTGAAGGCCCTCGTGGCCGCCGGCGTGCTCGACCGGACCATCGTCATCTTCACGTCCGACCACGGCGACCTGTGCGGCGAGCACGGCCGCCATAACAAGGGCGTGCCGTACGAGGCGTCGGCCAAGATCCCCTTCGTCATCCGGTACCCCGGGACGATTCGGCCCGGCACCCTGGTCCACGAGGCGCTCGGGTGCGTCGACTTTGCCCCGACCATCCTCGCGCTCATGGGCGTCGAGAGCCCCCCGACGGTCGAGGGGCGCAACGCCTCCGCCCTCTTCACCACCGGCAAGGCGCCCCAGGGGTGGAAAGACGTCGTCTTCTTCCGCAGCACGGGCGGGCCGGGCTCCAAGATGACCTGGCTGGCCACCGCCACGACGCGCTACAAGCTAATCTACTCAAGCCAGGACGAACCCTGGCTCTTCGACCTCGAAAAAGACCCCGATGAGGTGACCAACTTCTTCGGCAAACCCGAGTGCCGCGGCGTGGTCCGCGACCTCTCGAAGGCCCTTCTCGCCTACGGCGCCACGCACAAGGACCCGTACGTCGAGAATCCGAACGTCCGGAAGGCCCTGACCGCCGCCGCCGAGGCGTAGGCGTAAGCCGCGCCCGCACCGCGGGCCTACGTTGTGCGCAGGATGCCAGGACGTGTGGCGCACGACTAGTCGATGCGTGCGCCATCGGGCGAGGGTTCGGCGTCCAAATCGTGGACCTTCGCGCCCGGCGGTTCGCGGTACGCGAAGATCCGCGGGTTCGGCTCCTTCTCGGGTTTCACCTCCGTCAGGCGCAGCACCAGCAGCATCTCCTGCCCGTCGCCGTAGAACCGGACCCGGTAGGCCGTGCACAGGGGCACGCCGGCTAGGCCGACGGGCTCGTAGCGGAGAAGTTCGGCCAAGAGAAGCCGGTGGCCGGCCTCGTCGAAGAGGTCTACCCGTACCGGCCGGAGCGTGGCGCGGTCGAACCAGACCCGCCGCCGCGGCATCCGGACCGTGGTGTCCGGCCAGCATTCGGTCAGCACGGTGTGGCGGCGCTGGGCCACACACTCCGCGTCCACGGCGGGGTCCAGGTCGATGCGAAACAGGCCGAGGGCCACCATCAGGTCCGCCGGCGACAGGATAAACCGGCGCTCGCCTTCGCCGCCGCGGCGGCCCGTCCAGACGGTGTTGACCTTCGGGCGAATCCACAGCCAGAACCGCTCGGCGTTCATGCCAACCGTGAAGACGTCCTTGCCAAGCACCTGCCCGTGGACGAACAGCCGCTCGGGCTTTGCGAGGAACAGGTGCCCCGTCAGGTCGTGCTGCTCGCGCCGGGAGCCCTGCTCGTCGGCGGGGGCATTCAGTCTGAGGTCGGCCCGGGCCCACAGGTGCTGGATGTGGTCGGCCCAGGCGTTGTGACGGGCAATGAGTTCGCCGGGCGGCAGAACCGCGTCCCCTGCCCCGCCGGCCGGCCGTGCAGCGCCGGCCAAGGCCAGCAGGAGTACGCCGGCGCCTACCGCCGCCCGAGTCACCGGCAGGAAATCGGCCATCGGTTATCCGCCTTCCTCGGGCGAGGCGTCGGCCGGTTCGCCCGCCGGCTCATCGGCGCCGTCGCTCGCGGCGTTATCGGCCTCGTCGCGCGCGGCCTCGCCTGCATCGTCGGGTTCGCTGGCCTCGCCCGCGTCGTCCGGTTCGGCCTCCAGGCGGTCCCACTTTTCGGGCATGTCGAGGACGTCGCCGAGGCGGTCGGTAACGGAGCGGATCTCGTCCTCGCCCAGGCTTGGGCACCGGACAACGTGCTGGCGTTGGGTGCCGACCTCGCGCAGGATAAGTTCCTCGCCCTTGCCGCCCACGCGCCTCTGCGAGAGCAGGCGGAGCCGCCGCTTCCGCATCAGCACCAGACCCAGAACGTACCGGAACCGCTGGGCGTGCTCCTGGTCGGCGCCGGCCAGATGCTCGAACAACTGCATGAGGCGACCCAGGTCGACCAGCCTGGGTCCCGTACTCTTGGCGGGCGGCGGCTCGGGTATCCGCGCCTTCCAGAAACTGAAGTAGGCGGCCCCGTCCGGCGACCAGCACTCGGGGCAAAAATCCTGCCGCGCAAACATCTCGTCCCCGTCCGCCTCGACCACCGTCGAGAAGTACGTGTCGCCGACACCAAACGGCCGGCCACAGGCCTGGCACGTGCGGGTCGACGCGCTGATCTTGTAGTCTTTATCGAGGGCCATTGGTCTCTTTCGACATGGCCGCCGCAGCGGGCGCCGGCCGTTACGCCTTCAGTTTGTCCATGACGATGGTGCGGGTTTCGGCGGCCAGGCGTTCGGCCTCGGCGATGGCGGTGTCGGTGGCCTCGCGGACGGCGGCGGCGTCGGCCTCGTCGGTGTAGCCGGCCAGGTTGACGGCCACGTTAACCGCCGCGGCCCGGACGGCGCCGAGGGCGAGTTCGGCCGCCACCCCCACGTCGCTGATGAGATTCGGGTTGGCGATGTCGGCCAGGTGGCGGGCGACGCGCAGGACCTCGCCGGCGGCGTCCACGACGTCGCTCACGACGTCGAGGGAGGCGCGCGTGGCCTCGCGCACCGCCTCGGCCCGGGCCGAGCGCTCCGCGTCGGTCGCCTTGGGCATGCGATACGCCGCCATGATGCCCTCGTAGGCGCCCATGTCGTCATGGGCGGACGTGAGCAGGGCCTCGCGGAGGTCGGCCAGGCAGTCCAGATGCTCCTGGATAGCCGGCTCGACGTCGGCGAACCGCTCCTTGCCGGCAGTGAAGCCGGCCGCCATGGCGGCCATGGTGCCGGCCAGCGCGCCCGCGACGGCGGCCACACTGCCACCGCCGGGCGTTGCCCGGGCGGCCGCCGCATCGTCCAGGTACCGGCCGAGCGATTCCGTCCGATAGTCGATGTCCATCGGTAGGCTTCCTTCTCCGAAACAGGCGGGCTACCCGCGCACAGGGTACCGGCCGCGCGCGGGGAACGCAAACGTCTGGCGTCGCCAGGACACGGCGGCGCCGTCAGGCTCGCGCAGCCTTCACGACTCAACCTTGCTGAAGACGAGCCGGCACACGTAGGCGACCGCGCCGGCCTTGGCGTTCCGCGCGGAGGCATCGACGGCCACAAGCACCTCCGGCCGGCCGAAGTGTACCGGGCCGGTCCGCCCGAGCTCCACCGACCGAACCACCATGGCGCCGACGCCCGGAGCCACCTCGGTGCCGCCGTCCGTCATCGCCGACATCTCAATAGCCACCTTGACATCGAGGCCTTCGTCGCCGGCCTCGCCGGTAATGGCGAAGATCGCCCCCACCTCCTCGTACTGGACGGCGTTCATCCGCCTGCCACTCTCGGAGACACGCGTGTTCGTGACAAACGGCTCCCGTTTGCTGAGGCGGATGCGGTCGTCGGCCAGGTTGACGGTCTGGTCGATGACATACATGGCCTTGGTCTCGCCGACGGCCGAGAGCGCCTTCTCCAGGGCGTCGGGCGTCTCGGCCTTGGCGGCGAGGGCATCGGCGTTCAGGGCGTCGATACGTTCCGCCCCCACACGAACCTCGTAAATGGTCACCTGGAACCGGGCCAACGACGCATCTGCCGAGGCAACCATGCCCTTGGATTCCGCGTCGGACCGGCCCGTGGCCTGCGGCTCACAGCCGGCCAAGGCAACAACGGCCAACACAACGCATGCAAGAGAAGCAGAAGCGTGTCTCATGGCCTACCCCCTTTCTGTGCCCCAACGTCGGGCAGATCGAGGCTACTCGCCGGTCGCTGCCGGCGGGCGGTTCTGAATGGCCTCGGCGGCCTTCGGGTCGCCGGTGATAACGATGATAACCGGGTCGGTCAGGTACCGGCGTGCCACGCGGGCCACCTCCTTGGGCGTGACGCCGCGGATGCGGTCGAGTTCCTCGCGGGCAAAGTCGTGGCCCAGGCCAAGGGCCTCGTCGACGGCGGCCTCGAACGCCCAGCCGTGAACGGTTTCGCGACCGAGTTCCTTGGCGGTCACGATCGTGGCCCGGGCGGGCCTGAGTTGCGCAGGCGTGTACGTTTCCTTGCGGGCGCGGGCCATGGCCTTCTCGATGATCCGAACGACCTCCGGCACCTTCTCGGGCTGGCACATGGCCATCGAGGTAAAGTACCCCGGTCGAATCCCCGCCAACGACCACGCATGGACCATGTACACCAGGCCCTTGCCACGCAGTTCCCCGTGGAGCCACCCGCTCGGCATCTGGTAGCCGGAGACGACGGTGTCGAGCACGTCCATGGCCGGCCGGTCCTTGACGTTCTGAACCGTCGTGCCCGGGTAAGCCACGAAGACGATGGCCGACGGTTTGGGGGTGGCCTGGATATGGACCTCTCGGCCGTCGGTCTTCCGCGGCGGGGCATCGGTCGGGAAGGTGAGGTCCGCTTGGGCGGGCAGCGTTGCAAGCGCCGCCGACACGTAATCGGCGGCAGGTTCCAGATCGATGCCGCCGAACACGGCCACCACCAGGTTGCCGGCCGACACGTACCGGTCATGCCAGGCCCGCAGGGCCTTGGCGTCCAGCCGCTTGACGACCGCCTCGGTGCCGAGGACCGGGAATCGGTACGGCGACTCCTTGAAGAACGTGCGGTTGAAGACCAAGCCGGCCTCGCCCTGTGGCGTGTCGGCCATGTGGGCGAGTTGGGCGAGCGTCATCGCGCGGAGCCGCTCGATCTCGTCGGTCGGGAACGTGCTGCGCAGCAGGCAATCGGCCGCCAGGTCGAACGTGGTCCGGAAATCATCCGCCAGGCATCGGGCCGAGAGGGTGATGGTGTTGCGTCCGCTGGAGGCGGCCATCTCGGCGCCGAGACCGTCGATCGTGCGCGCAATCTCGGCCGCCGACCGCGTGGGCGTGCCCTTCAGGAGCATGCCGGCCATGAGATGGCTCGTTCCGGCCGTCGCCTCCGATTCGACCGCCAGCCCCCCGCGCATCACCATCTGGATGCTGACCGTGGGGTGATCCTTGACGGGGCACAGCAGCAGGCGGACGCCATTGGCGAGCCGCCGCTCGGTAACCTTGGGCCGCTTGCCGGCGGCCGGCTTGGCCGCAGGCGCCTTGGCCCCGTCGGCCGGCGCCTCGGCCTTGGCCATCGCCGTGGGCACAATGCGGCTGACGCAGACCCGCTCGGGCACGAGGTACTCGCGGGCCACGCGAAGCACGTCCTGGGCCGTCACGCGCTGAATGTTGCGGACATAGCGGTCGGAGAAATCGGGGTCGCCCACGAGCAGCGCGTTCAGGCCGACGTCGGTGGCGATGTCCTCGCACTGCTGGAGGCCGTACACGTGCTCGGCCGTTTTCTGGCGTTTGGCCCGCGCGAGTTCGTCGGCATTCGGTGGGCGGCGGCGGGCACGCTGGAGGTGCTCGAAAACGGCTTGGCGTGCGGCGTCGGCCTTGTCGGGCTCGCCTTCCATGATGATGGCGAACCGGCCGCCGTCGTACCCGGCGGGCGTGTAACTGGCAACCGCGATGGACTGGACGAGGCCGCGCTTCTCGCGCAGGTCGGCCACCAGGCGCGACGCCCGCCCCTCGCCCAGAACGAACGCCAGGATGTCCAACGGGTACAGGTCCGGGTGCGTCAGGCGGACGGTCGGGAACTCGATGATGCAGCGGACACTCTCGACGTCCATGCCGCGCTCGGCCTCGCGGGGGCCCGTCTGCTCGAGCCGGTCGGGCAGAACGGTGGGCTCGAAGACGCGGCGTTTCCAACCGCCGAACGTCTTGCGGATGGTCGCGAGGACGGCGTCGGCGTCGAAGTCGCCCACCGCCACGACGACGGCGTTGTCCGGCACGAAGTTCTCGCGGTAGAACGTATACAGTTCGCCCCGCCTGAGTTGGCGGAACACGTCCAGATGCCCGAGCACCGGCTGGCGAGCCGGGTGATGCGTGAAGAAGGTTTCGTCGGCCAGGTACCAGAGACGGCGGTCGGGGTCGGCCCAGGCGCGTTCGATCTCGCGCTGAATAACCTCGTACTCGCGGTCGAATTCCTCCTGGGCGATTTTGGCACCCGTCACGTAATCGCCGAGCACCTCAATCAGTTTGTGCACGTGCTCGCCGGCAACCTGCCCGTGGAAACACTGGAACTGCTTGGAGGTGTGGGCATTGGTCTGGGCGCCGATGGCCTGGAGAGCCTCGCGAATCTCGGCCTCGGTCCGTGTGGCCGTCGTGCCCCCGGAAACCAGGTGCTCCAGAAAGTGCGACACGCCGGCGCCGATGTAGCGGCCCTCGTTGAGGCTTCCGGTGGCCACGTAGACGCGGAAGGCTGCCATGCCGCCCAGATGCCGCTCGCGGACGATGACACGGAGCCCGTTTGCGAGTTGCGTCATGCGTTGGCCGTCGGCCCCGGCGGAGGGCATTGCCATGGCGTCGGCCTTGGCGGGGGCTGCAGCGGCCGCCGACGCGGAGGCGCCCGCGGCCTCGCCGGTGTCCCAGGCCCCCGCGGCCCCACACCCGGGGGCGCTTAGCGTCAGGGCCATGCCAACCACGACTCCGACCACGGCCACGCTCAAACGACTCGTCATGGGTTGCCTTTCGTCGATTGCCAGAGCAGCGCGTCGCAAGCCACACGGAGCTCGGTCGAAATAACACACCTGTTCGTGCGAAAACGCCGGTCTTACGCGCGCGGACCAACCAGGTCGAGGGTCACCCGCAGCATGACCTCGGCGAAGCGGGCCAGGTCCTCCGTGCCGGTCCACTCGCCAGCCACGTGCTCCACGCCTTCGGGCCCGCATGAGAACCCCACCGCCGGAATACCCCGCAGGATGAGGAACTTCGCAACCGTGGCGCCCGGTTGGCCGTACCGCACCGGCCGATACCCCGCGACGGCCTCGGTGTGCCGCTCCAGGGCATCGATGAGGCCACCGTCATCCTGCACGAGGGTAGGCGCCTGGTCCGACAGAACCTCCAGGTCCATCGTTACGCCCTGGGCATGGTCGGCCACGGCGGCAAGTTCGCCCCGGAGGTGGGCGATGAGGTCGGCCCCGTCGGTGCCCGGCAGATACCGGACGTCGATCTTGGCCTCGCACTCGCCCGGCACCATGTTGGGCGCGGCCCCGCCGTGGATGGTCCCGACGTTCAGGGTGGGCGGCGAAAAGAGGTCGGCCCCCGGGCCGGCCGTGGGCGTCGGCGGTCGCCATTCGCGAATCCGCCCGAGGAAATCGATGACCGGCCACAGGGCGCTGGCCCCCTTGTGCGGGGCCGACCCGTGCGCTTGCCGGCCCACCGCCCGGACCTTCAGGAACAGGGCCCCCTTCTCGCCAACGTCAATCTCGCGCATCTCGTAGCCGGCGTCCGGGACGATGGCCAGGTCGGCCTCCAGGCCGCACGCTTCCAGCAGGTACACCATGCCGAGTTGGGACCCGGCCTCCTCGTCGGCGCAGCCGGCCAGGATGAGTTGGCCCGAGAGGTCCGCCTCGTGGGCCTTGAGGTAATCGGCAACGACCATCATGGCCGCCAGCGGACCCTTGTTGTCCTTGGCGCCCCGGCCGACGATGCGGTCTTCGGTTACAACCGGGTCGAACGGGTCGGTGTCCCAGCCGTCGCCGGCGGGCACAACGTCGAAGTGGCACGGCACGAGCAGCCGGGGCCGACCTTGGCCGATACGGGCAACGACGTTCGTCCGGCCTTCCTCCGCAGCGAACGTCTCGTACGCGATGCCGCGGGCGTCGCAGAAGTCCGTCAGGACCTTGGCAGCCAGGTACTCGTCGCCGGGCGGGTTCACGGTCCGGGCACGGATGAGGTCCGCGAGGTACGCCTTGAGGTCGTCGCGGCGTGCGTCAACGAAGTCGTGGGCGGCCTGGGGAATGGGCGATGGCGGCATCATGGGTATCAGGCCTCGCCTTCGGCCCGGCCCTCCTCGGCCTGGTCCACTTCCTGCTGGTAGGCCAGGACGCGTTCGAGTTCGTTTTGCAGGTGGCGGACGCGCAGGAGGCTGCGGACGCGTGTGATGAGTTCCCAGCGGTTGACGGGCTTGGAGATGAAGTCATCGGTGCCGGCCTCAACGGCCCGCTCGATGTCGATCTCCTCCTTCAGGGCGGTCACCATGCAGATGGGGATGCCCGCCGTCTCGGGATTCTCTTTGAGTTGGCGGCAAATCTCGTAGCCCGAGACCTTGGGCATCATGATGTCGAGCAGGATGAGGTCGGGCGACTCGGCGGCGACCGTGTCGAGCGTTTCCTGCCCGTCGTAGGCCACGATGGTGCGGCACCCGAGGTCGTCGAGATACGCCTGGATGAGTTCGACGTTCTGCTCGGTATCGTCGGCGATGAGGATGGTTGAGCGGCGAACCTCTTCGTCAAAGTCGGACGTCATGGCGTGCCTCCGTCACGGGCGGCATCGGGCGTTGCGCGTTCAGCGCGTCTCATTCTCCCTTGGCCAGGCGCAGGCGTTGGAGCAGCGTCTGGGTGCGCCGTGGCAGGCCCTCGTCGCCTACCAGGGCAAGGGCCCGTAGATGGCTGGCCAGTCGGTCCAGGCCGGCCCGGTCCTCAACGTCGTACCAGTGCGGGGCAAGACCCAGGACGAGTCCGAACGCATCGACCCGGCCGACGAGGGCGTCGAAGGCGGCGTCGCCGTCCCAGTCGAGGCCCATGAACAGTTCCGGCCGCTCCATGCTCAGGCCCACCAGGTACACCCCACCGTCGGTGGTGGGGCCGAGGACCACGTCGTCGACGAGGAGGCGGTCGAAGGCATCGATGATGAAGGCGCCCGGCACGGTGGGGCAATCTGAAAGGAGCACGACGGCCCGCTGGCACCCCATCCGCCAGGCGTACTCAAAGGCGCCGGCCAGGGCCGCCCCCCGCCCGCTGCCTTCCTGCTGCGCGAGCCGCCAGTGCCGCGACGCCATCAGGCCCACGCTCTTGCGTGCCCCGCGCGGGCTGTACATCAGAACCCGCATCGGCACCGACAACTGGGCGAAGCGTTCGCACAGGTCCATCACGCAACTACGGTAGAATTTCGCGGCCCCCGGTTCGCCCAGACAATCCGCCAGCCCGGGTTTGACCTTTCCGGGTTCCGGTTTTCGCACCAGCATGGCGAACAGCGCGGACATTAGCACTACCTCGGCAGCGAACGGATCGGCCTTGGGTCTGGGGCCTCGCGTTCACGGACGTCCTCGGGTGCAAGAGGGCTCGTTCACAACGCGGCGATTATAGACAGCCGGTGCGCAGGGTGTCCACGAAAAACGCCTGTGTGCCACGGCAAGGCCAGCCACGGCGTACCCGCGTCAACGGCCGACGCATCCGTCCCCGGCCTTGACCGTTTGCACCACCGTTCCTCATAATGGCAGGTAAGGTCTTCTGAAGGAGGCTCGCGATGAGCCACGCCCGCACCGACGTCGGCCCGCACATCCATTCGCTGATTGCCGAACGATGGAGCCCGCGGGCCTTTCGCGACCGCGCCGTCGAGCCGCAGAAGATCCGCACCTGCCTCGAGGCCGCCCGCTGGGCCCCCTCCTGCTTCAACGAGCAGCCGTGGACCGTCATTGTGGGGGTCTGCGGCCAAGGCGACGCACACGCACGGCTCGCCGATTGCCTCGTAACGCAGAACCAGCGTTGGGCCCTCGCGGCGCCCGTCCTGATGCTCACGGTGGCCAAACCGGCTTTCGACATGGACGGCCGCGCCAACCGTCACGCCCAGCACGACGTGGGGCTCGCCACCATGAACCTCATGCTCCAGGCTCATGCCCTCGGCCTGGTGGCCCATGCCATGGCGGGGTTCAAGAGCAAGAAAGCGCGGGAGGCGTTCGGCATCCCGGCCGACCACGAGCCGATGACGGCCATCGCCCTCGGCTATCCGGGCGATCCGAACGCCCTGCCCGACGACCTCGCGGAGAAAGAGGCGGCCCCGCGCAACCGGCGGCCGCTCGCCGAATGGGTCTTCGATGAGGCCTGGAGCCGACCGGCCACGGTCGTCGCCACAGCGTAGCCGGCGCCGACGTGGCAAACGCTTTACTTTGCCCCAAGAAGCCTTACGATCAGGTTCCGCAACACGGTACTGGAACCGAAGCCCTTGGACCGCGCCTCTCATGATACGGGAGATGAACCCATGGCAAACCGCGTGACGGCCTCGTTCGTACTGGCACTGGTTGGGCTGGCAACGTCGGTCGGCGTGGCCGGCGAGGTGAGGAGTCTCACGCTGATCGACGCCCGCACCGGCCGGGCCATCGCCATCCTGAAGGAAGGCGCCACCGTGAACCGGGCCGAGGTGGGCAGCGCGCTGAACGTTCGGGCCGACGTCGCCGGCGACGTGGCCAGCGTCCGGTTCGAGGTCAACGGCCGCACGGTCCAGACTGAGAGTACCGCGCCGTACACTCTGGCCGGCGACAGCAACGGCACGTATAAAACGTGGAACGTCGGCCCCGGCAAGCACACGCTCAAGGCCACGCCGTACCCCAAAAACGGCGCCAGCGGCCAGGCCGGCAAGGCCCACGAAATCACCATCACCGTTGCCGGGAAAGCGGCGGCGTCCCAGGCGGGCGGCCGGAAGGGCCGCGGCCTCAAGCGAGATCAGCCCCCCGCCCTGCCCACCGTCAAGCCGGCCGTTACGCTCAAGCCCGGCACCGTTAAGACGGGCGGCGAGATGAAGACGTGGCACAAGGTGACGCTCGCCTTCGGCGGACCGGCCTCCAGCGAAACGGCCGACCCGAACCCCTTCACGGACTACCGCCTGAACGTCACGTTCACCAACGGCGACGCGAAACACGTCGTGCCGGGCTACTACGCCGCCGACGGCCGGGCGGCCGAGTCCGGCGCTGCCGCCGGCAACGTCTGGCTCGTCCACTTCGCGCCGCCCAAGACCGGCGCCTGGACCTGGAAGGCCTCATTCCGCTCCGGCGACAACGTGGCTGCCAGCGACGACGCGAACGCCGGCCAAGCGGTCGCATCGATCGACGGCAAGACCGGCACGCTCACGATCGGCCCGACCGACAAGACCGGCCGCGACCATCGCGGCAAGGGCCTGCTCCAGTACGTCGGGCACCGGTACCTGAAGTTCGCCGAGACGGGCGAGTGGTTCCTGAAGTGCGGCGCCGACGCCCCGGAAAACTTCCTGGCCTACGAGGACTTCGACAACACGACCAACGTCGGCGGACGGAGAAAGTCCTGGAAGCCCCACGTCCGCGACTGGCGGTCGGGCGACCCCACGTGGCGCGGCGGCAAGGGCAAGGGCATCATCGGCGCCCTGAACTACCTGGTGTCCGAAGGTATGAACGCCTTCTCGTTCATCCCGATTACCATTTACGGCGACGACAAGAACGTGTCGCCGTACCTCACGGAGCGGGGACCGTTCACGCGGTTCGACTGCTCGAAACTCGCCCAGTGGGAAATCGTGTTCGAGCACGCCGACCGCATCGGCCTGTACCTCCACTTCAAGACCCTGGAAACCGAGAACGAGCTGCTCCTGGACGGCGGCGACCTGGGCCTGGAGCGGACGATGTACTACCGTGAACTCATCGCGCGGTTCGGCCATCACCTGGCCCTGAACTGGAACCTCGGCGAGGAAATCAACAACGCCACCACCGAACAGAAAAAGGCCTGGGCCGCCTACCTCTGGGACCACGACCCGTACCACCATCACATCGTGATCCACAACGGGGCGAACCACTACGACCTGCTCGGCCCGGGGTCGAAACTGACCGGCTTCTCGCTCCAGACGAACAAGCCCGATTTCGTCAGCGTGCACCAACGGACCCGCGACTACATCGAGCGGTCGAAGAAGGCCGGCAAGCCGTGGGTCGTGGCCTGCGACGAGCCCGGTGACGCCCAGCACGGGCTGCGCCCAGACGCCGACGCCGGCAACTCCCACGAGGACGGACGCAAGAACGGCCTCTGGGGCAACGTCCTGGCCGGCGGCGCCGGGCTGGAGTGGTACTTCGGCTACAAACACGCCCAAAGCGACCTCACGTGCGAGGACTTCCGCAGCCGCGACCGATGGTGGGACGTCTGCCGGTACATGCTCGCCTTCTTCAAGGACAACAAGGTCCCGTTCTGGGAAATGGCGAACGATAACGCCCTCAGCACCGCCGATGACGACTACTGCTTCGCCAAGCCCGGCCACGTGTACGTGGTGTACCTCAAGACGGGCGGGACCACCCAGTTGGACCTCTCGGGCGCCGCCGGCACGTTCAACGTCCGCTGGTACGACCCGCGGCACGGCGGGGCGCTCGCGATCGGCTCGGTCCACAGCGTAGCAGGCGGCGGCCGGCGCAACCTCGGCCAAGCCCCGAACGCCCCCCGCGAGGACTGGGTCATCCTGATTCGTAAAGCCGCTGGCTGAGGCCGTATAGCGGCCTGGATCCGCGCGGATGCCATGGGGCACGTTTTCATGGAACTTTCCCCCCCTTGGGGCGTCAGAATGGTCGATGGACGCTGAAGACCCTTGACAACCGTGCTGGGCGTGCTATCCTGTTAGTGAATAAACCCGCCTTTTAGTGTTGAGCGGGACGCCGGAAGACGTGCGATGCGGCTCGGCCAAAGGAGCATTGCCATGAAACGAATCTGGCTGGTGGCCGGCGTATTGGCGGTCCTTGCCGGAGGTCTGACGGCTTGGGCGGCTTCTGGCGGCGGCAAACTGAAAGTCAACACGCCCGGCATGGTGATCGAGGCGGCTGTCCGAGGCCGCAAGGTCGCCATCCCGCCCCTTCGCGAGGTTCCCGTCGGCGTCGGCACCATCGAGACCCAGGGCATCAAACTGCACGCCCAGGGCAAAGACACCAAGAACAGGCCCACTATCTGGCGTCTCGACGGCATCAAGCCGTTCGGCGAACTGGCGTCCATCGAGGTCACCGCTTCCGAGACGACCCTCGTCGAAGGGGGCGCCCCGCTCACCGTCAAGACCCCCGCCCGGCTTCTGACCTCGGGCGCCAAGAAGGTTTACGTCAACCTCCTTATCGTCGGGAAGGCCGGCGAGTCGTACCGTACCGTTGTGTACATGGGCAGGCAGCGCGTGCCCAAACCCAAGGTGGCCTTCCTCGATGAAAACGGAAAGGTGCTCCATACGGGCGCCTTCGAGTATGGGTGAGGTGGCACCTGCGGGTACTCATGGGGAGTACCAGCCGGCTTCAAAGGCAAGGTTCAGATCAAGGTTCAGCCGAACCTCGGACCGTTCGAGTGGAAACAAGAGGAAACCTGGGTTACGGTGGAGTAACGTTCAGGCCCTGGATACCCGACCCGGCGGACCCGCGAACCGTGGGCCCGCCGGGTTTCTTTGCGCCGCCCGCGGCCAAGGGCGATGGTCCGCTCTTTTGCAGGCTTGCACCGCACGGACCACACACACGAGGAGACCCCGCATGATCCCCGAAACGGTCAAGCCGATGTTCACGGGCGGCAACCTCTTCTATATGGCCACCGCCGACGCCGATGGCTTGCCCAACGTCGCCCCGATGATGCAGGCCTGGTGGGCCGATGCAAAGACGCTCGTCATCGGCGACATGCTCATGAAGGCCACCGCCGCCAACGTCCGGGCCACCGGCAAGGTCTGCCTGAGCGCCTGGAATCCGAACACCGACCAAGCCTCGAAACTCGTCGGCGCCGCCGTCTACGAAACCGACGGGCCACGCTACGATATGGCCCAGGCCGAACTCGCGAAGAAGATGCCCGACAAACGGTTCAAGGGCGTGGTCGCCGTCACCGTTCGGGCCGTCTACGACCAGACCCGCGGGCCGAATGCCGGCGCCCTGGTCGCCGAGGTGTCCTAGGGCTACAATGCGACAACCGCCTTTCGCACGGGGAATCGCCGCAGCAGCCGCCCCATCCGCGAACACGAACCGGCTGAAACCACGAAAGCCGAACTGGGAAGAAACATGATCGACACCGAAAAACGCAAACGGGTCATGCAGCGGTCCATACGCCTCGGTCACTGCATTTGCGACCCCAAGAAGGGCTGCCCATGCGACCTGTTCCGGGAAAAGGGCATCTGCCTGTGCGCGGGCGAGGCCCTCGACACGCCCACCGGCCCGGTTCGCCTGACGCAACTCGTCCAGAAGGCCGGCTGCGCATCGAAGATCGACCAGGCGTCGCTCAAGCGCATCCTGGGCGGCCTGCCCGACATCGATGACCCGAAGGTCCTGGTCGGTTCCGCCGCCGGAGACGACGCCGGCGTGTACCTGCTCGACGGCGA
>Ga0272441_10006893_pt1 | contig 18760 bp, 20 predicted proteins | sample SSMProp6N_FD_193582 | JGI IMG/M metagenome (GOLD analysis project Ga0272441, IMG submission 193582) | Marine sediment archaeal communities from Little Sippewissett salt marsh, Falmouth, MA, United States - SSM-Prop-6N | ecosystem: Environmental > Aquatic > Marine > Wetlands > Sediment ... | reverse complement strand
GATCGCTGCGGCCGCGAAGGTCGCGGCGCCGACGGCGATCACTGCCCATCCCCACACAGGCACGTTGACCAATCCTGCGCCCACCAGCGAGCTGAAGAGAAGTCCCCACGGACGCGTGCAGGCGATCGCCACAGAGAAGAACGCCCACGAGAGTCCGGTGAGTCCGGCCACGAGGCTGAGGGCGTCGTCAGGGAAGAACGGAAGGAGGAACATCAGGAGCAGCGCGATCCGCGCTCGGGACGTCATCGCGCCGAGGTAACGTTCGGTGACGGCGGGACCCACCAATCGCGCCACCAGCGGTCGGCCGAAGGCGCGCGCAAGGCCGAAGGCGAGGAGGGATCCCGTGAGCACCGCGGCTGTCGAGAGCAGGAACGCCGGCCACAGACCGAACAGCATGGCGCCGACCAACGTCGTCGCGCTGCCAGGGATGGGCGAGACGATGACTTGAATGACCTGAGTGGCGAAGAACGCGGCCGGTGCCGCGGCGCCGAAGCCCTCGACCCATGCCCGTAGCTCCTCCTGAGACGTGAAGATGACGAGCTTCTCTGAACTTCGTAGCGCGATGAACCCAGCGACCAGCGCCGCGGCCACGACGAGCAGGGCGACCAAAGAGACGGTTCGCGTCCGGTTCCACTTCGAGGCGCACATCGCGACATCGTACACGGAGCTCGCGGGCGTGTGTCTCCGGGCCTGCTCGTCACTCGATCCAGTAGACTGGGCGACCGCGGGGCGGAAGGAGCATCATGCAGCGGGTCTTGGGACGTAGCGGCATGGAGGTCAGCGCGATCGGTCTGGGCACGGCACGCATCGGCGGGCTGGGATTCTCTCGCCGCGGCGATCACGAGACCCGGCTCATCCCGGAAGCGGTGGAAGAAGCGAAGCGGGCGATCCGCGTCGCCATCGACCGCGGGATCAGCTTCTTCGACACGGCGGACGTCTACGGTGCGGGCCGCAGCGAGCGCATTCTCGGTGAGGCGATCCGCGGCGTGCGGGAGAGGGTCGTGATCGCTACGAAGTTCGGCGAGGGATTCGACGAGGAAGATGGTGTGGAGACCGTCGTCGACGTCACGCCGGAGTACGTCGCACAGGCCTGTGAGGGGAGCCTTCGGCGCTTGGGTATCGACACGATCGACCTTTATCTCTTCCACTTGCGGGACTTCCCCCTCGACCGAGCGATCGTGATCTGCGATGCGCTGGAGGATCTAGTCTCGGCAGGGAAGATCCGCTTCTACGGATGGAGCACCGATGACGGCGAACGTGCGAAGCTGTTCTCCGAGGGCGAGCACTGCACGGCGGTCGAGCATCGACTGAACGCCCTCATGGATGCGCCGGAGATGCTCGCCCTCTGCGAGGAGGAGGATCTTGCCAGCATCAGCCGCGTCCCGTTGTTGATTGGCGTTCTCACCGGGAGGTGGAGCGCGGGCACGAAGCTTCCCGATGAGGACCGCCGTAGCGACTGGTTCGGTGAGAAAGGGTTTCTCGACTGCCTGCGACGCGCGGAGGCGCTTCGTCCCGGCCTGACGGTAGGTGGGCGCTCCTACGTTCAGGGGGCACTGGCGTGGATCCTCGCGAGAAGCCCGCGGACCGTTCCCATCCCCGGCTTTCGAACTGTGTCTCAAGTTGAGGAGCTCGCTGACACGATGCGCTGGGGACCGCTCTCCGCGAAGGAGTTCGAGGCAGTCGTTGGCCAGGAGGCAATGCCATAGGGCGGAAGAGGAGCTGGCGTCGGCTCTCGCTCCGTGGATGCTCGTGGGGCGCTGGGCGCGGGTCCGCTCCAGTTCCTCACGGCAACCCCGTGCGATGTCCGCGTTCGCGGATGGCGAGAAGCTCCGTCAAGGAATGGGAATCGTTCGCCTTGTACCTAGATCGCAGACATCGGAGCAGCGGGTACACGATGCGTACCCGCGAGAGCACGGGAGCCGTAGCGGGGCAGTGATTCGGAGAGCTCATGGAGGCGCTGCATTGACGCGTCGGACGGCCGCGAGCACCATACGGATCATGACTGTGGTGAGCTTCTCCATACGGCCTGCCCGCCCGGCATACGAGGAAGGGCTGATCTTCGCGCGGCTCGCGAATGCTGCGGCGGGCAATGGGTTCCGCTACCTGTTCGGACCTCGCCTGGAAGAGATCATCGCGTTGACGTTCGTCGAGCCGGGCAACGACTTCTCCCACGAGTGCACCGTGTTCGCTGAGGAGGACGGTCGTATCGTCGGGATGGCGTCGGGCTACACCGCGAAGGAGCACCGCTGCTTCACCGAGGACGCGATCAAGAGGGCGGTCGGACGTAGTGCTCTCCGGGTCGCCGCCGTGGAGGTGTTGATCTTCCCGATGCTCAGGTTCCTGCACACGTACAACGAGGGCGACTTCTACCTTCAGTTCCTCGCTGTCGAGGAGCCTTATCGTGGAAAGGGCGTTGGGTCTGCCTTGATCGACGCGATGAAGGCCAGGGCCCGCGAGACGGATTCGACGCACTACGCAGTTGATGTCTCGGCGCGGAACGGAGGAGCCAAAACGCTCTACGAACGCCAGGGATTCGTGGTGCAGGCGCGATGGCCGCGATCACGGCTTGTGCGCCCCACCATCCTGCGGATGGTCCAAGGGTTGTGACCTCCGATCTGGAAGTGCGGTAACGGCGCAGCCTGCGGTCAGATCCGATCCAGGGCAACGAGCACGCCGAACACGATGACCGCAGCGCCTGCGATTTGATGGAAGAGGTGCACCCTCTCGCCCCACAACCTCCTCGATCGCGCAACCAGCAGGCGATAGACCACGAACTCGGTCTTCGTGGCGCCGCACAGCAGCATGAAGAGACCTGCCGCCGCGATCAGACAGCCCCAAAGGATGTCCATACCGATCCTCCTACACCATTCACGATACCAAATGGGCGCGATCGCTGCACTGGGAAGATCAGGGCCGTGACGTAGGAGCGGAAGGACGATCCACTCCGAGACCGTGGTTGGGACATAATGGGTGGCACGGCCCGCGAACCCAGCGGCAAGGTGGCCACCGATGAACCCGGGTGAGGGGATCACGAATAGGGGAGTACGGCTCCTTGGCGGCTGGCGCTCCTTCGGAGCGTGGCTCGGCCTCGTCGCTGGCGGCTACGTGTACGTGGCCAGCGTGCTCTGCGGCCGAGGCAATCCACTCCTCTCTGGGAACGGCACCTGGGACTTCGCGCTCGTCGTCGTACTCAGTCCTCTGTTCTTCTGTTTGGGTCCGCGACATAACTGGCGCCCACCCGATATGTCCGCTCGCGCGATGTTCAAATGGAACGGCCTCTGCTACGGGCTACCGTTCTTCGTTGCGCTTCATTGGGAGTACCTCGGCAACGCGCTCGGCGCCCAGTTCTCGCTCAAGAGTGCCGATCTCGGGGCACTGGATCCACGGTCCGCTGTGGCGCTGGCCATTGGCCTCGCGACGATCGCAGGGCTCCTTGCCTACCACCTTGCCCGGGCACGTCGAGCCGGGATCCTCGGCTCGTATGTGGTCACGCTCACGGGCATCCCGTGCATCGTCGCGCTTATCACTCTGAGCCTCGGCGACGCGTGCTACCTGCACGTGCACCACTACAACTTGGGGGCCTATCTCTTCCCCTTCTTCCGCTTCCGCACGCTTCCTTCCCTCGTTGCCCAAGCCGTGTTCCTAGGCCTTGCCATCGAGGGCGTCAGCCGTTGGGGCATGGATCCCATGTGGTACTGCGCTCCGTAGCTAGCATGGGTAGCTGACCGCTTCGCCCCAGCCCGCGACCTCCTCGAGGAACCCAGGAACGTTCATGAGACCGGCGTCCCAAAGAAAGGCCCTGTCGCGCTCGGGCATCTCCTTGAGCGACAGCCACCGGAGGTCGACAAGAATCGCGGCACCTGGATCAACCTCCGGGTCGCGCCCCAATGCCGGCTGTTGGTCACCGATCTCGACAAGGTAGGTGTGGAAACCTGTTCCGCGGGCATCGAGAGCATGCCGTAGGCTCCGCACGATGCGTCCTTCGACGCCAGCCTCCTCGCGAAGCTCGCGGAGCGCGCCTTCTTCTGGATTCTCTCCAGCCTCGAGCCCGCCGCCTGGAAGGCACCAATACGCGGTGCCTTGCTCCTGGTGTTTCGCCATGAGGAGGCGTCCGTCGCGGCAGACGATAGCCTGCACTCTTGGTGCGATACGGCGTACGAGATCCTGGGTGCTCATGCACTGAGTGTACTCGCGATCCACTGGCCTGCGTTCCGGAGGAGCGGCCTTGGTGGATTGAGCTTTCGAAGGTGCATCGGAGGCCGGCGACCGTAAGGAGGACAGCTTCTGCTGTCGTGTAGAATAGCGGGCAATCCGACGTCGAACGAGGAGGGTCTGAGAACGTGACTGTTTCCGAGATGTTTGGCCTCGCCGGTAGGGCGGGAGTCGTGACGGGAGCTTCGGGAGGGATCGGAAGAGGAATCGCCCTTCTGCTTGCGGAGGCCGGGGCGGCTGTCGTGGTCGCCTATCACAGAGGAAAGGATGCCGCCGATGAACTGGTTGCCGAAATCGAGCGGCGCGGCGGCCGCGCGCTATCGCTCGGCGCAGATGCCACGAAGGCAGACGAAGTCGAGCGGCTCGTCTCGGCTTGCGTTGAGGAGTTCGGGGGAATCGACATCCTGGTGAACAACGCCGGTGCCTATCCGATGGCAGCCCTCCTCGAGATGCCAGAAGATGCTTGGGATGAGATGCTTGCCGTCAACCTGCGTAGCGCGTTCCTCTGCACGCAGGTGGCGGGGAGACGTATGATCGATCGCGGCGGGGGGAGCATCGTGAACATCGCCTCGATCGAGGCGGAGAACCCGGCTCCGATGCACGCGCATTACTGCACGGCGAAGGCGGGCCTAGCCATGCTCACCCAGGCATCGGCCGCTGAACTGGGGCGCCACGGAATTCGCGTGAACACGATCTCGCCTGGCCTCATCTGGCGAGAGGGGATCGATGAGGCATGGCCTGACGGGGTCAAACGATGGAGGGAGGCGGCTCCTCTCGCTCGGCTCGGAACCCCCGAGGACGTGGCCAAGGCCTGCCTGTTCCTTGTCTCTGATGCGGCGGCGTGGATTAGCGGGGCGAACCTGCGCGTCGATGGTGGTGTGATGACCAGTCAGATCTTCTGAGAGAGGGCAAGGGAGAGAGGGAAGGTATGGCGACGATGGCACTGCAAGGGAAGCGGATTCTGGTTACGGGGGCAGGGCAGGGGATCGGTCAGGGGATCGCGCGAGCGATCGCCGAGGCGGGAGCGGATGTTGCGCTGGTTGACCTGAATCCCAGAGGGCTCGAAGAAACCTCTCGCTTGGTCCAGGAGGTGGGGCGGCGGGCGTTGTCGCTGGTGGCGGATGTTGTCGACGCGGAGGCTGTCGGCAGGGCGCTCGAGAGGATGCTTGCCGAGCTCGGGCCCGTTGACGGCCTGGTCAACAACGCGGGTGTCATCGTGATGGAGCCTGCGAAGGAGACCACGCGTGACGCGTGGGATCACCAGTTCGACGTCAACGTCTGGGGGCTGATGAACTGCTGCCAGGCAGCAGCGCGCCAGATGACGGCGCAGGGGACACACGGGGCCATCGTGAACGTCGCGTCGAACGCGGGGAAGGTCGGGTATGGGAACATGGCTGCCTACAACGCGTCGAAGGCGGCGGTGATCAACCTGACTCGCACTCTGTCAACAGAGTGGTCCGCAGACGGGATCAATGTCAACGCTGTCTGCCCGGGCGGGGTCGACACGCCGATGCTCAAGCGCGCGGCGGAGTGGGTGGCGGAACGGATCGGCGTGGACGCGGACGAACTCTACGCAGGGATGAAGCCGAAGTTGATGGCTCGCCACATCCAGCCGATCGAGGTCGGACGAGTGGTCGCGTTCCTGCTCTCCTCGGACGCCCGGATCATCTGCGGGCAGTCCATCAACGTCGACGGGGGCGATACCCCGTACTAGGATCGCCGCTGCTCGCCGAAGACCGAGTCCTCCGAGACCCAAGGCGGAGAGGTGACCGCCAGGAGAACGAGCTCGCCGTTCACCTCGTTGAATAGCTGGTGGTGTTCGCCAGGCCTGATGAGACAGGCGTCCCCGGGACGCAGAACATGGGACTTGCCGTCGACTACGAGACGGCCCTCTCCCTGCAAGATGTAGTAGGTCTCTTCCGAACGCAGGTGGCGGTGCCCTGCCGAGGAGCCGCCGGGGCGGATCGTGATCTCTGCGAGGCTGTGCCCGGTTGCCGCGCCCAGCGAAGGCGGGGCCCCGATGAGTTCGTACACGATCTCGCCGCGGGAGTTGACGAGCGGATCTCGCACATCGACGCGTCTAGCAAGGCGCATGCTCTGCCTCGTGCAATCGTGTGATGGCCTTCAAGGCAACCGTGATCTCCCGCTCGACGGCTTCGCGGACGATATCGCGGTGGGGGTCGTATCGACCTTCCTCGATGGCGGCCGGATCGGCGTCGACGGCAACCACGGCGCCGCAGCGCACGTTGCGCAGCAGGCCGATGACGAACAGCGCCGAGCACTCCATCTCCACACAGATCGCGCCTGCGGCGGCGTACGTCGGAAGCCCCAGGTCCAGGACGCCGGGATAGAAGGCATCGATGGTCACGCCGATCCCGCGATGGGCTTCCCCTCCGACTTCCTGCGCGGCCTGCCAGAGGGCGGCTGTCACGTCAGGATCGGCGATGGCGGGCATCTCCAGCGGGGCCAGCTGGCGCGAGGTGCCCTCGGCTCGAACGGAGCCGGAGATCACTACGAGGTCTCCCGGATGCACACCGTCTCGGAGGGCGCCGGCTGTCCCGACGCGGATGAGCGTTCGGGCGCCGGCCCGGATCGCTTCCTCGTAGGCGACGGCAGCTCCGGCGGAGCCGACACCAGCGGAGACAACGCCTACCAGAACGCCGTCAACCTCGCCACGGTACGAGTGATACTCCCGGTTCGCCGCGATGCGGACAGCTCCGGCCAACCGCGTGGCAATGGCCTCCGCGCGCGCAGGATCTCCAGGCAGGAGGATCGCCTCGGGAAGGTCTCCGGCGTTCAACTTCAGATTCGGGGCGACGGACGGCATGCCTTCACCTCCATGGGTTCGTGCGGCGACAGAGCCGTCGCCCTACGCGGGAGACAGGGTCGCGAGCACGATGCGTGCGACGGCGCGTTCGATGTCTTCCGGCACCGGATGGACCTTTGCCTCAAGGGCTGTGTGGTTGCTCCCCAAGTACTCGAGGCTGAGTGCCTGGAGCCCAAACGAGATGTCCATGATCTCAATCGGATGCCCATCCGCGACGGAGAGATTGACGAGTTCGCCGCGGCCGAGCAGATAGGCGGTCCGCCCGCCAGGAAGCCCGTAGGCATCGACGCCCTCCCGCATCGGCTTCTCTCCTGATCCGGCTGCTGCGAGGGCATCGCGATCGATCTCGAACGCGAAGTGACCCGCGTTGGCGAGGATGACACCATCACGAAGGAGGGGGATCTCACCGGCGCCGATCACGCCGGGACGGCCGGTGGCGGTGATGATGATCTCGGCCATGGGGAGAGCACGCTCAAGCGGCGCAACGGCGAACCCCTCCATGAGGGCTTCCACGGCCTTGATCTCGTCGAGTTCGCAGACGACGACGCGGGCACCCAGCCCGCGTGCGCGAATCGCTAGGCCCTTGCCACACCAGCCGTACCCCACGATGAGCACCATCTTCCCCGCAATGAGCAGATTCGACGCCCGCATGATCGCGTCCCACGTGGACTGACCAGTGCCGTACCGGTTGTCCAGCAGGTACTTCATCCGCGCGCTGTTGACGGCGATGGCGGGGATCTCGAGCTTACCTTCCTCTTGCAGAGACGCGAGCTGTTCGACGCCCGTCGTCGTCTCCTCGCTCAGCCCGACGAGGGAGGGAGACCGGTCGGAGCCGCGCTCGGCGATGCGCGCGATGACCTCGCCCCCATCCTCGACAATCAACGTAGGGTCCGTCTCGAGCAGGGACTCGATGTGCTGCTTGTGTTCCTCTTCCGATACGCCACGGCGAGCGTTGACCGTGATGTTGCCGATCGTGCCCAACGCTGCGGCGACGTCGTCTTGCGTCGCCAGCGGGTTGCTCTCGATCACGTACAGAGAGGCTCCGCCCTCGGCAAGAGACACGGCCAGCGATGCGGTCTTCGCCTCGAGATGGAGAGACATGCCGATCCGATGCCCGGCAAACGGTTTCTCGCTGCGGAACCGAGCGGAGATCGCTTGCTGGACCGGCATGTGGCTTCGAGCCCAATCGATCTTCTTCTGCCCTGTGGTAATACTCGCCGTCATGGTGCGGGCTCCTGTCTGGGAATGCGCGTTGAGAACTGCTGGGCGATGTAGGCAAGCTGTGCGGTCTCCTCGAGCTTCACCGCGACTCCGAGCGCTTCGTCCAGGCTGCCGCCGACTGCAACGGCTCCGTGTCTTGCGATGAGGACCATCGCCCCCCGATCGAGGGCATCGGCGACAGCGTGTGCGAGATCCCAGGACCCGGGAGGGTGGTGAACAGAGACGGGGACGGTCTTCCCATAGAAGATCTGCCCTTCATCGTGGGGGATAGGGAGAGCGGGAAGCGCAATCGCTGCGGCGGTCGCGTAGAGGGAGTGCGTGTGCACGATCGCCTCGATGTCACCACGGCGTGCGTAGATCGCCACGTGCATCCGCCACTCGGAAGAGGGTTCCCCCTCTCCGGAGAGGCGCACCCCATCCGAATCGATCTCGATGATCTGCTCGGGGCGGATGCGCTCGTATGGAATCCCGCTAGCCGTGATCATGATGCGGTCCTGGAAACGAACGGAGACGTTTCCCGAGCTGCCCGTCGCAAGCCCAAAGCGTGCCATGGCGACTGCAGTATCACAAACGGTACGGCGCATCTCCGATCGCGGATCGTCGTGTTCACTCATGAGTGGGTCGCCTCTGTGTCACCGAAATCGAACGGTGCTCGATGAACCCCCTGCTCGGTCACGATGGCCGTGATGAGTTCCGCTGGCGTGACATCGAACGCAGGATTCCACGCCGCGGCCCCTTCGGGCGCGAAGCGGACGCCGCGCGGGGCGAGCACCTCCTCTGGGTCTCGCTCCTCAATGGGGATCGCCTCACCGCTCGCCGTGGTGGCGTCGACGGTGGACGTGGGAGCAACCACGTAGAACGGGATCCCGTGGTGCTTGGCCAGAACGGCGAGGCCGTAAGTGCCAATCTTGTTCGCCGCGTCACCGTTTCGGGCGATGCGGTCGGCTCCGGCGAGCACGGCGTCCACTTCGCCGCGCGACATCAGATACGCGGCAGCGCCGTCGGATAGAAGCTTGAACGGAATGCCGTTCCGGAGGAGCTCCCACGCTGTCAGCCGAGCGCCCTGGAGGCGCGGCCTCGTCTCACACGCGTAGACAAACGCCAATCCGCCCGTGTCGTGAGCGGTGCGGATCACGCCAAACGCCGTTCCGTACCCCCCGGTAGCCAGCGCGCCGGTGTTGCAGATCGTCAGGACACGAGCGTCCTTGGGAATCAGCTCCGCACCGTTTCGTCCGATCGCCCGATTCGCATCGATGTCCTCTGCGTGAATGCGACGTGCCTCGGCGAGCAACTCATCGTGCATCGCCTCCCGTGCACGCCCATCGAGGGCTTCGAACCGAGTGAGCATTCGATCCACAGCCCAGGCGAGGTTGACCGCTGTTGGGCGCGTCCCACGTAGGATGTCAGCGGCCTTCTGCATCCGTTCCGGCAAGCCGCTCGCCCCCTGCTCGTCCGACGCGATAACCATACCGTAGGCGGCGACCACGCCGATGGCCGGCGCTCCCCGGACGCGCATCGCGCGGATCGCCTCGGCGACCGCATCGACCGTGGTCAGATGAAGGACGACCTCCTGCTGTGGGAGCAGCGTCTGGTCGAGAAGGTCGATGCCATCGTTGCAGTAGACGGCGGGGACGAACGTGCCGCAGAAGCTGGGCAGCTCTGTCGGGATGGTCATTGCTTGATGTAGTGCTGTCCGAGCGCCGCAGGGACCTGGGCCCGTTTGATGAGGAAGGCAAGAACGAGGACGGTGATCAGGTACGGAAGCATGATCGAGAACTGGCTCGGGATGTACGTCTGCAACCTCATCTGCAGCGCGTCGATGAATCCGAACATCAGTGCCGCGCCGAGCGCACCGAAGGGGCTGTAGTTGCCGATCACCATCGCCGCAATCCCGATGAAGCCGCGGCCACCGACCATCCCGGTGGTGAACCGTCCGACGTTGTTGAAGAAGAACGCCCCTGCGAGCCCGCAGAGCATTCCGTTAACGATCGTGTAGACGTAGCGCGTCCGATGGACGTTGATCCCCGCTGTGTCCGCTGCTTCGGGCTTCTCGCCGACGACACGAAGCCTCAAACCCCACTTCGTGCGGAAGATGAGGATCTGCGACGCGATAATCAGCACGAACATCGCGCCCACGATGTACCAGCTGTTGAGCGTGTCCGAGTACGATGAGGTCCCGCGCCAGCCCCAGACGGCGCTGGTGATGAACAGGGCAAGCCCGGCGATGAGGATGTTGATCCCGATTCCGGACACGACGTGGTTGGCGCGGAAGCGGATGCACCACAGTGCGTGAAGGCCTCCCGCCAGACCGCCGGCGAGCACCGCGGCGATCAACGCGATCCAGGGGCTTCCCGTGTAGAAGGCGACCAGCGCTGATACGAGTCCACCGAGGACTGCGGTTCCTTCGACGCCGACATTGATGATGCCGACCCGTTCGGAGTACGTCTCACCCAGCGCGATCAGGGCGATCGGCGTCGCCAGGCGGAGCGTGGCGAGGACGAGGTGGATTGTAAAGATATCTCCGAGCAGTTCCCAGATGCTCATTCAGCCCTACGCCTCCTCCATCGGAACAGCATGCGAATCAGCGTCGGAGCGATGATGAAGAAGATCACCAGCCCTTGGAGGACGGCGGCGATGTCGCCCGGCGCGGCACCGGATCGCTGCACCTGCATTCCACCCGCCCGAAGCGCGCCCATCAGAAGCGCGGCGAAGATCGCCCCCACCGGATGGGCACGAGCGATAAGGCCGCCTGCGATCCCGTCCCAGCCGTAGCCAGGTGAGAATCCATCGACGAATCGGAAGTGGGTTCCCAGCACCTCTCCGGCGCCGGCCAGGCCGGCCAGCACGCCGGCAAGGCTCAATGCCAGGATCAGCTTGCGCCTGATGCGGACACCGCCGTAGTCGGCTGCAGTTGGGCTCTTCCCGACGGCGCGTAGCTCGTAGCCCGACGGCGTGCGGAATAGGTAGTACCAGACGAGAAGCACTGCGATGCCGGCGACGACGATGGCCCACGAGACCTGAGTCGGCTTCATGATGCGCGGGAGCATCGCAGTCAAGTCGATCCGCGCCGTCTGGTTCGCCATGTACTTCGGATCGTGCAGCGGCCCGCGCGGGGCAACGAGGAAGTCCGTTAACCCGATCGCCACGTACGACAGCATCATGGTCGTGACGAACTCATTGACGCCTCTCCTCGCCTTCAGGTACCCCGGAATCCATCCCCAGAACGCTCCCGCCAAGCCTCCGGCGGCGAGCGAAACGATGGCGTGAAGCACCGCCGGAAGGTGGAGCTGGGCCGCGACCACAGCAGCGGCGATTGCCCCCACGTACATCTGCCCCTCCGCGCCGATATTGAACAGGCCGCTGCGGAAGGCCACCAAGAACGACAGTGAGGTGAGGATGATCGGTGTCGCCTTGGTCAGTGTCTGACCGATGGAGAGCCTGTTGCCGAAGGCACCCTTCCAGAGATTCGCAAACACCGCCGGGATGGAGTATCCGGCGACCCAGAGAATAATGCAGCCGACGCCGAACGCGAGCGAGATCGACAGGAACGTGATCCCCGTCTCTCGCAGGAACGTCGACTGCCTCACCCACCGAATGAACGAACTCACGTCGTCTCCGTCATTGGCTGCTCTTCGGACAATGAGCCACTGAGCATCAGCTCTCCGAGCTCTCGGCGATCGACAGAGTCCGGATCCCTTATGGCAACAATGCGGCCATCGAAGATCACCGCGATGCGGTCGCTGACCATCAGCACCTCATCGAGGTCCATCGAGATCAGCAGCACCGCGACGCCCTGATCGCGCATCTTCAGCAGTTGCTCGCGGACGTACTCGATGCCGCCGACGTCGAGCCCGCGCGTCGGCTGGGCGGCCACGATCACACACGGGGCTTTGGTCACCTCGCGCCCGATGATCAGCCGCTGCTGGTTCCCGCCGGATAGATTCTTGGCCAGGGTGCCCGCTGACGGCGTCTTGACGTCGTAGGCATCGATGACGTCTCGCGCGAAGCGCGTCATTGCGCTCTGTCGCTGCCAGAACGGATTCGGGCTGAAGGCCTTCTCCCGCTGGCGCCCGAGGATCGCGTTCTCGCGGAGCGAGAAGTCCATCACCAAGCCGCGCAGGTGCCGATCCGCTGGGATGTGTGCGATGCCCGCGTCGATGAACGCGCGGGCTCCCTTGCCGGTCAGATCGATATCGCCGAGGGTGATCCGTCCTTCCGTCGTCGGCCGCAGACCGGTCAGCACCTCTGCAAGCTCTGCCTGACCGTTGCCCTGAACGCCCGCGATACCCAGTACCTCGTGGCGATGGAGATCGAGATCGATGCCCTTGAGGATCCGGAGCCCGCGATCATCGCATGCGGCGATGCCCTGCACCTGCATCGCGGACTCGCGTGCGCCAGTCGCTTCGCTGCGATGCACGGTGAACACGACATCGCGTCCGACCATCATCTCAGCCAGCTCACGTTCGCTGGTGTCCTTCGCGTCCACCGTTCCAATGACGTTACCCTTGCGCAGCACCGTGATTCGGTCGCACATCCCAATCGCTTCGCGAAGCTTGTGGGTGATCAGGACGGTGGATTTGCCCTCGGATTTGAGCTTGAGTAGCGCGTCCTTGAGGTGCTCGACTTCTTGCTCCGTGAGCACCGCCGTGGGCTCATCGAGGATGAGCGTGTCGGCGCCGCGGTACAGTGCCTTGATGATCTCGACGCGTTGCTGTTCTCCGACAGGCAGCTGCTTCACGCGCGCCCGTGCATCGATAGGCAGCCCGTACTGCTTGGAGAAGGTCTCGATCCTCCGGATAGCCGCCTCCCGGTCGAGCAGCACGCCGGACTTCGTCGGCTCCTGACCGAGCATGATGTTCTCGGCCACCGTCAGCCTGGGCACGAGCATGAAGTGCTGGTGCACCATGCCGATGCCCAGACCGATCGCCCGGGACGGGCGATAGCGTCTGTGGGGCGCTCCGTTGATGACGATCTCGCCCTCATCGGGGTAGTAGAGACCGTACAGAACGCTCATAAGAACGGTTTTCCCAGCGCCATTCTCGCCGAGAAGACCGTGGATCTCCCCGCGTTTCAGGGCGAAGTCGATGCCGTTGTTCGCGGTCACTCCGGGGAACCGCTTGACGATCCCCTTCATCTCGACCGCGTACTCAGGCATCGACTCGCCCATGCCTCCGTGTTCGTGTAGCGCTTGCCGACTAGCCTGCCGGGTTGATGACGATCGTGCCGTCGAGGATGCCGTTGGCCGCTTCGACGAGCTTCAAGATCACGTCTGCCGGGACCGCCACCTCGGAGGCACTCGCGATGACGTAATCGTTCACGTCGATGCTCCCGATAGAGATTCCGGTGCCGAATCCGAAATCGGTGGCGATGCCGTAGCTGAAGATTCCCGCGGTCCAGCTGTCGTCTGCCAGGCTGAGAATCTGCGCCTCGACGGCGAGGTCGACGCGCTTCAGGCCACTGCCGATGATGATGTCGGCGTGTTCAGGGGCAGTCGCTGCTTGGTCGACGTCGGTCCCCATCGCGAAGCGGCCCGCAGCCTCTTCCGCGGCAGTGAACACACCGAGATGCGACTTGCCGGCCGCGCCGTAGACGATGTCCGCGCCTGCGTTGTACATCTCGCGCGCCAGCTCGGCACCGAGCGTCGGATTGGCCCAGTCGCCCACGTATCGCACGAGGACCTCGACGTCCGGGTTCGCCCACTTGGCGCCCTGCGTGTAGCCGTTCATGAAGCCGATGATCAAATCGATCTCCATGCCGCCCTCGAAGCCAACGGTTCCCGTCTCGGTCAACAGGCCCGCCGCAACGCCGACGAGGAACGCTGACTCCCAGTCGTTGGTCACGACTGAAGCGATGTTGTCCCCCATGACGACCATGTCGACGATGACGAACTTCACGTCCGGATACTGCGGAGCCACGATCTCCAAGGCGGATGCTTGGTCGAAACCGATGCATACGACGATGTCGTACTCACCGGAATCGGCGAACTGAAGCTGGTATCCCTCATACTCGGCGATGTCCGTCGGCTCGACGTAGTCGAGCACGTCGTCAACGGTCACACCGTACTGGTTCGCGATGACCTGCGCCGCCGATGTCGCGCCGGCGAAGCTCTGGTCGTTGAACGACTTGTCGCCCAGTCCGCCTGTTGCCAGGACGAGTCCAACTTTCGGGTAGTCGGCCGCGAATCCGACGATCGCCATCAGGGCGACCATCGCGATGACCATGGCCAAATAGCGCTTCATTGGTGCCTCCCTTTCGTGCTCTTGAACTTCCTCGCTGTCGGGAGACCCGACAGCCTAGCTCCTTGCGCCGCATTCTATTGCACGTGGAGTCCGCTGCACAAGGGGTGACGCCGCGCCGCTCAGGATCGGCCGACGCGCTACCCGCCCCGAGGGAGAAGGAGCCACACCCCAAGTGCCATAGCGAGGATCCCAAGGACTCGACGCGCGTCAATGGCTACCGCAAGCCCGGTTGCGGCCCCAGCACGGTCGAGGAGGAGGCCGACGACCAGTTGAGCGAGGATCACTGCGGCGAGACCTGCCGTGACTCCCACGGCTCCGACGGCGTACGCGACCCCTGTCACCACCACGATGCCGAGAAACCCTGCCGTTGCCATCCACCCGTAGAGCTGGGCCGTTGATACAGGAGCTTTCCCGAGGAAGCCGACTGCGGTCGAGGCGATGACGCCAACCCGCACTGCCAGGACCCACGCAAGGAGGGCGAAGATCGACATCGCCCCACCGATTGCGTTGATCAGGAGACCAGCGCGGACCGGTCCGACCACAGCCCCTGCACGGCCGTTCAATGTTGCCTGGAAGGCAATCGCGATTCCTGTGCCCAAGGCCGCTGACACCGCCAAGATCGATCGAGTGTTCATGCGCGCAGTGTATCAGGCCGTCGCCCCATCGTGCTCCCGATGCGATCGATCGAGATCCTGACGGGTGCCGCGCCCTTCTAGCATGTTGCCGTTGGCGATCGGGCTGCTACACTGGTTCGCCATGGATCGGGAGACGAGGATCGCGCTGATTGGCGGCTCCGGGCTGTACGAGTTTGGCCTGCTCGAGAGTTCCCAGCCCCTCACCCTGCACACGCCCTACGGGCAGCACTCGGACGGCCTGCGGACAGGGGCCATCGGCGGAATCGCCGCCTGCTTCCTTCCGCGGCATGGCACGGGGCACTCGATCCCGCCGCATCGTGTCCCGTATCGCGCGAATCTGTGGGCGCTGCGTACACTGGGAGTCCGCAAGCTGCTGACGGTCTCCGCCATGGGCGGGGTTCATCCTGACTTACGCATCGGTGATACCTGCGTTCCTGATCAGATCATAGACTGGACAAGGTCGCGCGACCAGACATTCTTCGACGGACCCGTTGTGGTGCACACACCCTTCGTCGAGCCGTTCTGCCCGCGCCTGCGCTCCCAGCTTCTTGCCGCCGCGCAGAACTCGGGATTCCCTAGCCGCGATGGAGGGACCGTCGTCGTCTTCGAAGGGCCGCGCTTCTCTACGAAGGCGGAGTCCATGCTGCTCCGGGACGTGTTTAAGGCTGACCTCCTGAGCATGACGACGATGCCGGAGGCGATCCTCGCTCGGGAGCTTGGGATCTGCTACGGAACGCTTGCGGTGGTCACGGATCTTGACGCGTTCGGGGAGGATCCCGTGAGCGCCCAAGAGGTCAACGAGGTGATGCGCCAGAGCCGGCCCAGGATTGCCGCGATCATCGAGCGCACTGTCCGAAGCATTGTGAGCCAGGAGCAGTGCGATGCGTGCCGGCCGGTTGAGGGATCTCCGTACGGATAGCAGCAGATCCGCGGGGCGTGACTGGGTCACACCACACGGCCAAGTGGGGCAAGCGCCGCTGCCAGGGAGACCGTGTTGCCTCTCGCCCACGAAGCCGCTACCGTGCGTGCGGGAGGTTCGCGATCTCGTGCAGGCGAAGTGGGTGCTTATCGGGGCCGCCGTGTCGCTGCTCTTGCTGTGGGGAGTTGTCGAGCGTGTAGCGCAGGAGCGGCATGCCGATGCTGTCAGGGCTGGCGTGACTCGAGGCGATGAGTTCTACGGGACGCTGTGCTCACTGCTTGCTGACAGCGAATCAGAGCAGCCGTCCAACGACAGCCCCTCGTGGAGCGAGCGGGTCGAGGCTGCGTATCAGGGAGCGGTCTCCAGCTTCGAAGAGTCCTACGCGATCGAGCCCTCTGTCAGTATCCTGGTTCGTCTGGGGCACACACATCTCGCGATCGGTCGGCTGGATCTTGCCCGACAAACCTTCGTTCGGGCGATCACAGAGTGGCCAGGGACACCCGCCGCGTATGCGGGATTGGGCGACATGCTGTTCCAGTTCGGGGACTACAGAGGGGCCATTGGAAACTACGAGAACGCGCTTTGGTGGTTGTCAGAGGGGGCTGCGAAGCTCACGCTCGACGCATACGATGTCCACCTTGCGCTCGGCGAGTCGTTTGCTGCACTCCACCTCCCGAGCCGCGCGCGGGAGGAATTCGAGACAGTCCTCGCTGCGAGGCCCGGTGACACTCGTGCGCTCGTCGGACTGCTTCGGGTTCTGGTAGAACAAGGGGTGTGCGAACAGGTCGGGGATCTGCTGCTGGCGTTGCCAGAAGAGGCGAGGAACCAGAGTGTCTCATCGGAGCTCATCCAGGATCTCCGGGAGCGCTGTCCGGACGTGTGGCTCCAGAAATCGGAGGATGCGCGCTTGGAGACCCCCTGACTCCAGGGGAGCTGCCTGGAGGCTGAAGGTCGTCAGATTGGGCCAGGGGGCTTGCCTTCCCTGCGCCCGTCATGCTAGCGTGCGAGGACACAGTCGACAGTAGGGAACACAAGGAGGAACCACCATGAGAAGGCTTGCCGTAGGCGTGCTCTTTGTGAGCTTGGTTCTCGTCTCCATCGTCGCGGTTGCGCAGATCCAGATCCCAGAGAAGTACTCGGACGCGGCCGGCGTGCTCGCGGAGTGGCTGGTCGGGCATCGCCTCGCGGGGGTCCCAAGCTGGCCGTTTGCTTGGGATCCGACGCGCACGGACGTCGGGATCACGATGGATATCGCGCGCGTTCTGAACGAGTTGGGCGAGATCACCGGGTCGGAGGTGTACAAGGCGACGGCCAGGGATGCAGCCGATTTCTGGGTCTCAACCAACGTCATCGACTCGGAGGAGGCTGTATCGAGTTGGCTGTGGGATGTCGGGGGTAATGTCGGAACGTATGCGTGGGAAGAGGGCGCATTCGAGAAGGTTCAGTTCGCCTTCGCTGGTAGCTACTGGCCTGTCAAGGGCGAGCACGAGGGCGTCCGCGGGGGGACAATCTCGCTGTGCGGATCCGTCGTGCGGCCGCTGGCAGGGCTGCTCACCTTTGGATCTCTGTACGCAGACACAATCTCGACGGTCCAGCAGTGGCTGTTCACCGACCTCGAGGCGAAAATGCCGACATCGGGCGACTCCACGTATCGCGCGTACATGGGAGCGCAGACGCTCAATGATGATGACAGCGACGGGCTGCTGGACGTCAAGTACGAGCTGTGGGGATCGAGCCGCCAATCGGCAGGGCAGAATGCCCGGCTTATGGTGACGCTCTTCGATCTCGGTCTCGATACCGAGGCCGTAGCCATCGCGGATTGGCTCCTGGAAGTGATGTGGGACGAGGAGCAGGGCTCATTCCACACGCTGTTCGACATCACAGAGGGCTCGTGCATGACGTTCGTGGAGTACCAGGACTACAGTGACATCAACGCCCGAACCGCGTACGGACTGCTTCGTGCGTACGAGGAGACGAGCGACGCCCGCTATCTCGATTTCGCAACGCGCACCTTGGATTGGCTGATCGACACGGAGATGAATGTTGTCCTGACAGGCTCTGGGGCCCAAACCTACTTCACCAAACCCACGGTCTACGGGAACCACATCATCGTCGTGTCTCTTGCCAAGGGGTACGAGATCACGGGGAACCCGAAGTACCTATCGGCTGCCGTAACGACGGCCGACTTCATCCTTGGTCAGATGGACACGCCGTTCACTGGCTTCGAGGCAAACGCGTGGACGGTCCAGGAAGCGCTTGAGGCTGTCCTCGCACTGCTGAAGCTCTAGCGCGAGCGGAAACGGCGGAGGCCTCGGGGACAAGCCTCGAGGGCTCTCCCCTTGCGTGTGACACTCGACCCCGGGCGCCGGCATCGCAGCAGATGAGCGGCGCCCGGGATCCATCGGGCCTGCTACGGCGGATTGCCCACCGCGGCACCCGATTCAGGCGTGCTTGCAGAAGCGCCCCGGATCGAGGCGTCCGGAGCGCAAATCCACGCGGGGAGTCTCTACAAGTCCCAGGGCGAAGGCGGTCTGGAGTTCGGGGGACTGAGTGTAGAAGGCGATCGTCAGCTGTGGCGTCGTGAACGGCGTGCTCTTGGACACCCCAGAGACTCGACGATATCGCCGGTGCTGACCGTGCCACGGTCGACCTGCAGAACCGTATTCCCCCGATGCCTCGCGAAGCTGAGAAATGTCGCCGGGAGCCC
>Ga0272441_10006892_pt1 | contig 18764 bp, 14 predicted proteins | sample SSMProp6N_FD_193582 | JGI IMG/M metagenome (GOLD analysis project Ga0272441, IMG submission 193582) | Marine sediment archaeal communities from Little Sippewissett salt marsh, Falmouth, MA, United States - SSM-Prop-6N | ecosystem: Environmental > Aquatic > Marine > Wetlands > Sediment ... | reverse complement strand
CGGCCGAGGCGGACGACGTCGTCGTGGTCGCGAAGAAAGTCGCTCATCTTCGCGAGCACGGTCTTCATCTGGCGGCTGCTGGTGCCGGTGGCGATGACGAAGAAGTCGGTCACGGGGCTGATGCCGGCGAGGTCGAGGACCATGACGTCACGGCACCGGTTCTCGGCGGCACACCGCGCCAGATGAATGGCCAGGTCTCGGCTTTCGATTCTCGCGACTCCTTAGAAACTATCTCAAAACAGTGTGCCACCCACAAACTTGTTTGTGGGTGCTCTTCCGGCAGGTCGGAAACACACCCACAAGCTGTGGCTTGTGGGTGGCACCCTCACGGCATAGCCTTTTGAGATAGTCTCTTAACCTTCAGGCGGCGTCCGAGGAACTCACCGGGCGCCGCCGTGAGTTCGGCGGGCACGGCAGGCCGTGCCCCTACGCTGCGTGGGGCGACAGGCCCTACCGGCCGAGGTGCAGGAGCTTGCTGATGTACGGAGCGCCCTTGACGATCAGGCCGGCGAAGACGATGCTGACCATGCTCATCAGTTTGATGAGGATGTTCAGGGACGGGCCGCTGGTGTCCTTGAACGGGTCGCCGACGGTGTCTCCCGTGACGGCGGCCTTGTGTGCGTCGGACCCCTTGCCTCCGTGGGCCCCGGCCTCGATGTACTTCTTGGCGTTGTCCCACGCGCCGCCGGCGTTGGCCATGAACACGGCCATGGCGAACCCGCAGCACAGGCCGCCCACCAGCAGGCCCATGACGCCGGCCACGCCCAGCAACAGGCCGACGGCGATCGGCACCACCAGCGCCAGCAGGCTCGGCAGGACCATCTCGCGCTGGGCGCCGCGAGTGGAAATCTCGACGCAACGGGCGTAGTCGGGTTTGCCGGTGCCCTCCATGATCCCGGCGATCTCGCGAAACTGGCGGCGCACTTCCTGGACCATGCTCATGGCGGCCCGGCCGACGGCCTGCATGGTCATGGCACTGAAGACGAACACGAGCAGCACGCCGAAGAACACGCCGACCAGGAACTTCGGGTTCATCGGGTTGACGTTGTAGTGATCGATGTAGGCGGCGAACCCGGCCTTGGCCTCCAGCAGCACCCCCTTGCGGGCCTCAAACACGTCGTCCTCGGTTTTCAGCTTCTCGCTGATCGGCATGTCGGCGACACCGAGGATGGTCCACAGGCCGGCATGCTGCTCCGTCTGCCAGGCCTCGCCGACCTGGTTGATGACAAAGTGACGGGGCTGGCCGTTCTCATCGACGAACATCGGCAGGTTCTTCAAGGCCTTCGGGTTGCCAGGGACCTCGAGCAGGCTGACCGTCAGGTCGACGTCGCTGTGATGTCCGGGGTCGCCCGCCAGCACGAGCGCGGCCTTGCCGTGTTGGGGCATGACCACCTTGATGGCGTCCTGTCCGGTCATGGGCGCGGCCGACTCGATCCTGGCGGCCACCTCGCGATGCACGCCGACGCGGACTTCCTCCACGTAGGCGGCCAGCAGGGCCAGGGCCGTCAGTGCGGCCGATCCGATGGCGAAGCCCTTGCCGGTTGCGGCGGTGGTGTTGCCGAGGGAATCGAGGGCGTCGGTCCGCTTTCGGACCTCGGGTCCCAGTCCGCTCATTTCGGCGTTGCCGCCCGCGTTGTCGGCGATGGGGCCGTAGGCGTCGGTGGCCAGTGTGATGCCGAGGGTCGAGAGCATGCCCACGGCGGCGATGCCCACGCCGTAGAGGCCGAACGTGAGGTCCGTCCAGCCGCGGCACAGGCTGAAGGCGACGACCATGGCGACGCTGACCGTGGCGATGGGGATCCACGTCGAGAGCATGCCTTCAGCGATGCCGGAGATGATCACGGTGGCTGGGCCGGTGTTGGCGGCGTCGGCCACTTTCTTCGTCGGCTTGTACTCCGCGGCGGTGAAGTACTCGGTGGCCTTGCCGATGATGATTCCGGCCAGGAGGCCGGTGACGATGGCCCCGAAGACGCCCCAGTGGATGTCCATGAAGTGGCACATCAGCGCGGCGGCGACGACGATGAGGAGGCTGGAGAGGTTGACCCCGCGGCCCAGGGCGCTGAGGAGCTGCTTCATGCCGGCGTCCTCTTTGGTGCGGACGACGAAGATGCCGATGATCGACAGGACGATGCCGACGCCCGCCAGGACCATCGGGGCGACGAGGTAGTTCATGGCCGTCTCCTGGCCCTTGGCGATCCACGCGGCGACGCCGAGGGCCGCCGTGGCCAGGATACTGCCGCAATAGGATTCGTAGAGGTCGGCCCCCATGCCTGCGACGTCGCCGACGTTGTCGCCGACGTTGTCGGCGATGGTCGCGGGGTTCCGCGGGTCGTCCTCGGGGATGCCTGCCTCGACCTTTCCGACGAGGTCGGCCCCGACGTCGGCCGCCTTGGTGAAGATGCCGCCGCCGACGCGGGCGAACAGGGCCTGGCTCGACGCGCCCATGCCGAAGCAGAGCATGACGACGGTGATGGTTTCCAGCGGCATCGGAGAGCCGCCGAACAGCTTGTGGTGGAACGCGAACAGGTAGATGAACCAGCCGGAGATGTCCAGCAGGCCCAGGCCGACCACCGTCAGGCCCATGACGGCCCCCGCGCGGAAGGCGATCTGGAGGCCGCGGTTCAGGCTCTCGGAGGCCCCCTGGGCGGTGCGGGCGCTGGCGTTGGTGGCGGTCTTCATGCCGAAGAAGCCGGCCAATCCGCTGAAGAACCCGCCCGTGAGGAACGCGAACGGCACCAGGGCGTGCTGGGCCTTCAGGCCGAAGGCCACGCCGACCAGGGCGAGGCAGACGACCACGAAGAAGATGGCCACGACCCTGTACTGCCGGCGGAGGTAGGCGTAGGCCCCTTCGCGGACGTGGGCGGCGATTTCCTTCATGCGGTCGTTGCCTTCGCTGGCCCTCATGATGTTCTTGTAGAAGTAGAGGGCCATGAGCAGGGCGACGACGGACCCTGCCGGAGCGATCCACCAGATGGGCTTGATGTCGCCGACTCCGCGCTGGGCGACCTCGTGGCCGGCGGCGACCCCGACCTCGGGCGGCGCGGCCTGGCCCAGCGCGGTGGGCAGCACGTAGACCATGGCGATCACCAGAGAGACCAGAACGATTGCGGGTGCGACGAGGCGGCTGAGGTTGAGGGTTGCCCCTTTCCGGCGATTCACAGGCGTTCTCCTCAGATAGCGTGTCTGGAATGAGAAAACGCGGACCTGACAGCCCCAGTGGCTTCCTCTATATCGGCCTGCTTACGCCTCGGCAAGCGAAAAATCAGGGCCCGTGGTATTCCTCGGGCCGCTCCTCCTCGTACCGGTTCTGTGCGACGAGCAGACGGTGTCCCTTGGCTGAATTCACGCGGACGGCGAACGAATGAGGGTCGCTCCGGAGCTGTGCCGGCGTCAGGTGCGCCAGGAGCGTTTCGACCTCGCGTCCGGCCTGCCACGCGCCACGGCCGAACAGGCCGGCGTTAAAATCGTCGGGGTACTGTGCCCTCTGGCGGCCCCATTCCTCGACGGTCCTGACCCACCACGTGCGGGCCACGAGGAGCCCGTCTCGGCCCTCTGCCAGCCGCCGGGCGGCCTCGTCGCTCTGGCCGTCGGTCTGGAGCCGCGCGGCGTCGGCCAGCACGGTCAGGGCGCGGTACGTCAGCTCCTTGGCCAGCTCGTGCGCGGCGTAGCAGGACTGCTGGTGCAGGATCTTCTTCGAGTAGGTGGCATGGGACTCGCCGGTCTCGTCCTGCATCTGGCGCGCCAGGACGTACCACTTGTACGCGATGCGCAGGGGATGGGCCCCGTCGTCCTGCTGGACCTTCGCGGTGAAGTGCTCGCGGTCCTCCGTCCGGGTGTTCTGCGCGATGCGCTGGTAGTAGATGCGCCCCATGGCCTCGAGGAGGTTGACGCTCCTGGGATTGCGGCGGATGCCTTCGGCGAGGAACTCGATGCCGTAGCGGACCCATTCGTATCGCCGCTCGACACTGGCCCACTGGACCGAGACGTTCCACGCCAGGTTCCAGGAATGGAACTCCCAGACGGACGTGTAGTCGGACTGGAGGTTGGCGATGCGGTAGTACCTGTCGAGCAGGTCTTCGTGGCTGCGCTGGTTCTTGGCCGACTCGGCCTCGACCCAGAGATAGATGGCGAGGAACCCGCGGAGTCCGCCGAGGCTGAGCGCCGCTACGCGGGTGGGCAGGTCCGTCAGCGCGATGGTCCGTTCGCCGGGGATGAACCGGGGGCGTTCTCCGGCGGCCCGGGCGGCGGTGTAGTCGGCGGCATGGGCGAGGATGCGCGGCAGGTCGCTGCGGCGGCCGAGAAGACTCTGCCGGCGGCCTTCCAGGACGCGCGTTCGCAGCACCACCCCTGCCACAAAGACGGCCAAGGCAGCGACGACCAGCCACACGCGGGCGTCCGGGCGTCTCATCGGGCCACCTCCCTGGCCGAGAACGACAGGTAGCCGAGCACCACCGTCGCCCCGACGTAGACCAGGGCGTACCAGAGGGCCCCCTCGGGCACGGCAAGCAGCCCCCCGACGGGAGCGCTCACGCCGCGCGCCACCACGTCGCCATAGTCCATGCGGTCGAAGTTCGGAAGCAGGATGCCCAGCAGGCCGAAGACCACGCGGTACATGAAGACCGCCACCTGCTGACCCGCGGCGCCGCGGACTGTCCGGCCCGACAGGCTGACGCCGTAGCGCTCGACGTTGCTGATAATGGCTGTCCACGCGTTGGCGACGATGAACAGGACGGCCGTCAGCAGGGCGGCGACCTGCCAGCCGGCCCACGTGCTCGCCAGGACGCCGATGCCCGCCAGGACGCAGGCGGCCAGCCACATCATCGTCAGGTCCTTCAGCCAGTTTGTCGCGAAGGCTCGCGCGGCGTCGCCGACCGGGGCCAACTCGAGCTGGACGCTCTCGTCGGCCACGGAGACCTCGAGCGCTGGGTGGTCGCTCTTGACGTACACAGCCAGCGTGCCGCCGCCGAAATCGTCGCGCGACAGCGGGATCACGGCCGGCCCCCGCTTCTCCGGGCGAAAGGTCACGTCCCGGCGCGCGCCGCTGGTCTCGTCGACGACCATCACACGGGCCCTGGCCTCCGGAGGGATGCTCGATGCCCCGGGGACCCCCACGCGCACCTGGAGCACGGAGCCGTCGGGGCCGATGCGATGCGGCAAGATGTCGCGGAACCGGTATCGCCCGGCGAGCAGCGGACCGGCGATCCAGTACCGTCCCGGGGAGGACGTGGTGGTCAGGATCAGGCCGCTCGCCGACCTCACCGCATCGCCGCCGGACAGGAGGATGGTGCAACTCGTGTCGCCGACACCCAGGCGGGGCGTCTCAGCGCCGCACATGGACACCCAGAATCGCCCGCCGCCATACCCCGGCGCGTCGGGCGCCCCCCTGGCGGGGATCGGCACCTCCAGGCGACCGTCGGCGCCGAGTGTCAGCGCCACGGACCAGTCGGGCCGCACGTACAGGCCCTCGAAGTGAAGCCGGACGAGGACGTCCCGGTGCCCTTCGGGGAGCATGTCTTCAGGCGTCTGCCCGTCGCGCTGCGTTGCGGGGGGAACGACGCTGAGGACGATGCGCGCCTTGCCGAAGTCGATCTCATCAAGGGGCAGATTCTCGAAGCCCCAGTGAGCAGTGTGGTCGGGCGCCCCGGTCAGCCATTCGAGCCCGCGTCGCTCCCGTGCCTTGAGGGGCCGAGCGGGCGTCTGCGGCGGGAAGGTGACGATGGCCAGCGGGTCGCTCGGCATGACGTAGCGGGCGGCCCTGAACGGCCCGTGGTCGGCAATCGCCTCAAGACCTGCCGGCGGCGCGTCGGTCGGCAGCGACGCCGATTCGGACGCCTTCTGCATCTGCTGGCATCGCGCGGCGGCAAGCTGCTGCACCTGGCGGCCTCGCCACTGAAAGTAGCCCCAGCTCAGCACGCCGAGGCCGAAGGTCACGATCGCCAGGACGACGACCACGCCGGCCGCCTTGCCGAGGACGATCTCGAGCCGCGACACCGGCTTGGTCACCAGCGAGTAGATGGTCCGGCTGGCCATTTCGCGCGGCAGGCTGAAGGTGGACAGGAACACGGCCAGCACAAGACCGACGATCATGATGACCAGTTCGGCGATGCGGATCATGCTGGGGGCCGTGTCGAACACCGGGTCGAATCGCCGGGTTGTCAGGTCGGCCAGGACAATCGCCGCGAAGCCCAGCAGCACGACGCCGAGGACCTTGAGCCTGAGGGCCTCCTTGACGGCCAGCCGGGCCACGGCCAGGGTGCGCCCCGCCGAGAAGTGGCGCACGTCGCCGAGAACAACGCCGAGGAACCCCTGGGAGCGCCGTGCGCGTTTGCGCGCGGGGGGCTTGCCTGGCGAAGTCGGGCTGCCGGTGTTGGAGGGCGGTTTGTCGGTCATGCGTCGAGCGCCCAATGGCTCCTGCGAGGTCCGATATCGAGTCGGCTTCCTCACTTGGGCGTTTGCGGCTCGTCGCCCGTCACGTGGAGGAACAGCGACTCGAGCGTCATCCTGGGATGCGACAGTTGGATGTCGGTTGCGCCGCGGTCGGCCAGCAGCTTCTCGACATCGCGGCCGACGTCGGCTCCGACGTTGCGCGCCCGGAGCTGCAAGATATCGCGCACCAGGAGCAAGTCGCGGACGTTGCCGCACTCCTTCAGCTCGCCGCGAACCAGGATGGCGATGCGGTCGCAGACGTCCTCGACGTCGGCCAGCAGATGCGAGCTCATCAGGACGGTTCGGCCCTGTGCCTTCATCTCGAGGATCAGATCCTTGATCTCCCGTGTGCCGATCGGGTCGAGTCCCGTGGTCGGCTCGTCGAGAAGAACGAACCGGGGATTATTGATGAGGGCCTGGGCCAGGCCGATGCGGCGGCTCATGCCTTTGGAGTATTCCTTCAGCGCGCGCTTGCGGGCCCGGCGGTCGAGCCGGACGAGGTCGAGCAACTCACCCACTCGCCGCTCGAGGTCGCGACCTCGCAAACCGAACAGGCGGCCGTAGAACCGGAGGGTTTCCTCGCCGCTCAGGAAGCGGTAGAGGTAGCTTTCCTCGGGCAGGTAGCCGATGTCGCGGTTCTTGCGGACGTCGAGCGCCGGGCGGCCGAGCACGCGGACGTCGCCGCGCGTCGGGCGCAGCAGGCCCAGGAGCAGCTTGATGGTCGTGGTTTTGCCGGAACCGTTCGGGCCGAGCAGGCCGAAGATCTCTCCCTGGTTGATCGTCAGGTTGAGGCCCGCCAGCGCGCGGACCCTCGGGCGCCCCCAGAAGTCGGTGTAAATCTTCACCAGGTCGTGGGTTTCAGCCGCAGCCACATGGTCCAAAGCGGCGTCCTCTCAGGAGGGCTTGGCGGCCTGGGCCTTCGACAGGGCCTTGCGCGCCTTCCGCATGGCCCGGCGCCGGCGTTCGCTCGGCTTTTCGTAGTAGGAATTCCGCTTGATATCGCGCGTCAGACCTTCCTTCTCGCAGAGCTTCTTGAAGCGTTTGATCATCTGCTGAACGCTTTCGTTGCCTCGAGCCCGTATCTTGATCATGTACCGACCGACCTCCTTTTCGCCCCTGCAATGTCTGGACCGTCGTGCGTACGCGCCGCGGCGTCACCGAAAACACATCATAATCGAAATCCGCGGCACGTTCAAGATTCTTTTGCCTCCCGCAGAGCCACCCAAACCCCCACCCGGGCCTGCCGTAACGCGTTGGGGCAAGCCGACTCCCGGCCCACCGGTTGCCTTTTGGGTCGTGCGGCATATCGGGTCAGGACCTTCCATTTGCCGGCTATAGGCCGTTGACACGTAGCGGGATATGCGCAGAATCATGCAGTAGCGGATGAGTGGTGTCTCCGGCATGAGGCAGGGACGTGAAATGAACGCCGAAGCATCAGGTGAGAAGAAGAGGAAGGACATTCCTGAAAAGGGCGCCATCGTCCAGCGCGACCGGCGAACGTACGCGATCGCCCCGCACCTCCCCGGCGGTCTGGTCTCGAAGGAAACGCTGCTGAAGTACGCGGCGCTGTTCGACCGCTACGACCTCCAGGCCATGAAGCTGACGGGAGCCCACCGCATCGCCATCATCGGGTTCACCGAGGACCAGCTTGACCAGGTGTGGTCCGAGCTGGGGATGAAGCCCGGCGCGGCCATCGGGCTGTGCGTGCGCAGCGTCGAGATGTGCCCGGGCACGACCTTCTGCAAACGGGGCCAGCAGGACTCCATGGGGCTCGGGCTCCAACTCGATGAGAAGTATCATGGCGTGGAGATGCCCGGCAAGATGAAATTCGCCGTCGCGGGCTGCCCGATGAACTGCGCCGCCGCACCGGTCCGCGACATCGGCATCCAGGGGCGACCCAAGGCGTGGCGGATCCTGGTCGGCGGATGCCTGGGGCCGAGCCCGCGCTTCGGCAAGGAACTGTGCACCGCCGAGACAGCCGAGCAGGTGCTCGAGATCGTCGACGCCGTGGTGAGCTTCTACCGCAAGCACGCCAAGTACAAGGAGCGGATGGGGCGCATGATCGAGCGCGTCGGCTGGGACGCGTTTTCGCGGGCCGTCCTCGGCGGCGACCAACCGGCCGAGTCGTGATCGGGCTCAGCCGGGAAGGACAAGGGGCCGGCCTCGCTGGCTTCGGCACCGTCGGGAAAGGGCTCGTCCTGGGAAAGGAGGTTTCCGGACCAGAGATAAGATGCCCCTGCAGATGCGTGACGGCGATTTGACGGGATGTTCCCTGCTGCGAATTCGGCACCTAAGTCTACATCCCGCTACGAGAGGAGGGGGGCACATGAAACAGGTTTCGCCGGAAGTCGTCAATTATCAGGCCGATGTGATCAAGGCACTGGGCCATCCGCTGAGAATCCACCTCGTCGAGTTCCTGCACGGCAAGGAGCAGTCCGTCACCGAGATCATCAAGCATTTCAAGTTGGACGCGTCCGTCATTTCCCGCCAATTGGCCATACTCAAGCGGGCGGGCATCCTGGCGTCGCGCAAGAGCGGGCTCAACGTGTACTACCACGTCGCCATGCCCCAGGTGCCGGGGTTCCTGAAATACCTGGCCCAGTCGATCAAGAACAGATTCGCTTAGTGTTCGCCTTCCGACCCTGCGCTCGCGCCGCCTCGGCGGCGCGAGCGGCCCGTGGAGCCGTCAGGCGGCGGGGCGGCCGACGACGTGATCGTCCTGGCGGCGCCGTAAGGCGTCTCGCTCGATCCATCGCCACAAGCGGGCCTTGAGGTCGTCGAACACGGCCGGGTAGGCGTCCTTGACGTCGCGGCGGCACTCGGGATCGCTTCGGATGTCGTAAAGCTGATACCGGGCCGCCGCGACCAGGGGGATGTAGACGAGCTTCCATCGCGACGTGCGCAGCATGCGGTGCCGGGCCTCGATCAGCAGGTCGCTGTACTCGCCCCTGATCCCGACCTGGCCGGTACGCATATCGGCCACCTCGAACATCTCAATGAGCGACGGATAGACCAGCGCGCCGCTGTCGCTGATCTCTCGTCCCCCGCCCATCAGCACGCCGGTCTCGGCAAACACGGTCCGATCGCGCTCCGCCCGGCGGCCCTGGATCAGATCCAGCAGCGACTCGCCCTCGCACGTCTCCGGGGCCGGAAGGCCCACGCGCTCCAGCAGGGTCGGCATCAGGTCGATGCTGCTGGCGGGTTCGTCAATGGTCCGTGCGGGGCCCCGGCCACGAAGGGCCGGATCGTTGATGATCACCGGGATGCGGCTGTCGTAGTCGTCGCCGAAGAAGTAGTGCCCGTGGCCCCACGAGTGCGGCGACTCCAGGATGTCCTCGCCGTGGTCGCTACTGACAATGACGATCGTATCGTCCCACAGGTTGAGGTCCTTCAGCGACCTCACGATCACGCCGACCTGGTCGTCGAAGCTCAGCACCGCGCCGTCATACAGCGCGCGAACCTGGTCCACGTCGTAGCAGGCCTCCGGGTCGAACCGCCCCGAGGCGGCCTCGCGGGGGTCGGGAACGTAAACGCACGACTTGTGCAGCCCATCGTACGCCGGGTCGGTGAACCGCCGGTAATACGGATAGCGCGTCGCGTAGGGCAGGTGCGTCTCGCTGTAGAACACAATCATGAAGAACGGCTGCCGTTGCTGGGCGAAGTCCTCCAAAGCTCCCAGCGCCGCGTGCGTCACCGCATCCGGGGCCGGGTTGACCGGCATCCCCCTGATCTCCGGATACAGCACGTACCCGAGGCCGTTCCCGCCGAACGCCACCAGCAGCGGATGCCCCTGACAGGTCGCCTGCGAGATCCACGTGCTCAGCGACCATGCCTCCCGGGCCACCTGCTTGCGGTCGAAGCCGTAGTTGACTTTGCCGAAGTCGCTTCCCGCCCAGTCGGCGAACACGGCCGAGGCATACCCTTTCTTCCGCAGTTCGCGGCACAGCGTCGGCACCGGCACGTCGATGTTCAGCTCGCGCGGCCACGTGTGACGCAGCCCGTGCGTGTGAGGATACGTCCCGGTCAGGATGCTGGTCCAACTGACCAGCGTTCGGGCCAGCGGCACGTAGCACTGGGTCAGTCGGACCCCGTCGGCTCCGAGGCGGTCGATGTTCGGACTCGTCGGACGATCGTACCCATAGATGCCCAGGTGCTCGGATTGAAGGCCGTCGGTTGCCAGGATCAGGATGTTCGGACGGCCGTCGTCACGCGACGCTGCCGGCAGGCGCTCCAACGCAAGGCCCAGTCCCAGCCCTCCCACGGCCGTCAGCAGCACCGCCGAAGCGGCAACCGCCGCCAGCCGTGGCAGACGCTGCATCCGCGACAGCGACCGGGCCAGACCGCCCACCACCAGCACGCACGCCGCCGCCAGAGTCAGACCCCGAAGCCCCGCCACCAGCCAAGCAGGAACGTGGTCACCGATCGCGCCGACCAGCCGAACGCCCCACCCCGCTTGGAGCATGTTGGTCAGCACCGAGGGGCTGAACACGCTCAGGAAAACCGCCTTGTAGCTCAGGATCCCCAGCACAACCGCCAGGCTGCCCCACAAGGCAAGTCGGGGTGACATCCGACGCCCCCGTATCGAACACAGTGACCACAGCAGCATGCACGCGAAGCTGCCCAGGCCAAGCCCGATCAGCATATACCCCATGAAGACCCACAGGGCGCGGCCGACGCAGTACCGTATGAACCGGGCGCCGACCTCCGCCGTGATCATCGGACCGCTCGTCGGGCTCCGGACAATCAACCAGATTGTGCAGGCGATGTAGATGGCGGCGAGCACCACCTCGGTCACCACGACGCATCGGCACCATGCCCGGGACAGGGGGTAGGGGCGGGCGACTGGTTCCGGGATCTCGTTCCGGGGTAGGGACCTGCTCATGGATCCATCGCTCCCGGCATATCAGCGGGTTGAGGCGCCAGACTGCGGTCCCCATCATCCTAGCAGCGACTGTTGGTACCGACAAGGCAAATCTGCGGACAGAACGGGCATGAGCGGACAACATCCGTCCGCCCGCACGGGGCCAGAGGGCGTGCGGAACGCTCTTCACCACCCGGAGACGACGCGTGGGTTCACAAACAAGCAGGCCGGGCAGGCGCCGCCCCAACTCGACGCCTTCCGGCCGATGACATCGCCTGTTGCCTCTTGCCCCCGACAACCTGACCGCCAACCTCGAGCCTTCTCGCCGGTTCGGTTTGGAGCCCCCTAGCGTGATGCTAGTCTAACACATATTCACACCGACTGAAGCAGATACCCCCGCAGGGCATGCCATGTGACAGCGTCTTGACACCGACCTATCCTCAAGGGCCACAATATGTTATGATGCAGACGCCGACGGAATGGCGTGCCCCCGCAGAAAATCCCTTGACGCGCCGCGGGGCGTTCTGCGATAAGGTGGCTCGTTTAGGCCATGTCCGGTAGGCCACATCTCAGACGCCCGGAGAGCACGGAAACCCATGCCGAAGAGAAAGACCTCCGAAACCCTTGTCCAGGCATTTGCCAAGCGCATCACCGACGGGAGCTGGGTCCCCGGACACCCGATTCCCCCGGTCCGCGCCTTGGCTGCACTGTTCAATGTCGCCCGGGCAACCATGGACACGGCGGTCAGGGAGGGCGTCGAAGCCGGCCTGCTGACCACCGTCCCGCGACAGGCCACCTGCGTGGCCGATGACGCCGTGAGCCGCGCTGCCTCTGTGCTCGAAGAACTCAAACGCTGCGGCAGGCGGGTCAGAATCGCCGTCCTGACTGCCGATGGCCGCGAGGCGCGACAGCCCGAGGATCACGACCGGGTGATCGCCGAGGTCGTGGCACAGGCCCGCAAGTCCGGCTGGACCGCGTCGGTCGTCTACTGGCCGCTGAGTCGCCAAAGCGGCTTCCCGAGATTCCTTACCGATCGCGATTTCGACGGCGCGTTCTGTGTGGCAGGCCGGAGCGAGCACCTGATGTCGCTATACTTCATGCGGCAGAGACACTTCCCCATCGTGATCTATGACCGCCGCTTCGCCAATCTGCCGCTGCCTACTGTCACGTTCGACAGGTACCGGGCCGTGCAGCGGCTTGGCAAGATGCTCTATACGTTGGGCCACCGCCGAATCGCCCTGCTGGCCGCCGCAGGTGCCGACAGCCCGGTCGACAATCCCCAACTGAACGGTTGGCTCGACTTCTGCCGCCAGAACAACCTTCTTGGTCAGTGGGACGAACCCATCTATCTGGTCGGCCATCTGGATATGCGGCAGGCCGTGCGGGCATATTTCCGCCGGCGTCCACGCCCCACGGCCGTCATCTTCGGCAGCGCCGACCTGGCACAGAGGTTCCTCGAAATGGACGGCCTCGGCGTGCGCGTCCCGGGTGATCTCAGTCTGGCCTGCGCCCACGGACGTCCCCAGCACCCCGCGAACTCTGACCTGCCCGAGGTAACCTGCATGGAGCCCAACATGCAGCGCATGGCCGAGTGCAGCATGGAGATGCTCGCGAGGATGATCAACGGCGAGCCGTACCCGCCGCCGCTGAGGCTCCCCTGTGCGCTCATCCGCACCGACAGCATTGACCCGCCGGCTACCGACAAGGACTGAGCTGGTTCAGGTGAGTCTCCTACGTGGGTACCATGCCCACGCTTGACGCGGTTCCCGAGCCCGTCGAGGGGCGTGGGCATGCCGTTGCAGGAACACAGCAAGGGCCAGGTGTAATACCGCTTAGCCCTCGCGGCTGACGACCTCGTCGAGAGTTTTGCGCGGCCGCGCGGCCGGCGTCTCCGCGGGGTATCCCAGGGGCAGCACGTGCGCCGCGACCACGCCCTTGGGCAGGTCCAGCAGCTTGCCGACCGCCGACGGATCGAACGCGCCGATCCAGCACGTGCCCAGCCCCAGCGCCGTCGCGGCGAGCGTCATGTGGTCCACGGCGATCGTCGGGTCCACGGCCGAGATCTTCAGCCCGCTTGACATCCGGTACTCGGCGTCCGTCGCGCACGCCACGACGATGACCGGCGCCTGGCCGACGAACGCCTGGTCGTTGCAGGCCTTGACCATGGCCTTGCGCTTCGCGGCGTCGCGGACGACGACAAACAGCCAGTCCTGCCGGTTGCCCGCGCTGGGCGCCAGCCGGCCCGCCTCGAGCACCTGGTCGAGCGCCTCGTCCTCCACCGGCCGGTCCTCGAACGAGCGAATGCTGCGACGCGATCTGATGGCTTCAAACACGTCCATGACCCAAACTCCTTTCCGCCGGAACCAAACCTTCCGCCCACGCGGGACAAGACGGACATGCAAGGGCGGTTGACCCGCGTCTCAGCTTAGCCGACCGGCGGGCCGGAGTCCAGACTGTCCCCGCCCGGCGCCGGAGGGCCGCTGTATCGTTCCGCGCGATTATCGGACGGTTTGCCTAAAGCCGCGATGCAAGGCGCGTCGATTCTACACAATGAAACTGGCTGAGGCCGCCGCATGCGAGCGGCCGAGCAGAGGGCGGGGGAGAGCGGTGATCCAGGTCATGACGTCGCCCATCGACGCGTTTCTCGACTACATGACGGTCGAGTGCGGCCTCAGTCCCAATACCGTCCTGGCCTACCGCCGCGACCTTCTGAAGTTCGGCCGATTCCTCGGCGACGAGACCCTGTCGGACTTCGACGGCATCGCGCCGGAGGTCATCATCCGATTCCTCGCGGCCGAGAAGGACGACGGCCTTGCCGTCACGTCCATCAGCCGCAACCTCGTCGCCATCAAGATGTTCGTCCGGTTCCTCGTGGCCGAGGGCCGGCTGTCGCACGACGTCACCGCCACGCTCGACAGCCCGCGCGTCTGGCAGACCCTGCCGGAGCACCTGGACCGCCGCCACGTCGAGCGGCTCCTCGAGGCGCCCGACGAAGCCCGCCGCATGGGACAGCGCGACAAGGCCATCCTCGCCACCATGTACGCCACCGGCACCCGCGCCAGCGAGGTCGTCAACCTCAAGGTCGGCGACATCAACTTCGAGTACAAGTACCTCCGCTGCTTCGGAAAGGGCTCGAAGGAACGCATCGTCCCGATGGCCGAACGCGACCTGGCCGTCGTCCAACACTACATCGACGACGAGCGGACACGCCTGGCGCGCGGCAAACCGACCACATACGTCTTTCTCACCAAGAGCGGCAACCGCCTGAGCCGCGAGACTGTCTGGCGCATCGTCAAGAAGTACGCCGCACAGGTCGGCCTGGGCGACCGCGTCTCGCCGCACACCCTGCGGCACAGCTTCGCCACGCACCTGCTGGCCGGTGGCGCCGACCTCCGCAGCGTCCAGGAGATGCTCGGCCACGTCGACATCGCCACCACGCAAATCTACACCCACATCGACAAGGACCGCCTCAAGGCCATCCACAAACGCTTCCATCCCCGCGCCTGACGGCTATCCCACGGTTGCCGTACACGCCCCGTGCACCGCACGGGGACGCTGCTGCCATTCGCTGTCGTCGTAGGGGCACGGCCTGCCGTGCCCGCGCCGCCCGTCGTTGTTGTCGTAGGGGCACGCCATGGCGTGCCCGGCCGTTCGCCGTCGCCGTACAAGTTGCCCGTACGGGCGGACGCCGTTGCTGTACAAGCCGCCTGCACCGCAGGCGGACGCTGTTGCTGTCGTCGTTGCCCTAGTCGCCATCCATCCTAGCCTTCCCCTTGCCGATCCGCGCTTCGCCGGTATAATCGCCTGTCGCCCACTGGAGGGAGGACCGCCGTGAATCGCAGGAAGATCAGCATCATCGGTGCCGGGAACGTCGGGGCAACCTGCGCCCACTGGGCCGCCATGAAGCAGCTCGGCGACGTCGTCCTGGTGGACGTGGTCGAGGGGATGCCGCAGGGCAAGGCCCTCGACCTCGCCCAGGCCATGCCCGTCGCCGGGTGGGACGTCGCCTTCACGGGCGCCAACACCTACGACGCCACGGCCGGCAGCGACGTGGTTATCATCACCGCGGGCCTGGCCCGCAAGCCCGGCATGAGCCGCGACGACCTCCTGGCGAAGAACACCGAAATCGTCTCGGCCGTGGCCAGGGAGGTGGCCGGTCGCAGCCCCGAGGCCGTCCTCATCGTCGTGTCGAACCCGCTCGACGCGATGGTCTATGTCGCGTGGAAGACGAGCGGCTTTCCCACGAGCCGCGTGGTCGGCATGGCCGGCATTCTCGACACGGCCCGCCTGCGGTGCTTCATCGCCGCGGAACTCGGCGTCAGCGTCCGCGACGTCGAGGCGATGGTCCTCGGCGGCCACGGCGACCAGATGGTCCCGCTGCTGGGGCATTGCACGGTGGCCGGCGTGCCGCTCGCGCAGAAGATGCCGGCGGACCGCATCGAGGCCCTGTTCGACCGCACGCGAAAGGGCGGGGCCGAGATTGTCGGGCTCCTCAAGACCGGCAGCGCCTACTACGCTCCGAGCGCCGCCGCGGTCCAGATGGCCGAGGCGATCCTGGGTGACCAGAAGCGCGTTCTGCCCTGCGCTGCGTACTGCGACGCCGAGTATGGGGTAGGGGGGTACTACGTCGGCGTGCCCGCGCGGCTCGGGTCAGGCGGTGTGGAGGAAATCGTCGAGGTGGACCTTGCCGCTGCCGAGCGCGTCGCCTTCGACAAGAGCGTCGCCCACGTCCGCGACCTCGTCGCGTCGATCAAGTTGTAGGGGGTGGCATGGCGACACCGCAGGGGTCGCCATGACCGACGGTCATTGCGGCAGCGGGGGCAGCGAATCGCGGTCAATCCTGATTGGGATGTCTTGGCCGGTTGTCCACGCGCGGTAGCTCGACCATTGCCACTGTGAGGGATGTTCCACCAAGCCCGAGCGCACGGGGTTGGCATGGATGTAGTGTATCTTCTCGTGGGCCTCTTCAACAGAGATGATGTTGCGGTCGTAACCGCCACCGGGTTGCCAAAGGCGGAAGCATCGCTTTCCACTGGGCTGAACGTCGGCCATGCGCTCGAGCAGGTCAGGATGGTGGCGCGTCACCCACGCGATTGCCCGATTGGCCACAGATTTCTTGAGCCCGTAAAGGAAGTCCCCCACCCATTCGGGGTTGCGGGGCACAACGAGCAGATGACAGTGTGTGGGCATGATGACGTAGGCCCACAACTGGAAGCCACCTTGTGCGTGCAGGCTGTCCAGACGCTCGAGAAACCATCGGCATGGCCTCTCGCGGCTGAGGAACGGCTGGTTGCCGAAGCATGAGAAGGTCAGGTAGCGCGCGTGGCCCTCAATGGCATAGCGCTTTCGATGCGGAGGGAAGACGCCGCTCATGCGAGCAGTGTAGTGCGTTCAAAGCGATGATGCAACCACATGCCGGGATCATGGCGACCCCTGCGGTGTCGCCATGCCACCCGCCCTATTATCTTGCTGCGACTTCGTCTTTCGGCAGGATGGTCCCGTCGCCGGGGAGGCGGTCGATGGAGACTGGCAGGACCGGCGCGTCGGCCAGTGGGTCGATGTACTGGCGCCGGTAGCGCGCCGACTGCATGCGGCACGACATCCGGTGTTTCGAGAACTCCGGGTGCGTGACCATCTTCCGCCAGATCGCCTCGAGCGGCCGCTCGCGGACGTTGCCGAACGAGACCGGGTTGAAGTCGCACGGGTTGATGTCGCCGTAGCAGGTCATGTAGAACTGGCTGAAGCTGCCGAAGCACCCGCCGCCGTCGGGCGCGTTGGCCTTGGCCTGGGCGGTGACGCCGAAGGGCGCCGCGTCGGCGTTGTACCGCTCGGCCAGTTCGCGAATGCGCTCGATGTCCTTGCGGCCGAGGATGAGGTCGGCCCGGTTGAGGAACTTGCCCGTCGGCACGCAGTCGAAGATGGTCACCTCGTGGAATCCCTGGTCGCGTGCGATCTGGAGCAGATGCTCGAGCCGGCCGTTGGTCACGTTCTCGTGCGTGGCGTAGGTGGAGACGCCGACCATGATGCCCTGGCCGCGGGCCATCCGGGCGCCCTCGATGGCCTGCCGGAACGTCCCCGGGCGGCGGCGGAACTCGTCGTGCTCCTCGGGCCGGTCCGAGTCGATCGAGACGTTCATCGACCCCAGGCCGGCGGCCTTCAGGCGGCGAACGCTCTCGGCGTCGAGGAACGCTCCACAGGTGAAGATCATCACGTGAGCCAGGTTCTTGTCGACGCGGGCGATCTGGTCGTAGAGGTCCTTGCGTGCCATCGGCTCGCCGCCGGTGAAGATGAGCGTGCAGACGCCCAGGTCGAGCGTCTGATCCACCACGTCGGCCAGCTCGTCGGTCGAAAGCTCGCGGCCTTCCTTGGTGACGAACCGGTCGGCCGAGCAGTGGATGCACTTGCACGGGCAGTGCGGCGTGATGTTGAGCGTCGCCGTGGCCGGCAGGACGTAGCCCAGGGCCGCGCTGCGCAGCTTCCGCTCGAACGGCCGCAGCGCCGCCGGGCTCGGCATCGGCGGGTTGTACAGGTTGTGAACCAGCCGGCCCTCGACGGTGCCGATGACCTTGATGCGGTTGATGACGCTGAGGAACCGGTCGACCATCGGCTGGACGTCGCCCCTCAGGCGGCCGTCGAGCCGGCAGGCGATCTTGTCGCCGTCGACCACAGAGCTGGTCATCGTCAGGAGTCTGATGCCGAGGGGCCCCGTGACGCGCGTCTCGGTCACGGTCGGCGCCACTTGGCGCGAGCGGATCTTGACGTGCCTCAACATCGAGGCATTGAACTTGCCGGTCAGCCCGTCGGCCATCGGCGGCGGCCCTCCACTTTGACGTCCATGTGATGAAAGCTCAAGGGCCGCGCTAGCGTCAGGCGGCCCAGGCCCATGGGATTCTATGGCAAAACCGGGGCCGTGTAAACCGTCAAATCACCGTCCCCACGAGAGCCAACCGGGGCGAGGCCCTTGCGGGTTGCTTTCATGGCCGCACGCCGTATAATGTCGCTTCGCCGCTCGTCGGAGGGGCCTGCCGGGGCCCTGAGGGCCCACACAGCGGGAGAAGTGCCGGTTGGCAACGACCATAGCCAGGCTCGCCGAACTCGTGGGCGGGACCGTCGAAGGCGACGGGTCGCTCGAGATCGCCCGGCTCGCCGCCCTCGACGAGGCCGGGCCCGACTGCATCAGCTTCCTGGCCGGCGCCAGGTACGCGTCGCTGATGAAGGGCACCCGGGCGGCGGCCGTGGTCGTGGCGACGGACTTCGACGGCGACTCGCACGCGACGCTCATCCGGTGCAGGAACCCGGATGCAGCTTTCGCCCGGATTGCCTCGGAGTTTGCGCCGCCGGGGCCGGTGGACGTCGAGGGCGTTCACCCGTCGGCCGTGGTGGCCGACGGAGCCAGCCTCGGGCGCGGCGTGAGCGTCGGGCCGCACTGCGTGGTCGATGATGAGGTCCAGGTCGGCGATGGCACGGTCATCCGGGC
>Ga0272441_10006891_pt1 | contig 18765 bp, 19 predicted proteins | sample SSMProp6N_FD_193582 | JGI IMG/M metagenome (GOLD analysis project Ga0272441, IMG submission 193582) | Marine sediment archaeal communities from Little Sippewissett salt marsh, Falmouth, MA, United States - SSM-Prop-6N | ecosystem: Environmental > Aquatic > Marine > Wetlands > Sediment ... | reverse complement strand
AGACTTTCTCATTTGCATGGGTTCATCCGTGAGCACGGCTTGCGGTTTTTCCAAAGTAACAGACAAAAAAGTCATCTCTTTTATTGGCGACTCCACTTTTTTCCACTCAGGCCTTACGGGACTGGTAAACGCAGTTTTCAACAATCATAATTTTACCTTGGTGATCTTGGACAACGGAACCACGGCTATGACCGGCCATCAACCCAATCCTGGAGTGGACATGCGTAACCTGGATCTTTCCGGTTATGGCCGCGTTTCCATTGAAGGGGTTGTTCGTGCCATGGGTGTCGAACACGTCACCGTCATTAAGCCTTATAAAGTAAAAAAAAGCATCGAAGCGGTAAAATCCGCGCTGGCCCACGAGGGTGTTTCGGTCATCATTTCCCAGGAGATGTGCACCTTGTACGCCAACAGCCTTAGCCAATTAAATGTTCGGTCCTTTCAGGTAACGGACAAATGCAAAAACCACAGGGACTGCATCAATGAACTTGGCTGTCCCGCATTTTACCTTGATGGAGAGAAGGTTCGCATCAATCCGAATACCTGTGTGGGATGTGCCGTCTGCGCCCAGATCTGCCCTGAAAACGCCATTACCCCGGTAAAAAACAGATAGGAATCAAGCATGGAAACAACAAGACTGATTATCGTTGCGGTGGGGGGCCAGGGCAACCTTTTAGCCTCCAAAGTGTTGGGAGAAGCGGCCTTGCTTTCCGGTGTACCCGTTCGCATGAGCGAAATCCACGGTATGGCGCAGAGGGGCGGTGTGGTTGAATCGGCCATCGTTTTCGGTGATGCCAAAAGCACCATCATCTCCGATGGGGAAGCGGACATCTTGGTGGGATTCGAACCCTCGGAAACGCTTCGGGCGATGAACAAGTGCAACCCAGAAACCACTGTCATCACGAATACAGCTGCCCTGCCCCCTTTCACGGTTGCCATCGGCCACGGTACGTATCCCGACCTGAACCGGATCCAGGAACTGGTGCGTGAAAAAACGAAACGGCTGATCGCCTTCGATGCCGTTGAACTGGCAAACAGAGCCGGTAGCGTCATGTCCGTAAACATTGTTCTGCTGGGTGCCTTGATCCAGACAGAGATTTTACCGATTCCGAAAAAGAACCTCAAGGAAGCGATCCGCACCAAAACGAAAAAAACGTTTGTTGATGCCAATCTCAAGGCGTTCGATATGGGGTTTGCCGCGGCAGCCAATGGCTGATCGAAGGCTGCACCAAAAGATATGCGTTACACGTCAAGGGTTGATGAAAACCGAGATCAGGGTGTGTGAAACTCGAAAAGTAAAGCTGCAGGAGGTCATATCTCTACCGAAGGATCAAGCAAACCCTAAACCTGGATTCCTTACAAAGCCACCTTCTTTCGTCTCCAGGATCGATAGATGAACGCACCCATCAGACAAAACAGAAGCCCTGCCACGATTTTCGCCAAGGCATTATTTTGATAGCCGGCTCTGAGTACAGAGGTGGAAGGGGTGTTCGGATGGTAGTAGACGCTTATTGTTGAACCTGCTGGAAACCGGTCCACTACCGCCTGTGCATTTTGCAGTCGCCCGCTGGAAACAGCGCCAAAAACGATGCGATCGGCCTGGTACCGTTCTCCGAATACGACATATTGATACGCGATTTTGGGGAAATAGCGAACCTCTGTTTTGTTTTCCCTACCAAAATGGTGCTGGACGACCGAAGAACGGAGAACGGTTCCGGTTGTCTTCGGCCATCGAAGGCTTTCCACCGATTTTATATAGTCGTAGGTTCCCCAAACGGTGGTCACAGAACCGATAACGATCATGATCGCAGCGATGACCAGCGGTCCTTTTTGGACCTTATGCGGGCCACTTGATTTTTTTTCTGCAGAGCTTGAATCTATCGACTGCTGATTTTTATCTAGCACCAAACCGTTCTTTCTGTCGGCCATTGACCTTCCTCCATTTTTGCTTCACATCAATCCTTTTCAACGGCCGGATGTGATGTTCACACAAGTTGCAAAGATGCTTACAGTGAATAAAGTAAGATAATTGATTGACTTGAACTCAATTTCAGATGATGATGTTGATTAACACACAGCGCTATCGAAAATAATTGGACCTGCCAACCTTCAAACAATAGAACCAGTCATTGAGCGATACTTAATAGCTGAGGAGAGATACGATGAAGAAACTGGTCGAAGAAATTGCAAAGGCATTGGTGGATATTCCGGAAGAGGTTTCGGTTCACGAAATTGAAAGCCAGCAGAGCGTTGTAATCGAGCTTTCGGTGGCAAAACAGGATTTGGGCAAAATTATCGGTAGAAAGGGTCAAAACGTTCAAGCAATCCGAACCATTTTAAATGCCGCCTCCGGTAAGAGTAAAAAACGAATCATCCTTGAATTGATCGAATAATCTACCGAATCGAAAAGCCGCCCTTTGTCAGGACGAACGTGATGGCTGCCGAAGGGGCTGTACCCCGTTTCGCCATCCACGAAGAAAGGGAAGCGATCATATCAATATCGCTGATCGGTTCACTGAAAAACATCCAGACACGCTGTGGGACTGAGATAACGGGGGAGGCCAATCACAAAGTAGGAAAAGTAACCGGCCATTTTATTAGAAAATCATTCACATTCTACCCGCAGACGTCACACCACCCATAGCAGTGACCGCGTTTTGCCTTATCCGTTTTTCCTTATCGAAAAAATGGCGACAGCACATTAGCTCACATTGGAAAAAGCAAACTGTCTTTTTGTCTCTCCAATCGCTTTTCCAAGCTGTTCCAGAAAAATTTTTCTGGGCACTTCCCGTGCGCCGAAACGGATCAGATGATCGGTTTTCACCTGGCAGTCAATGAGAACATAATCGAGCCGCCGCAAGCTCTCCACAAGGGTAACGAAGGCAACCTTGGAGGCGTTGCTGACCCTTGTGAACATGGACTCTCCGAAAAAAGCACGTCCCATGGAAATACCGTATAGCCCACCGGCCAGCTTGTCATTTTTCCATGCTTCAACCGAATGGGCATAGCCCTGCCGATGGAATTCGCAATAGGCGAGCTTCATCTCCTCGGTAATCCAGGTTCCCTCGCCGTAGGATCGCTTGGCCTCTGCGCAACCCTGGATCACGGAGGCAAAGGCCTTGTCGAAGGTGATTTGGAACAACCTTTTTTTCATCAGCCTTCGAAGTGACTTCGATATTCTCAGTTCTTCGGGGTACAGAACAAGCCTTGGATCGGGTGACCACCAGAGAATCGGTTCTCCCTCCGAATACCAGGGAAAGATGCCGCTTTGATAGGCCAGGATCAGTCGTTCAACGCTGAGATCACCGCCTATGGCCAGAAGTCCCTCTTTGATGGCCAGATTCGGTGGGGGGAAAGAAAGTCGATCGGAAAGACTAAAGATGGGCATGGATTTAGCGATACCGAAACGCCAACGCCTCGCCTTTCATGCTTAGTTCGACCGTACCGCCTTTTCCCAATTTTCCGAACAAAATTTCATCGGCCAGTTTATCCTTGATCTCCGTCTGGATAACACGGGCCAGGGGTCTTGCACCGTATTGCGGATCGTACCCCTTGTTCGCCAGGTACACCCGCACGGCATTGGAATAGTTGAAGGAAACCTTTTTTAAGGCCAACTGGTCAGCAAATTCTGTCATGAACTTGTCGACAATTCTTTCCATAATGTCCGTGTCGAGAGAACGAAAACCGATGATTCCATCCAAACGATTTCTGAACTCCGGGCTGAAAATCCGTTCGATCGCTTTCTGCCCTTTTCCGGCAGCGTCTGACGTAGGATCCCCAAAGCCGATGGTGGATTTGCTCATTTCGCGTGAACCGGCATTGGACGTCATCATGATGATAACGTTCCTGAAATCTGCTTTTTTACCGTTGTTGTCTGTTAACGTTGCGTGATCCAATATTTGCAAAAGAATATTAAAGAGATCTTCATGGGCTTTTTCGATTTCGTCTAGAAGGAGGACACTGTAGGGATGTTTTCGGACACCATCGGTAAGCAGGCCTCCCTGATCAAATCCGATATATCCTGGAGGTGCACCGATCAATCGGGCAACCGCATGTTTTTCCATGTATTCGCTCATATCGTACCGCATAAACTCGACGCTGAGCAAATTGGCGACCTGACGGGCGACTTCGGTTTTACCAACCCCTGTGGGCCCGGTAAACAGGAAGGAGCCGACCGGTTTCTCCGGCTGCCCTAAACCGGCCCGTGAGCGCTTGATTGCCGTCACCAATGCTTCGATGGCATCATCCTGGCCGAAAACCACTTGGCGAAGCTGTCCACCGAGTTGCTCCAGCTTGGCCTTGTCCGGTGTGGAGACATTCACCGCGGGAATGCGGGCGATGTTGGCAACAATTTTTTCAATGTCCGACGGGTGAATCCTTTTTCTATAGGTGGAGCCGGAGAGCCGAATGGCAGCACCCGCTTCATCAATGACGTCGATTGCCTTGTCCGGCAGGAAGCGATCATTCATATATTTCGCGGACAGGTTACAAGCCGCTTTCAAAGCTGCATCCGTGTATTCGATTTCGTGATGTTCTTCGTATCTGGACCGCAGGCCTTTGAGGATCTTTACGGATTCATCTATTGGCGGCTCCTGAATATCTATTTTTTCAAAGCGTCTTGAAAGTGCGCGGTCCTTTTCAAAATGATTTTTATACTCTTCATAGGTCGTAGATCCGACACAACGCAATTCACCTGTGGTCAGAAACGGCTTGAGGATATTGCTGGCATCCATGGATCCGCTGCTGGTGGCACCGGCGCCAACGATAGTGTGAATTTCGTCAATAAAGAGAATGGCGTTTTTTCTTTTTTTCAGTTCGGCCACAACACCCTTCAAGCGTTGTTCGAAATCTCCTCTGAACTTGGATCCTGCCAGCATACCTCCGAGATCCAGCGAATAGATGCGCATTTCTTTTAGCAGATCCGGCACCTCTCCGTCCCAGATCTTTTGGGCCAGTCCCTCCGCCATCGCCGTCTTGCCGACCCCTGGATCACCGACAAAAATTGGATTGTTTTTTCGGCGCCGACACAAAACCTGCATGGTCCGCGTCATCTCCGAAACTCGGCCGATCAGCGGATCCAACTTGCCTTTTGCCGCTCGATCGATGAGGTTGACTGTATAGGTATCCAGCAAGTTCGCCTTCTTTTTTGCGGTTTTTTGTTCTGCAGGTGATTCGGTGTCCGGCTGGTTGTCATCAACCGCTTCATCGGGAAGGTCGTGGGAGATGACACGCAGTACATCCAAACGTGAAATCCCCTCTTCGGTGAGATAATGTACAGCATGGGAATCCTTTTCCATGAAAATGGAGGCGAGAATGTCACTTACGGCCACCTCTTTTTTTTCCGCGGAACGAACATGGTTGACCGCTCTTTGAATCACACGCTGGAATCCAATGGTCTGTTGGAGCACATACTCGCTCTCTCTTGGCAGCACTTCCATCTTTTCACTGAAAAAGGTTTCCAAGCGATTTTTTAATCCATCCGCATTTCCGCCGCACTTTTCGACAATTTCGAGCCCTGAGCGGTCGTGCAAGATAGCAAACAGTACATGCTCTACACTCACATATTCATGACGCCTTTTTTTTGCTTCACGGACTGCAAAGCCTAATGTTGCGCTAAGTTCTTTACTGATCATCGTCTAATCCTGTTCCATGCTGCAACGCAGCGGGTAACCGCTTTCCCTTGCGAGATTATGGACCGTCTCCACTTTGGTTTCGGCAATCTCGTAAGGGTAAAGGCCGCAAACGCCGATACCTTTTCTGTGAACGTTCATCATGATGTTTGCCGCCGATTCCGGTGATTTTTTGAACACGTACATCAGTATTTCGACAACGAACTCCATGGATGTATAGTCATCGTTGTGGAGCAGCACCTTGTACATGGGCGGCTCTTTGGTTTCATCACGTGTTTGTGATCGTGTCTTTTGCTCTGTTTGCGTACGGGACATAAGTTCAGCTGTGTATCGTTTACTGTGAATAAGCTAACTATAATCACCGCTATCCGAGGTTGTAAAGTGCATTTCTTCAAAGGAAGATCGGCAAGACCGCCAGGGGAGTTGAGTTCAAAGTCACAATGCACCGATGAACTATGACGGTTTGGGAATGTGGACGACCGGTTATACATCGAAGGTTACAATACGCGAACGGAAAGACCCCTTTTCAATGCGAACCTTGGCGACGGACACCGGGTAAGTAGATCTACGATGCCCTGCACTTCCAGGATTGAGGTAGGTGACGCCGCCCTTTTCCTGGATATCGGGGCGGTGTGTGTGCCCATGAACAACCACGTGGATCCCGGCGGCCACAGGATCCAGATCCAACCGGTACAGATCGTGAAGAACATAGAAAAAAAAGCCTTCAACCTGCACCATGTCCGTAACCGGAAGATGATTCGACCAGCGCCCGTAATCCATATTTCCCCGAACGGCCGTCACGGGTGCGATGTGCTTCAATCGATCCAATACGGTGGGAGTACCTACGTCACCGGCATGAAGAATCTGATCGCACCCCGTAAAGGCCTTTTCCACTTCGGGTCTTAGAATACTGTGGGTGTCGGAAATAACGCCGATAATTGTCATCGTCCGCAACACTTTTTGTACTTTTTCCCGCTGCCGCAGGGACACGGGGCGTTACGTCCGATCTTCTCCGTCTCACGTTTGACTGTCTTCTTTGGCGCCCGGGCATCAGCGCTGCCTGAAAAAATGAGCTTTTGCTCTTTCGGTTTCTGCAAGTCTTCGATGTTTTCGGGTTCGGCCAACTGTATCCGAAAAAGGATCCCGAGTGTTTCCGACTTGATTCGCTCGATGGTCTCCTGGAACATCTCGAAGCCTTCTTTTTTGTAAACGAGCAAGGGGTTCTGCTGGGCATAGCCCCTCAGGCCGATACCTTCCTTGAGATGATCCATGGACAACAGATGGTCTTTCCAAAGATTGTCCACGGTCTGCAGCATGATCATGCGTTCCAGCTGTCTGAAATCGTCACCGCCGCCTAACATGGCAGCTTTTTCCTCATAGATCACATGGGCCTGTTCGTAGATGGCCTGGGCCAAACCTTCGTCGTTCAGGCCATCCAATGTGTTTTCATCCAGAGAGGACATCCTGAAACTGAACTTTTGAAAAACGGCATCCGAAATGCCATCCCAATCCCAATCTTCGGGAAGCGTCCGCTCATCCGCAAATTGCCCTGCGATCTCTTCGGCACTCTCCAACATGATGTCTTCAATGGTTGATGTCAGATCAACACCGGTAAGCAGGTCCCGCCGCTGCTTGTAGATCACTTCACGCTGCTGGTTCATGACATCGTCATATTCCAGCAGGTGCTTTCTTATGTCGAAGTTATGCGCCTCTACCTTGGATTGTGCGTTTTCAATGGCACGGCTGATCAGGTTGTGTTCGATCGGTTCGCCCTCTTCCATTCCCAGCCGCTCCATAATGCCGGTAATCCGCTCTCCACCGAAAATACGCAACAGGTCATCTTCCAAGGCCAGATAAAAGCGGGAAGATCCCGGGTCGCCTTGGCGTCCGGAACGGCCTCGCAACTGGTTGTCGATGCGACGGCTCTCATGCCGCTCGGTGCCCAGAATGTGAAGCCCGCCCAGTTCTGTCACGCCTTCCCCTAAAACGATGTCCGTTCCACGACCGGCCATATTGGTGGAGATGGTCACGGCCCCCTTCTGACCTGCCATGGAGATAATCTCCGCCTCCTTTTCATGGTTCTTGGCGTTCAGCACCTCGTGGGGAATACCTTGTTTTTTTAACTTCTTTGCCAATTGCTCGGAAATATCGATGGACACTGTACCTACCAGAACGGGCTGTCCCTTTTGGTGCAACGCCTTGATCTCTTCGATGGCCGCATTGAACTTCTCCCTGCGCGTCTTGTAGATCACGTCGGGATAATCACTCCGGATCATGGGTTTGTTCGTGGGGATCACCGAAACATCCAGGTTGTAAATCTTCTTAAACTCCGCCGCTTCCGTGTCGGCGGTACCCGTCATACCTGCCAACTTGTCGTACATACGGAAATAGTTCTGAAACGTGATAGTAGCCAAGGTCTGGTTTTCATTTTCGATTTTCACGTTTTCCTTGGCTTCGAGCGCTTGATGCAAGCCTTCGCTGTAACGCCGACCCGGCATAAGCCGCCCCGTAAACTCGTCAACAATGATCACCTCGCCATCTTTCACGATGTAGTCCACATCCCTTTTGAACAGGGTATGGGCTTTCAATGCCTGGTTGGTGTGGTGGAGGAGCTCGATGTTGCCTGGATCGTAGAGGTTTTCCACCTGCAGCAGTCGCTCGGTGTGCGCGACCCCCTCTTCGGTGAGCGTTGCGCTGCGAGCTTTCTCATCAATTTTGTAGTCCTCCTCCGCTTTGAGCCTGGGGACAATGCCGTTACCTGATAATATAGCTGGGTTGATTTTTCCGCCGGGCCGGAAATGATCAACGGCGTCCGCGCCTCATCCACCAGGATACTGTCCACTTCGTCCACAATGGCATAATGAAGTTCTCGTTGCACCAGCGTACCCCCATCAAACTTCATGTTGTCCCGGAGATAATCGAATCCGAACTCGTTGTTGGTGCCGTATGTGATATCCGAACCGTAGGCTTCCTTCCTTTGCTTGTCGTCGAGGCCATGCTGAATGGTCCCCACCGCTAATCCCAGAAACCGGTAGATCTGCCCCATCCACTCTGTATCACGCCTTGCGAGGTAGTCATTCACCGTAATCACATGGACCCCTCTACCGAAAAGAGAATTGAGGTAGGCTGGGAGGGTGGCAACCAAGGTTTTTCCTTCACCGGTTTTCATCTCTGCGATTTGACCGTGATGAAGAACCATCCCTCCGATCAGTTGGACATCGTAATGGCGCATTTTCAATACCCTGTTAGAGGCCTCTCGCACTGTGGCAAAGGCTTCCGGCAACAGGTCATCCAACGCCTCTCCATTTTCGAGCCGGGTTTTCAAACGCGGTGTCTGCTGCTTCAAACGGGCGTCATCCATTGCCTTCATTTCCGGCTCAAGCGCATTGATGGCCTCGACCAAAGGCTGAAGCTTTTTAAGGTCGCGCTCGTTCTTACTGCCGAATATCTGGGTCAAAAATTTACCGATCATCGAAATCTCTCCATTGGTTGGACAGGTAGAGTCGGGGGGGGTGGGAGTGGTGTGGCCGAATCTATCGTTTGATCAATCCAGAATGAAATTGGCGGGGTTCACGGGAACGCCGTTACGGTGAACTTCGTAGTGCAGGTGCGGACCAGTACTTCTTCCGCTGTTCCCCATCTTGGCGATAATTTCACCCCGTTTTACGGAATCGCCCTTTTTTTTTAAGCTCGAATCAAGATGGGCGAAACGGGTAATGATACCATGACCGTGGTCTATGACAATCATTCGCCCCATGGATCCGTTCTTGCCTGAAAAGGAGACAACGCCGTCGGCCGTTGCCAGAATGTCTGTGCCCTTTCTGTTTGCAATGTCAATTCCCTTGTGGAGCTCCCTTCGGCCAGTGAAAGGGGAGATCCGGTAGCCGAAGCGGGAAGAGAGCCAACCGCTTGTAGGCCGGATAGAGGGGGTGGCATCCAGAAAATTCCGCCGATCCTTCAATGCTCCCATCAGGGTGCCAAAACGCTCTTCTTGAAACCGGGCCGCTGAACTCAGCTCATTGACGTGATTTCCCATATCCTCCAGCAATGCACCGTGCCCCTGTCTTGGCTCTAGCTTGGAATCCAGAAAGTCCAGATCATCCGGCATCGCACCGCCAACACCGTTCAGCTCCGAATGCTCGTTTCCAGCATCAAGATTGATCAGCACACGAATCTTTTCCTCAAAGGCGTTGAGTTCAACCAGACGATCTTCAAGCGACCTGATTTTACTGGTAAAAGATTTAATTTGAGAACGTTGTTGGGCAATCTCTTCATTTTGCCTAATAATCGTTTTGGCCATTTCTCCATTCGCGACAATGGATTGTCTGAGGCCGTGATATCCGTAACCGATAACACCCAGCAGCCCTACTGCAATAACAGCCGTAATGACCGGCCGGAGCAGACTTTTATCGGAAGAAACGGATTCTAGCACAGGGATCTCCGACGTTCGCCTGGTCATTGTTGCTATCTTCCTAGACATCGTGACCTTTCTCCACACCTTCGTTTTGAATAGAATATTGTTTTTTCAAAAGGTTACAGGCAAGCCCAGCCAAACGAAAAGGAACTACCACGATACCGGCACTGTGTCAATACCATGGTAGCTCCCAAAAACATTTTAACTATCTGGTTTTATTGTAATAATTTGTTTACAGTTGAATTGGCTCAAGCGATTCCCAATTTGAACTTGAGCGATTTCAACGTATTGAGCATCAACATCGTGATCGTCATAGGGCCTACGCCGCCAGGCACAGGGGTAATGGAACCGGCGATCTCTTTGGCCGCATCAAAGTCCACGTCCCCTTTGAGAATGGCAATCTTCTTGCCTGTTTTTTCACTGATTTTTTCTCCCACGCGGTTCACGCCAACATCGATTACACAGGCGCCGGGCTTGATCCATTCGGGTTTCACCAGATCCGGAACACCAGCAGCTACGATCAGGATGTCCGCCCGTTTACAATGACCCGCCAGGTCTTTCGTCCGCGTATGCACGACAGTGACCGTCGAATTGGCACCGGGACCCTTTTGAATCATCATATTGGCGATGGGTTTGCCAACGATGTTGGATCGACCGACAACAACCACTTCGGCCCCGCTGGTTTCCACACCAGCCCGAACGATCATTTCCTGGATGCCCGCCGGGGTGCACGGCGGAAATTTGACTTCGTCGCCGCCGATCATCAGCCTGCCCACGTTCACCGGGTGAAAACCGTCCACATCTTTGTCGGGATCGATGGCATTGAGAACCTTTTTCTCGTCGACGTGTTTGGGCAACGGCAACTGGACCAAAATTCCATTGATGCTGTCGTCGTTGTTGTATTTGTCGATCAAAGCCAACAGATCCGCTTCGGAGATGTCAACCGGTTGGCTGTCCTGGATCTCTTTGAAACCGACCCGATGGGCCGTTTTAATTTTCAGGGTTACATAAGAGATAGATGCCGGATTTTCTCCGACCAGAATCGTAACCAATCCGGGAACGACACCGTGTTCCTCTTTGATTTTGGCGACTTGTTCTGTGATCTCTTCGAGAATTTGCTCCCTGATCTCGGTTCCCTTGATAAGCGTTGCTGTCATCTCCAGTCTCCTTTCACATTCATGGTTTCTGTGCGTTCGTCCGGTAATGAAAGGCCGTCGGCCCATATAGCTAACAACAAAACTACACTTCGTAAATTTTTCCGGATAAGGATGCGATTGAAATCGAGGCAGATGGTAAAAACGTCCTCTGTTTAGTGTATAACGCCAAAAATGTCAATCATTGCCTTCTACAGCGGATAAGGAACCCCGGTTAACCCTGCACTTTCATCGAGCCCGAGCATCAAATTCATGTTCTGCACGGCTTGACCGGCGGCGCCTTTGACAAGGTTGTCGATCACCGACATGAGAATCAATCGTCCGCTTCCCGGATCGATCCGCCAACCGATGTCGCAAAAATTGGTTCCCTTTACCTGAAGCGTGTCAGGGAATTGGCCTGTGGTGAGAAGGCGAACAAAGGACCTGTCCACGTAGTAATCCATCAGACATCTATGGACCTGTTTCTCACCTACCCCAGGTGAAAGGGTAGCGTAGACCGTACTTTCCATACCTCTCGTTATGGGAAGCAGGTGTGGAACGAAAGTGATGGATACCGCCTCGCCCGCCGCCAGGGCAATCTGCTCCTCCATTTCGGGTGTATGGCGGTGCACTCCCACCTTGTAGGCCTTGAACGACTCGTTTGCATGGCAAAAATGAGTGGTTTGCGAAGCGGACCGACCCGCACCGCTGACGCCCGATTTGCTGTCGGCGATGATGCCCAACGGGTCGACAAGATTTTCCTTTACCAGGGGAAGAAGAGGCAAAAGAATGCTGGTCGGGTAGCACCCCGGATTTCCGATTAAATCAGCTGCAGAGATCTCCTTCTCGTTCCATTCGCAGAGTCCGTACACAGCCTTCTCCAGCAAGTGTGGGCAAGCGTGGGGTTGATAGCGGCTTTCGTAGGCATCACGGTTTTTGAACCTGAAATCGGCGGAGAGGTCCACCACCCGTTTTCCGGCGTCGAGCAAGACCGGGGCCATCTCCATGGAGGTCTGATGGGGCAAGGCGAGAAAGACGACATCGCTCTGTTGGCCAATGAGATCGGGATCGTTGTCTTGAAATCGCAAGGGAATGATTCCGTTCAACGCTGGATAGACGGCGTCGAAGCGGTCTCCAGCGTACTGACGGGAAGTCACTACGGCAAGGTTCACGTCGGGATGCCCCGATAAAATACGAACCAATTCAGCGCCTGCATACCCCGATGCGCCAACGACAGCTGCGCGGATCATAACTATCCTCCCAAATAGGCCTTTTTCACTTCGGGATCGTTAATCAGCGTCTCAGAATCCCCTTGAAGCACCAAATTTCCATTTTCCAGTACATATCCTTTTTGCGAAAATTTCAATGCCAGACGCGCGTTTTGCTCAACCAACAGGATCGCAGTCCCCTCCTGCCGATTGATCTCTTTTAGGGCCTGGAATACGTTCATCATCAAAAGAGGAGACAGCCCCATGGAGGGTTCGTCCAACAGCATCAGCCTCCGTCCGCTCATGAACGCGCGGCCGATGGCCAACATCTGCTGTTCACCGCCGCTCATGGTTCCCGACGCCTGACTTTTTCTCTCCTCTAACCTGGGAAAGATTTCGAACACTCTGCGGATATCTTTTTTTACCTGGTCTCGATCCTTGCGGGCGAAGGTGGCCAGTTGCAGGTTCTCCATCACTGTGAGGTTCCCAAACAACCGGCGGCCTTCGGGCACATGGGTGATGCCCAGCTGGGAAACCACTTTGTCAGGTTGAAAAGCGAGCAGGTTTTTTCCCATGCAGTTCATCGACGACCCCGACTCGACCGGAACCATCCGCGAGACGGCCCGCAGTGTTGTGCTTTTGCCCGCACCGTTTGCACCGATAATGGTAACGATCTCTCCAGCGTCGATGGTAAAGCTGATCCCGTGCAGAGCCTTTATCTTGCCGTATGAAACCCGAAGGTTATCTACCTTGAGCAACATCAGAACGATACCTCCTGTTCACCGATATAGGCCTCGATGACCTTTGGATGATTCTGCACTTCATCAGGGGATCCTTCTACCAGCACTTTGCCGAAAACCAGCGCCTGGACGTGCTGACAAAGCTCCTGTACCACTCGAAGCCGGTGTTCAATTAAGAAAATCGCCAGGTTGAAACGCTCGTGGGCCTGACGAACCACGTCGATCATCGCCATCATTTCATCCGGCGTCATCCCCACCGTAGGCTCGTCCAGAAGGAGCACCTTGGGTTCGATGACCATGGCCCTTGCCATCTCCACCCGGCGCTGGGCGCCGTAGGGCAAGTTGACAACCAGCTGGTCGGCAAACTGATCTACGGCGAACATCTTCAGGTATTCCATCGCCAGGTCCGTGGCGTCACTTTCCTGCCGCCTTCTGTTGGGTGTATCCAGAAAAGCGCCAAGCAGCCCATAGGTGAATTTGGAGTAGCGGGCCATTTTGATATGTTCCATGACAGTCATATGCCGCCACAACTTCATTTCCTGGAATGTCCGCGCCAATCCCATGGCCGAGGTTTGGTTGGGCTTTTGGCCGACGATCTCTTCGCCGTCAAAGGTCACGGAACCTTTTGTCGGGCGGTAGATACCCGTAATCAGATTGAAAATCGTGGTCTTCCCTGCCCCGTTGGGACCGATCAGTCCGGTGATCTGGCCAGGATCCAAACTGAGATTGTAGTTTGAAACGGCCTGTAGACCACCAAAATTGTGGCTCATATCGGTAACGTGAAGAAGCGGCATATTAATCCATCTCCTTTGGGCCGAATACCTGGCGTGTATCGAATTCTTTGAACGCGATCAATCCGGTGGGCCGGTAAATCATCACCAGAATGAGAAGCAAGGGGATGACGATCCATTTGAGAATCTCCAGCGGCCGCAACGCTTCGCCCAGCAAGCTGATGGAGACAGCGCCGACAATGGATCCGTAGACGGAGTTCAACCCTCCGAAATAGACCATGGCCAACACCTCGGCCAATTTCTGGATGCTGAACATGGCCGGATTCACATACCGAAGGACATGGGCCAAAAGGCCACCCGCCACGCCCGCCCAGAAAGCGCCAAACATGAAAGCGGTCATCTTTGTTTTTCGTGTGTTAACCGTCATCGCCTCGGCCGCCGTTTCATCGTCCCGAACGGCATTGAGGGCTTTTCCCATAGTCGAGGTGACAAAATTGTTGATCATCCACACGCCGAAAGCGACAGTGATAAAAATAACGGGTAGCGTGGACCAATCCGGCTGGCCCGCAATTCCCCGTGAGCCTCCGAGAGCCTGCATATTTTCGAAAAAGCTCTTCACGATAAAAAGAAAGGCGAGACTGATAATGGCCAGGTAGTCACCCCTGGTTTTGAAGGAGGGAATGGCGATGATCAGGGCCCCCAAGGACGCCATCAAACCACCGAACAACAGGGCCAATGGAAACGTGAGATAGGCGCCGGAAAAGGTGAACACCGCTTCACCCAACACTTTGTCGTTGGCAAAAAGGCCTACGGTAAACAGGCTGGACATATACGCACCGATGGCCATGAACCCTGGATGAGAGCAGGAAAATTCACCCATGTATCCGTTGATGATGTTCAGGCTCAGGGTGAAGAGCACTGCAACCAGGGTCAACTTGAGTGTAATCAGTCGGTAATCGCTCATTTCGGCCCAGATGTGCAAAATTGAATACATCAAACCCAATTGAATCAGTGCGGAAACGATAAGCGGAAACTTCTGTAAGGCGCGCGCAATGCCGTTGGCCAGATTGGCCGTTGCTCTGGCGACGAGAGTGAGAGGGGCCAGGTAAACAACGAAAAAATAAGCGACAGCTGCAGGAATGTGCACCAGCGTTGTCCAATCAAATGCATTCCCTTTGATCAAGAGGCTGACAATCCCCGCCAACACTTTAAAAATGGTCACAAGACCGAAAAGCACGGGCATTTTGGGCAGTCCAAGAACGGATGCCAGCCCGTCACCGATAAACTGCTCCCAGATCACACAGGCGAAGAATCCAAAGAGATATCCCAGCAGTGGCACTGGCTTGAACAGTTGATCTGCTCTTGAAAAAACGCCGCCAGCCTTTTTGGGCGCTAGAGTTTCATCCATGGTTCACAATTTCCTTGTCAACAGGGCACGATAAAAAGCCCGATTATAATCTCAATTTGGCACTGTACGCCTGTCCGAACAATCCATGTGGCCTGAAAATCAGAATAATGAGGACAATGGAATATGCGATCAGATCGCGCAGATTCGAGCCGATATTCAGCGAAAAGAGCCGATTGACGATCTGAATGGCCGGGACCGTCATGATCTCGATAAAACCGAGCATAAATCCGGCGATGCAAGCACCCATGATGGACCCCCTCCCGCCGAGAATGGCCGCCACAAAAGCTTTCCATCCAAAGCTGACCCCCATGTATGGATCCAGTACCGGATAGGCAAGTCCAAACAGGATACCGGCTGCAGCGGCGAGGGCGGAACCGATCGCGAAGGTCATGGCTGCGATTCTGTTCAGGGGAACCCCAACCAGCGGAACAACCACATAGTCGTAGGCCATGGCCCGCATGGCCATTCCCCATTTGGATCTAGTGATCAATTGATGCAAGGCCAGCATTAAAGAGAGGGAGACCAAGACAATCATGATCTTCTTGTTCGTTACGTAAACGCCACCGATATTGTACGTCACCGACTCGATCAGTTGGGGAAACTTCAAGCGCTGCCCGCCGAGAAACAAGATGTTACCGGTTTCGAGAATAATACCGATCATCAACCCGGTAATGGCAGCCGATGCGCGTGGCGCGTCACGTAGGGGACGATAGCCGACCCGTTCAACAATGATTCCCACAAAAGCGGTGAGAAACATTGAAATCAAAATGGTGAACACCAGCAACACCCATCCCGGTAGGATGGCGGAAGCCCCTGTTCCGAACAATGCAAGCAGCCCCGTAGCAACACCCAATCCAATGTAGGCGCCAACCATGAAAATGTCACCATGAGCGAAATTGAACAGCATGAGGATGCTGTACACCATGGAATAGCCAAGTGCGATCAGTGCATAAAAACTGCCCCACTGCAAGGCATTGACCAGGTTTTGCATGAGAAATTGAAGGGTCATTGAACCGGCTCCGAAAATGGAAAATGAAAAACAGGCAGGCCTGTCATGGGTCCGGCCGTCCCCAACAAAGAAGACGGCCGGAATCGAAGACAGATTGCTTGCTGAACAAGCGTTGAGAATTTATTTCGGGCAAACAGATTTAAAAAAGGCAAATTTGCCCTCTTCATTGATCTGAACAACCACAGCGCATTTTTTCGGATCACCTTCGGGCGTGAAGGTCATCCCACCAGTGATGCCCGGGAAATTTCTTACCGCAGCCAGTGCATCTTTGACTTTGGTGCGATCCGCTTTGACATCGCCAGAAAGGCCACCGGTATCCTTGATGGCTTGAATCATCAACCCGAGAGAGTCCCAGGTCAATGCGGCCACATCGTCAGGTGTCTTCCCATAGGCTGCGGTGTATTCGTCGATGAAGGCCTTTGTTTCACCCTTGGCACCGGCTGCGGCGTAATGCGTTGAAAAGTAGTAGCCTTTGCAGTCGTCGCCGCACAGCCCCATGAGGTCACCACTGCCCCAGGAATCGGACCCTAGGATGGGTTTGTTCCACCCCATCTCCTTGGCGGCACGAACAATCAGCGGAACTTCACTGTAGTATTGCGGCGTAAAAAGTACATCTGCCCCCGACATCATGATATTGGTCATCTGTGCGGAAAAGTCCTTGTCACCTGTCGTAAAACTTTCAAAGGCAACAATGGATCCGGCCCCGTGAATTTTTTCGAAGGCCTCCTTGAAAAACTCGGCCAAGCCTTTGGGATAATCAGCTGCGATATCGTACAAAACTGCGGCCTTTTTCGCACCCAGCTCTTCGGTCGCAAAGTTTGCGGCCACCGGTCCCTGGAACGGGTCAAGAAAACAGCCGCGAAACACATAGGGTCGGTCCAGCGTCGTGTTGGGGTTCGTGGACCAGGGGCTGATCATGGGCGTGGCGTAGTTGTTGGCCACTTCTCCCGCAGGTACCGCCTGGCTTGAAGATTGGGGTCCGATAATGCCAAGTACATTTTCTTCGGTAATCAGTTTGGTGCTGACTTTCACGGCAGACTCAGCCTTGTATTCATTGTCGTCATAAACAAATTTCAATGCATAGGATTTTCCGCCAACGTCAACACTGTGGTGTTTTTTCAAATACATTTCGGCGGCATTCTTGGAAGATGCACCGACGTCGGGGTTGTCACCGGTCAATGGGATATTAAATCCGAGGGTGATGGTATCCGCTGCACCGGCACCTGCAACGCTTAACAAAAGGACAACTACGGCAATGGATGACAAAGCAACACCTGTAAAACCTTTTCGCATGGTACGCCTCCTTTTTTTCATCGACTGGGGGGTGGGTTGTTGGACAAGGGAATAATCACCTTAAAATAGCATTTTAGGTTAGCATGAGCACCTTTATTTTTCAATGGCCTATCTATGTTTTCTGATGTCCGACGCCATCTCTTTCAGGATTCCGAGCAGGTTACCGCCTCTCTCTTTGGCGATATGATGCGCATCCGTCACAAGTTTGCGGGCACGGCTCTCCAAGACCGTATAATCGGGCATGGGCTGACCTTGTTTCTCGTATTGCCAAGCCAATAGCCGGACCGCGATGTTGATTTGTTGTTTTTTGAGAAATCCCATTGCGGTAGCGTTTATCTGCAAAATCCTATCAGAAATTTTTCCAACAAAAAAACCGAGTCCTGTCCACCGGATTTCATTTTTAAATCAATTTCACTCAGATCGACCAGTGCGGAAATCAGTCCATCCTGTGCAAACGGATCGGCCTTTTTCAACGTTTGAAAAACAGGATACGGACTGTTCGCATTTTTTATTAGAGTGAGATCGGTGAAAGCTACTTTTTTCTTTTTTTTCATTCTCTCACCTTCCGCTCCATTTGTATCGATCGACAAGAGCTGGGATAAAAATGCCTCGTCATCAGCCAACATCACTTTAAACGGTCCGGTTTTAAACTGGGGGAAAGAGAGCCGCTCGGACCAGGTTCGGCCACGATCCCGCACGATAAAATTTTTGGCGATGAGCAATCGCCTAACTTGGTTGGCGACTGCGGAGAGCAACTGAAGCGGATGCAACCCCTCCTCCATCAAACGTTTCATCATGGACAATGCTGAATTCAAATCTCGATCGGCAACTGCATTCGTAAATTCAAAAATAGGATCTTTTCGCGTTCGCTGTATCACCTGCGCAACATCATCATTGGTGATGTTTTTACGCTCTCCCACAAAGCTGATCAATTTTAACAGGTTTGCAGAAAGGGTTCGCAGGTCAAAGCCTGTCCGCTCCATCAGTCGCCGCCGCGCCTCCAAAGACATCTTTTTACCGGCTTTGATCAATATTTCATCAAGCGTCGCGATGGACACGGCATCCTGCGCCTGCCTGTCCGCTCTCGACTCTCCTTTGGGGACGGTACAGTCCAGGATCAACCCATTTTTTTCAATGGTTTTAAAGAGCGACTTGCGTCTGTCGACGATATCCGTGGTAATGATCAAATGGTGCCTCTG
>Ga0272441_10006890_pt1 | contig 18765 bp, 11 predicted proteins | sample SSMProp6N_FD_193582 | JGI IMG/M metagenome (GOLD analysis project Ga0272441, IMG submission 193582) | Marine sediment archaeal communities from Little Sippewissett salt marsh, Falmouth, MA, United States - SSM-Prop-6N | ecosystem: Environmental > Aquatic > Marine > Wetlands > Sediment ... | reverse complement strand
GAAGAAGGGCGTATTGCGCGAGTGCGCTTCAGCGCAAGAAGGAGGAAGGGCGTATTGCGCGAGTGCGCTTCAGCGCAAGAAGGAGGAAGGGCGTATTGCGCGAGTGCGCTTCAGCGCAAGAAGGAGGAAGGGCGTATTGCGCGAGTGCGCTTCCGTGCAAGAAGGAAGATGGGCGCATTGCGCGAGTGCCCTGGGGGCGCAACCCCAGGGCTTGGAGGAGGATGGGGAGAACCCCAACCGTGGGTGCTCCCTCCTCCTCCAAGCCCACGGGTGGCGACCCGTGGGCAGGGACGTCAACTGATGCTCGACCCATGAACAGGAGGATCGTCCTCGACCAACATCTCGTACCGCAGCGCAATCGCGCCCCCTCACACCAGGTCACACGCCTCCGGCGGCATCCAGTGGGCGTCCTGGTCCTTCCACTTGACGTTGCAGCCGATGGGGTTGGTCAGTGGGACGGCGGGCGCCTCGCCGACGAGGATCGCGTCGAGGGCGTCCCGCAGCTCGTGGGTGGTCTCGGCCCCGGGCTGGCGGGGGTTGTCGTCCATCCGCCCGGTGTAGCGGAGCCTGCGGTCGGCGTCGAAGACGTAGTAGTGCGGCGTCCGCAGGGCCCCGTAGGCGCGGGCGATGTCCTGGCTCTCGTCCCGCACGTAGGGGAACTGGAAGCCCTTGGCCTTGGCCCGCTCGACCATGTGCTCGAAGGAGTCCGTCGGGTGGTTGTCCGTCTCGTTGGAGTTGATCGCGATCATGGCCACGCCCTTGGGCCGATAGTCGGCGTACAGGGCGTTCATGCGGTCCTCGGAGCCCACGACGTAGGGGCAATGGTTGCAGCTGAACACCACGATCAGCACCTTCGCATCGGCGAAGTCCGAAGGGGAGTAGCTCTTTCCGTCCACACCCGGCAGATCGAAGTCCGGGGCCGGGTCGCCGAGCTGTAGTGTGAAAGCCATGGATCGCTCCTTTGCTGGGCAGGTCGCTGGTTCGCTTGCCGTCGCCGGCGGGGAATTATAGGCGATCGGTGGGGCTTTTTCCCCTGTGTGATTGGCGTGTCGGCGCGGCACTGGGTATCATCGAGGGGCGTGGGACCGTGTGTCAGACAAGATGCGAAGCGACGAGAGGAGATACCCATGGCGAAGGCGACGATGCTGCCGCTGGTCGAAGCGGCCTCCAGGAAACCGGTCACGTTCGGCGTTTGCGCGACGGGCGATCCGCGGATCGTTCCCGAGGCGCGGCAGCGTGCGGCCAACATCATCGGCATCGTGGCCGACCTCGTCGCCAAGAACGTCCGCATGCCGGACGGCTCGCCGGTGAACGTGGTCTGGTCGCCGCTGCTGATCGACGGCGAGAAGCAGGCGGACATCGTGGCCGGCCAGTTCCGGGACGCCGGCGTCGATGCCATCATCTGCGCGCCGGACACGTGGGCCTTCCCGCAGCTCACGCTGATCAGCCTGCTGAGCCAGCTTCCCGCGGACATCCCGGTGAACATCACGTGCGGCAACAGCGGGCCCAAGCCGGGCGTCGTTTACGCCCACGCCGTCAACGGCGCGCTGGCCCAGTGCGGGAAGCTGGTGGCCCTGAACGTCGGCACCTGGCCGGACACGGGCAGCAAGCCCAAGCCCACCGCCTCGACCGTCGACGCCCTGGTGGACTGGTGCTACGCCGCGCTGACCCACGCGGGACTCAAGGGCCGGCGGGTGGTGATCTTCGGGCACGACTCGATGGGCATGGAGACCGCCCTGGCCCACGTGATTCCCACCCGGCGGACGTTCGGCCTGGAGATCACGCGGCTGGACATGAAGCTCCTGGCCGACATGCTCGCCAAGGGCGCGTACGACAGGAAGGAGCTTAAGGCCCTCCGCGGCTGGGTGGACGAGCACGTGGGCGGCCGGCTGGAGTTGAAGGCCAAGGCCGACGGCGAGCGGTTCGACCGGTCGCTGGCGATGTACCTGATCGTGCGGGACCTCCTGGCCGAGCTGAACGCCGTGGGCGGGGGTTTCATGAGCCAGTTGGAGTGGGGCAGCGACTCCCGCGGCGTGCCCCTGCCCGTCGCCGACGCGATGGAGAGCCTCTTCAACAGCACGTTCGATCACAACGGGGACAAGCCGGCCGTGCCGTTCGCCACCGAGGCCGACGCCCAGGGCCTGCTGACCATGCTGTTCATGACCTGGCTGAGCGGGGGCAACCCGCCGCTGTTTATGGATTTCCGCAAGGTCTGGGAGCCGTGGGAGATCAAGAAGCTCGCGAAGAAGACCAAGGTCAAGTGCACGGGGCGGGAGTTGTGGGCGCGGCGCGGCTTCGTCGACGGCGACAACAGCGGCTCGGCGAGCTTCAACTGGGCGGCGAAGCCGGGCGCGGCTGCGGCTGCGTGCCTGAAGGGCGTGCAGATGCCGCTGGCCGACGCGTTCTACTTCCCCGGCGGCGGCAACAGCGTGACGTTCACCACGCCGGGCGGGATCGAGGGCATGGCCGCGCGGCTGGCGTTCTCGGCCCTGAACGGGCGGTTCAGCCTGGTCTGGGACGAGGCGGTGACGGCGGCCCTTCCGGCCCGGCTCGCCAAGGCCGTGGCCAACACGAGCAACTGGAACTGGCCGCACACGTGGGTCGTGCCGAAGTACGCCACGATGGCGGAGTACAAGCAGTACGCCCCGGCGAACCACTTCCACATGACCTGGGGCCTGAAGCCCGCGCGGCTGCAGCACTGGATGGACCTGGCGGGCGTGTTGAGCGCCGCGCCGTGGGTCGAGCGCCCGGCGTACACGGCCGGCGTCGATCGCCCCCTGCCCCTCCTGCACCTGCTCAACGGCGGCGAGAACACGGCGAAGATGATGTAGAAGGTGGTAATCGATGCAGCGGATTCGCCTGTACCTGGAGACGTCGATCTGGGGCTTCTACCACGACGAGAGCGTCGTCAACCAGGAGAAGCGGGAGGCGGTCCGCATGCTGTTCGACCAGATCCGCGATGGGCTGTTCGTGCCGGTCATCAGCCCTGTCGTGTTCCGGGAGATCCAAAGGAGCGACGAGCCCTACCGCAGCAGGGACCTGGCGCTCATGCGGTCCCTCAGACCGGAGGTCTTGACGGTGGACGGTGAGGAGCTCGAGAAGCTGGTCGACCTCTACATCCAGGCTCGCGTCCTTGCGCGGCGCCACCTCACCGACCTGCTGCACGCAGGACACATGGCTATGACGCATACGCACATTCTGGTAACATATAACTGCCGTCATCTGGCGAACTACACGGTGCTTCAGAAGCTGAAGAGCGTCAATCGGCTGCACGGCTACCGCTGGGACTTCGAAGTCCTTACGCCTGCTGAAGTGGTGTGCTATGAGCAAGACGGGTAACCAGTACATGGCCGACCTGCACGAGCTGCGGGAACGCATGTGGCGTGAAGCACAGGAGCAGGGCCTGTCGCTCGGCGAATATGTTGACAAGATGAACCGGGAATGCCTTGAGGAGTGGGAGTCGTTCCTGGGTCGTCCCAAGGACCAGGAAGCGCCCGCACAGCCTTAGCCGAGAGGGACGCGTCCACCCCAACGTCACGCATTGCTGACTGCAACGAGCTTCCCGAGCGCGCCGGCGGCGGCGCCGGTGTCGATGGATTCGGCGGCGAGGGGGAGGGCGGCCTTGATGGACTCGGCCTTGTCGGCGAGGGTGAGGGCGGCGGCGGCGTTGAGCAGGACGATGTCGCGCCGGGGGCCGGGCTTGCCGGCGAGCACGTCCCGGACCACCGCGGCGGATTGCTCGGGGGACTCCACCAGCAGGTCGTCGAGCGTCGCGCGGGGCAGGCCGAAGTCCTCGGGGCGGACGGTCCGCGTGGTGACTTCCCCGCCGCGCCATTCGGAGAGTTGCGTCGGCGCGGTGATGGAGATCTCGTCGAGGCCGTCGTCGGCGGCGACGACCATCGCGCGGGTCAGGCCCAGGGCGCCGAGGGCGCGGGCGAGGGTCTCGGTGAGTTCGGCGCGGAAGACGCCCATCAGTTGGCGTTTCGCCCCGGCGGGGTTGGTCAGCGGGCCGAGGATGTTGAAGATCGTCCGCACGCCGAGGGCCTTGCGGACGGGCGCGGCGTAGCGCATGGCGGGGTGGTGCTTGACGGCGTAGCAGAAGCACGCGCCGGCCTCGGCGAGGCAGCGGGCGACCGTCTCGGGCGGCGCGTCGAGGTTAACGCCCAGTGTGGCCAGCACGTCGGCCGAGCCGCTCGCCCGCGTGTTCGTGCGGTTGCCGTGCTTGGCGACCTTCAGCCCGGCCCCGGCGCAGACGAACACCGTGGTCGTGGAGATGTTGAAGGTCCGCAGCCCCGTCCCGCCCGTGCCGACGATGTCGATGACCTCGGCCCCGGCGGTGTCGATGGGCACGGCGTGCTCGCGCATGGCCTGGGCCGCGCCGGCGATCTCGTCGACGGTCTCCCCCTTGGCGGCCAGGGCGACCAGCAGGGCGGCGATCTGCGCCTCGCTCCACTGCCCGTCCATGATGTGCCCGAACGCCGCGTGCGTCTGCTCGCGCGTCAACGGCCCGCCCGATATCACCGTTTGCAGGACCTCGCTGTAGACGATCTCTTGTGCCATGGCTCATCCTCCCGTCCGGACCGCGGCCGGGCCGCGATTATAGCGGGCACGGGAGAGGCAAGCATCACACAAGGACCAATCGACACGCATCAAATCCCAGACAAGGACCAAGGGACAAGCACGCAAGGACCAAACCGACTCGCCCTGTGTCGAAATCCTCAGCGGGCCCCGGGCGGTTCGGGGCCTTGAGGTTGGCCCCTGGTGCCTGTATGGGATCTTGTGCTTGTCGCTTGCTGCTTTCGGCGGGGCTGGAACCCCGTCGTCCGCCCGCCGTTCTTGCAGAACCGCGGGCGGCCGCCTACATTCAATCCCTGTAGACCATGGCGAGTATTTCCCTGCAATTTCAGGGCGTCCAGCAGGCCGGGCTGCCGCTGACGCTGATCGGGGCGGTCGTGCTGGTCCTGCTGGGCTGGGGCGTATGGCAGATCGTCCGGCGGCGCCGGCGGTACGGGCTGATCTGCCTGGCCGCGGCGTTCGGTCCGGCGGCGTTCGTGCCCACGATGTTCGTCGACGGGCTGGTGCGGTACGCGGGGGGAAACCCGCGCGGCGCGGCGGGGTCGCTGGTCGCGTCGCTCGCGGCGGCGATCGCCTCGGCCGCCGCGGCCGCCCTGGCCTTCGGCGCCGAAGGCGGGCTCTGGATGGGCCTGCTGGCCGTCGAGGTCGCCCTGGCGGTCGGGGTGTTCTACGCGTCGGTGTATGCCTACCTGGGCCGCTGGCGGCTGGCCGGGCTGATGGTCCTCCGGTGCCTGGGGATCCTCGCGCTGATGCTGATCCTGTTCAAGCCGGCGCTGAGCATCACGAAGGGCCCCGCCGGCGACCGGCCCTACCTGCCGATCCTCGTGGACCGCTCCGGTTCGATGGGCACGGCCGACGAGGTGAACCTGCCCGATCGCTACGGCCAGTGCATCGGCGCCCTCCGCAGCCAGGCGCGCCGGATCCAGCGCGATTTCACGCCGCTTTGGTACCACTTCGCCCGGGACGTGAAGGCGGCCGAGTCCCTCGACGCCCTCGCCGAGCTGACGCCCAAGGGGGAGGGCACGGACGGGACGAATCTCGCCGCGGCGATCCGGGCCGCGGCCGGCGACTACCCGCACTCGATGCTGGCGGGGATCATCGTGTTGAGCGACGGCATTCACAACGCGCCCGAGGTGGTGACCACCGCCGCCGTGGAGGCCGGCGTGCCGATCCACGCCGTCGCGGTGGGCTCGACGAGCGAGAAGCTCGCCGCCCGGCGGAACATCGCGGTGGCGTCGGTGGAGGCGCCCCTGGAGGCGGTGGTCAACAACGTTACGACGATCACCGTCCGCGCCCGTGTGGCGGGTTTCGCGACCGCGCCGCTGGAGGTCCAGCTTCTCGAGGCCGGCAGCGACAAGCCCGCCGACACCCAGCCGCTCTGGACCGATCAGAACGTCGCGACGCTCACCGCGGAGCTGAAGTGGACGCCTCGCGAGCGGCCGGGCGGGTCCGGCGGGCCCGCCGGCGGGCAGGTGCGCACGCTGCTCGTCCGCATCCCGGCCAACCCCGCGGAGCACGCCGCCGAGGACAACGAGACCGAGATGCACGTCCTGCTGACCGAGCCGCGCGTCCGCGTGCTCTACGTGGAGGGCTCGATCCGCCCGGAGTACAAGTTCCTGCGGCGGCTGCTGGCGACGGACCCGAACATCCGGTTCATCGGGCTGGTCCGCATCGTGGGCAACCGGTTCAGCTCGCAGGGCAGCATCGGCGGCAAGCGGCTGAGCAAGCTGCCCGAGACCGACGCGGAGTTCGGCCTCTTCGACGTGATCATCGTCGGCGACCTCGACCGGACGTTCCTGACGCAGGCGCAGATGGCCCGCATCCGCAAGTTCGTCAACGACGGGGGGGCGCTGCTCATGCTCGGCGGGCACAACAGCTTCGGGCCCGGCGGCTATGGCGGGACCGACGTCGAGGCCGTGCTGCCCGTCGTCGTCGGCACGCGGGGCCAGGCCCAGGAGACCACCCCGCTGATTCCGCAGCTCACCGGCCCGGGCGAGGCCCACCCGATCTTCCAGGGCTTCACGGGCTTCTTCGGCGGGCCCGGCGGACGCAAGCCCGCTGCCGACCTTCCCAAGCTGCCGGAACTGCTGGGCTGCGTGACGGTCGTTCGCCCCAAGCCGGCCGCGTCGCTGCTGGCCCTGCACCCCAGCCGCAAGGCCGAGGGCCAGCCCATGGTCGTGCTGGCCGTCCAGCGTTTCGGGGCGGGGCGGAGCGCGGCCTTCACGGCGGACACGACGTGGAAGTGGTATCTGCCCCTGCGCGGCATGGGTCGGGAGAGCCCCTACGAACGGTTCTGGGGGCAGATGATCCGCTGGCTGGCCAACGTGGAGACCAAGAGCCGCGAGACCCGTCCGTCCGTCGTGATGCGGCTGGACCGGACCTACGTTCGCATCGGCCAGGGCCCCGTGAAGCTGCTGGCCCGCGTGCAGGACGAGAAGGGGCGCGCCGCCGACAACGCGCAGGTCTCCGCCACGATCGCGCCGGTGGGCGGCGACGGGAAGGGCGAGACCCAGCCGCTGTCTCCGCGGATGGGCGATCGGCTCTTCGAGGCCCAACTGCGCCCGCCGGGGGAGGGGCGGTACAAGGTCGAGGTCGTCGCGCTGGACGCCGCCGGGGCGCGCCTCGGCGCCGACGCCCAGGAGATCCTCGTCGTCCCGCACTCGAAGGAGCTGGACCGCCTCGGCCGCAATGACGGCTTGCTGGAGCTGATCGCCCGGCCGACGGACGAGGACACCGGCGGGCGGAAGGTCGAGCTGGCCGGCCTGCCCGATCTGATCGACCAGATCGTGCGGCGGCAGAAGGACAAGGGCGCGCTGCCCGACGCCGACCAGGCGACGGTCGTGCCGCTGTTCCACTTCCCCCTGCTGTTCGGCGCGTTTGTCGTGTTCCTGACGACGGAGTGGCTTCTCCGCCGGCGGTGGAATCTGCGGTGAACGCGCCGCGGGTGTGGGACGAGAGGAGAACGGGACGATGGAATCCCCTGGTCCTCTCTCCTGTGGCTCCGCGCCGTACTCGACACGCCGCCGCCGTGCGCCCCGCCTGTTGATGTGCTCTCTTTCTGCGTTCTCAGCGTCCTCTGCGGTTTCTCTTCGGCCCGGCGGGCCGGCGCGCCTCAGCACAGCGCGTCGTCGGGGTAGTGCGAGACGCCTAGGCCCCAGGTGACCTTGGGAAAGCCCTTGCCCGCGATGAGCTTCTCGGCCGCTTGGGCGATCTTCGGGTTGGGGTCGTAGAGCGCCAACTGGAAGACCGCGCGGTGCTCGGCGGGATCGAGGGCGGGCAGGGCCCGCGCCGTCTCCAGCCGAACGCACGGACTGGGGTCCTTCAGGCCCCGCTCGAACCAGGCGACGGTCTCGGCCGCGCCGTGTGCGGCCAGGTTCGCGATGGCCGCCCCGCGCACGCGGACGTCCTCGTCCTCGGCGAGCGGCTCGACCAGCTCGTGCTCGAAATCGTCGCACCGGAGCATCGCGTGGAGGGCCGCGACCTGCACGTCGGGCGATTCGTCGTCCAAGTGCATCGCGCACCACTCGAACAGGTCCGGGTCATCCAACTCGGCCAGCAGTCCCAGGGCGCGAACGCGCTGCTTCGCGCCGCCGTCCTCCAGGAGCGCCATCGCCTCGTCCTCGCGGGGGTCGGCGGGCGGCTCGGGCGGCTCGACGGCGGGCGCGACCTCCACGCTGCGATAGACGTGGAGGTTCTCGGGGTCGATCTCGACGCCCTCGAAGAACTCGCCCAGCCACTGCCGGGCCATGTGCAGCAGCTCGGCCTTCTCGATGCCTCGCCGGCGGTCCCGCAAGCGGTTGACGACCCACCGCGACAGCCGCAGCAGCCCGGGGTGCTTCGGGCTGACGCCCTTGTGGCTCTTCAGGCGCAGCGCCCCGTTGATCCACTCGGCCAACTCCTTCGGCTCGCTGGGCGTGTCGAGCGGCTGGATCCCCGACCGCAGCACGCTGGCGGGAACGGGGCCGTCGACGGCGATGATCCCGTTCTTGTGGCGGACCTTCTTGCGGCCGAGCGTCTCTCGAAGCCGGCCGAGGTTGACCTCGCACGTCAGCACGATGGGCCGGGCATGGGCCCGCCGGGCCTTGGTCTTCGCCCGCCCCGTCGCGTAGCCGCGCCCCGCGGCGAACCAGACGCGCTTCGAGGGCCGCCTCGGCAGGAAGCCCTCCTCCGCGATCCGCCGGGCGGCCTTGTCCGTCGTGCCGTGGAAGACAATCATGGTCACCTCACCCACGGAAGTGGTACGTGATCGGCCGCATGATCTTGTCGAAGCGTTTCCGCCCGGCCTCGCTGAGGCAGCGGAAGGCCTGGCTGGACAGGACCACGCCGCGGCGCCCGAGGCGGGCGGCGATGTTGACGGTCTTGCCGATGACGTCGAATCGCTTGGCCCCGGCGGGGCCGAAGCTGCCGGTCAGGACGGGCCCGACGTGGACGCTGACGTTCAGGTACGTGTCGAGCCCGAACCGCCCGGCCAGCTCGCGGGCGTCGCGGGCGAAGTCGCACAGGGCGAAGATCGCGTTCTCAGCGACGTCCGTGCCGAAGACCACGATCCCGGCGTCGCCCATGAACTTGACGATCCGCCCGCCGGCGGGCTCGAGCCGCTCGGCCGCCAGCGCGTAGAACGCCTGGAAGAACCCCGCGACGTGGCGGTCCTCCTCGCTGCCGGACCACTCGCCGATTCGCGAAAGGTCGAAGAACGCCACGCCGAGCGTCTGGTCGCGCACATCGTCCGGCAAGGAGGCCTGTTGGGATTTGGGCGGCGGCGCATCGGGTGTGCCGCGCCCCGAAACGGGTGCGTTGGACATGGTGCATTCCTTTGATTGATGCGTATAACGTTGACCTCGCGAGCGACGATCACCCGCGATCCAACTGTGTGTATTGTATCGGCGATTCCGGCGGGGGCAAGCGGGAAACCCGAACCGCAGTCTGAGATCTCAGATTCCAGGCACCGTTGTCTCTCGCCCATATCCGGGGCCGACCGGGGCGGTCTTGCCGTCCGGACCTCAGTGGGCGATGCGTTCCTCAATCGCCGCACAGACCGTTTCCAGGACCTTCACGCGGGCGTACCACTTGCAGTTGGACTCGACGATCGTCCACGGGGCGTACGGCGTGGAGGTGCGGAAGAGCATCTCCTCGACGGCGGCCTTGAAGAGGTCCCATTTTTCGCGGTTGCGCCAGTCCTCGTCGGTGATCTTCCACTGCTTGTGTGGAATCTGCTGGCGGGCCTCGAAGCGGCGGAGCTGCTCGTCCTTGTCGATGTGCAGCCAGAACTTCAGCAGCACCGTGCCGAAGTTCGTCATGTGGTGCTCCATCTCGTTGATCTCGCGGTACGCACGGCGCCACTCGGCCTCGGTGCAGAAGCCCTCGACCCGCTCGACCATTACCCGTCCGTACCAACTGCGGTCGAAGATCGCAATGTGCCCCGCCTTGGGAAAGTCGTTCCAGAACCGCCAGAGGTAGTGATGGGCCTTCTCGATGTCGTTCGGCGCCCCGACCGGCACGACGTTGTATCCGCGCGGGTCCAGCTCCTGTGTCAGCCGGCGGATGTTGCCTCCCTTCCCGGCCGCGTCCCACCCCTGGTAGACGAGCACCACCGGAACGCGGCGCTCGTAGATCTCGTGCTCCAACTCGCGGAGGCGTTCCTGCCCGGCCTTGAGACGCTCGCGGTACTCCTCCCGCTCCAGGGCCACCGAGAGGTCCACCTGGTCGAGGATGGACGAGCGCAGGTCGGGCGGCAGGGCCTTGGGCGGGTCGGCCGGGACGGCGGGAGAGGCCTTCGCCTCCTCGGCGGCAATCCGCTTCTCCAGCGCGTTGGCCACGGCGCTGCACGTCTTCATCGCCGCGAAACGCCGGTCGGTTGACTCCACCACCGTCCACCGCGCGACGTCCGTATCGGTCTCGGCGAGCATGTCCTCCACGGCCGCGATGTACTCGTCGTACTGCTTGTGGGCCTTGACGTCTTCCTTCGTGACGCGCCAGGCGGTGGCGGCGTTCTTGCGGAGCTTGCCGAAACGGCGTTTCTGCTCCTTCTTGGAGATGTGCAGCCAGAATTTCAGAATCACCGCGCCGTCGTCGGCCAGTTGGCGCTCGAACGAGCGGATGTCCTCGAACGCCTGCTGGAGGGCCTTGCCCTTGACGTCCCCGCCGACGCGGTCGGTCAGCACGCGGCGGTACCAACTGCGGTCGAAGATCGCCATGCGTCCCCGTGCCGGCGTGCGGGTCCAGAACCGCCACAGGAACGGCCTCAGGGCCTCCTCCTCGTTCGGCGGCAGGGAACTGTGCACCGTGAAGCCGCGAGGGTCCAGCGGCAGGATCAGCTCGTTGATGAGCGTTCCTTTCCCGGCCGCGCTGAGGCCCTCGAACACGATCACCACCGGGATGCCCAATTCCTTCGCACGCCGCTGAAGGACGCCGAGGCGGATACTCATCTCGTCCTTGGCGAGCTTGTACTGCTCCTTGGGGATCTCCCGCGAGAGGTCGATGTTCTCCAGCATGACACAAGGCTCCCACAAGCGCTGCCGACGTGAACGTCCCGGAGCGAGACCGGCGAACGTCCCGAGAATACCCTATGCTCCCTCGATCCGAAAGCCCGAACCCCCGTTCGCGTTGCTCTCGTGCTCTCCTCAAAGCCGGGGGGTGGCGCCCCCCCGGCACGGACCCCAATACACTCCTCGCCCCCGACTTCCCTATTCCGTCGGCTTCTCCGCGATCATCGCTCCCCACTGCTCCCGCAGCTCGGCCAGTCTCTGCTCCTGCGCCTCGCTGAAGCTCCCTTGCTTCTGTGCGTACGTGTCGAGCCACGTCACGAGGCGTTCCCTGTCCTCGGCGTCGAGGCGGACGCCCTGGTGGGGTTTGGCGCGGAGGAACATGGAGCACAGGCCGCTCGCCAGGGCGATGCAGTCCTGGGCCCGCGACTGCCCCGCGAGGTAGCGGCTGCGAACCGTCTCGCCCAGCTTGTCGTGGGCCAGCAGGGCCGCGTAGGACTTGCCCGGCGAGAGGTCCAGCTTCGCGACGGCTTCGGCCTTGCCGCCCGGCTTGTGGCAGCGGACGCAGTGCCGCTCGAGCAGGGGCTGGACGAGCCGGCCGTATCGCAGGGGCCAGGCGCCGTCGGGCGCGGGCGTGAGCTTGGAGGCCGCCCGTGCCAGGGCCGCCGGCTGGGATCGCGGCGGGGCGGTGTTTCGCGGCTCGTGGCAGCCGATGCAACTGAGCGTCTGGCCCGGCTGGACGTAGGTGACGGTCCGCATGGTCTGCACGGCCCGGCCGTGGGCGTCGAGGGCCTGGAAGAACACGTTCACCCCGGCCGGTATGCGGAAGTGCGCCGAGCCGTCCGCCTCCACGGGCACGGTTCCGAGCACGCACTTGCCCGGGTCCTCGCGCGTGATTCCGAGGACGGGGCGGTTCATCTGCGGCTGGACCTTGGCGGGCACGCCGACGATGCGGAGCCGCTTGACCGTGCCCCGCGGCACCTGGGGCAGTCCCTGGTAGACGTCCACGAGGAACATGCGGCCTTCGCCCTGCGGCTGGGCGGTTTGGGCGATCACGGGCGGACGGGGGCGCGGGCGAATCGGCAGGGGGTACATCGTGGAGAGGTCCGGGTCGCGGCAGAGCAGCTCGAGGTTGCCGAACGCGTCCATCAGGTACACGCCCAGTGCGTTTGCCGGGTTGCCGCCGCCTTCCCGCCGCAGGGGCTGCGGGCTCCAGCAGACGAGGGCGTACGTTTCCGACAGCGGGTACGGGTTGGCGTAGTAGGTGGTCGGCCAGCCCTCGATCTCCGGGAAGCACACCTCGGGGGTCAGGCGGGTGATGGGGTCGAAGCCGTCCTGCGCGACGTCCGGGTCGAGCAGCACGATGCTGCCGCCGGTGATCGAATGATGCCCCGACGCGGTGAAGAGGATCTTGTTGGAGTTCGGGACGCACCTCGCCTCGAAGATGCAGTGGGGCGTCCGCGTGAAGTTGCCGTAGACGCCCTGCGGGTTCGTGCCGTCGGGGTTGGTCGACCAGAGACTCATGTAGGCGTTGTTGTGCCGGTCCACGTAATCCCACCGGGCATAGAGGATCCGCCCGTCGTTCGCGACCGACGGCGTCCACTCGAAGTTCTCGAACGCCGAGATCGCCCGGATGTCCGAACCGTCCGACGCCATCGTGTGCAGCGCATAGATGGCCACGGGACGGTACGCGCCCCCGCCGCAGCGGACGTAGCTGTCGGGCAGGTCGGCGTCGAGCGTGGCCGCCGCGCTGTCCCGCCCGCACTGGAAGAACTGTCCCCGCCGCGTCGAGAGGAACGCGATTCGCCCGTCCGGCAGGTACCGGCCGTCGAAGTCGTCGTACCGGCCGCGCGTCAGCCGGCGAGCCCCGCCCCGGCCCGGCGAGGCCAGCGGCATCTCGTAGAGCTGGTAGAAGGCGTCCTCCGGGATCGGGGCCTTCGTGACCTTGTCCCGCAACTTGCCGACGTGCGGGTAGTGCTTGCAGTAGGCGAACAGCAGCCGCGTGCCGTCGTACGAGACGTCCGGGCGGAGGAAGCTGCCCGGCTCGAAGCCGTCGGTCAGGCATCGCAGCTTCGGGCGACCGCCGCGGAAGCCCGTCAGCACGTAGATGCCCCCGCCGGGGCGCGACCACCAGCCGTAGTACTGGTCGGACATGTGGCTGTACGTGCCCGGCACGCGCTTCGTGACGAGCAGCCGGGCGAAGTCCAGCAGCGGGTTGGACAGCGCCAGGCGCCGCACGGCCCGGCGGGCGCGGAAGTAGCGGGCCTTGCGTTCCTCGTCCGCCGCAGCGGCGGGCAAGGCCTTCCCCTCGGCTTCCGCGCGCTGCAATTCCCGGAGCATCGGCGCGACGTCCACCCCCCCGGCTTCCAGGTCCGCCGCCAGCCGGCGACCGCGCTCGATCACCGCCGCGGTGGGGTAGGCCGTCGGCTCCGCCGGAACGGGGCGCTTTGGCGTGGACCACTGGCTCGTGCTGCTCTGGTCCGCGGGGCGGCCGAGGGCGATGTTCTTCTTCGCATCCCCGGCCGCGTAGACCTCCACCTCGTCGAGGTGGAAGTAACTGTGGTAGGGGAGCTGGACGCGGACAAAGCGGGCCTGCTCGCCCTCGAGCGCAACGTGGAGGGGCTTGTTGTCCGTGAAGCCGAAGAACACCTTGCCGTTGTGCTGATAGGCCTTCCGCCACGCCTTGCCGTCCGCCGACAGCAGCAGCACGAACCGGGCCGTCCGCCCCGCCATGGCCGCCCCGCCGTCGCATCGGTTGTACAACACCACGCGGGCAAGCTGCCGCGGCCCGCCGAGGTCCACCTGCCACCACGGGTTGGCCTCGTTGAGGGTGTGGAAGCCCCACCGGCCGTTCTTGACGCCGTCCACGGCCCCGGCGGCGTCGTCGGCCCTGGAGACCCGCCCTCTCGCCGTGGCCTGGTTCTTGCCCGCGCGCACCCGCGCCTGAAGGAGCCAGTCGGCCTCGACCTGTCGATCGAACTCCGCCGCCGGCAGGTTCGCGACCCACGGAAGCAGGTACATCGTCACAACGACAGCGAGTCCGCGCTGGTGCATCATGGGCATCGCCTCCAGGAGACGCCGTCGACCGGGTTTCTTGCTTGGGGTACGGGTTGGGGTCGGGCCTACTCGAGGGTCGGCAGGACGACCTTGCCCGCCAGTTGGGCCTCGCCGCCGGTCTTCTCGAAGACGCCGTAGAACAGCGAGCTGCAATCCAGCCAGAGGGCGATGCGGTGCCTCTCCTCGTCGGTGAGCTTGACCTTGTGGTGGCCCTTCTGGAGCATCTGGTACAGCTTGGACACGTGGGCCCCGAAGTTGCCCGGCGTGGTGCGGTACGCGTGCCCGTACCGCCAGAACCCGTGCTCCTTCGCCAGGCTCTCGTACGAGGCGTACCACCGTCTCCGACCCGAGCCGGCGATCTTCGCGGTCAGGTCCGGCGCCTTGGGTGCGTTCTTGGTGTGGCAGGGGACGCACCGCTTGTCGAGGACCGGCTGGACCAGCCGAGGGTAGCTGAACGGGTTCGAGCCCTCGACGTCGGGCTTCAGCGTTCGCGGCGGCGTGCGGAGGGCCAGGGGCACGTTCTTCGGCGGGGCGGGCGCGACGTGCCGGCGGTCGTGGCAGCCGTGGCAGAACAGCGTCTCGCCCGGCTTGGCATAGGTGCTGGACCGCATCGACTGGACGGCGAGGCCGTTCTCGTCGAGCGCCTGGAAGAACAGCTCCACGTTGGCGGGCACACGGAAGCTCGCGCTGCCGTCGGGCTGGACGGGCACCGTACCGAGGACGTATCGGCCCGGGTTGACCGAGTCGCCGGCGGTCGGCAAGCGGAGACCCATCTCGTGGGGTGGCCCGCCGGAGGGGACGGACATCGGCACGATCTGGAACACGCGGAGGGCGCTGATCTTCGTACCCTCCGGCCAGCCCTTCAGCGCGTGGTAGACGTCCATGACCGCCACGGTCGCATCGGCCGGCCGCCGGGCTGTCCCGTTCTCGACCTTCGCCGGGGTCGGCAAGAAGGGCCCGTCCTGGACGAACTGCGGCATGACGGGCGGCTTGGTGCGCGGGCGGAGCGGCATGGGGTTGAGGCAGGCAATCTCCGGGTCGCGGTACACCAACACGCGGTTGCCGAAGGCGTCCACCACGTAGATGCCGTATCGGAACCGCTCCCAGTCCTGGGCGCCCTGCCGGCCGTGGCGGGCGTCGCCCCGCGCGACGGTCGGGTCGTACACGCAGAGGTGGAAGTCCTCGCTGAGCGGCCAGGGCGAGCCGTAGGCCTGCTTGCCGCCCTGGCTCTCGGGGAAGCCCACGTCGGGCGTGATCCGCAGCACCGGCGCCATGCCGTCGTCGTCCTCGATGTCCGGGTCCACCAGCACCAGCGAGCCGAAGGCCTGCCCGTGATGTGGGGCCGCCGTGGCGACCAGCCGGTTCGAGTTGGGGATCGCGCGGATATCCACTTCCATGTCCGGCCGGGACCGCCGCGGCGCGAAGTTCCCGTGCACGGCCCGGCTGTCTCGCCCGTCCAGCGTGGTGACCCACGGCAGGTGCGCGGTGCAGCCGTGGCGGTCGACGTAATCCCACCGCGTGTAGATGATCAGCCCCCCGTGCGTCATCGAGGGATGCCACTCGTTGGTCTCGTGGGGGCTGAGGCGGCGGATGTCCGAACCGTCGTCGGCCATGTCGTGCAGCGTGTACGTCGGGCAGGTCCGCCCGCAGCGCAGATAGCCGCCGCGGCGCTCGGAGATGAACCCCAGCCGCCCGTTCGGCAGCCAGACGGGGTCGAAGTCGTTCCACGTGCCGTCGGTCAACTGCGCGAGGCTGCCGCCCTTCGCCCGCCCGGTGGCGGGGTCCACGTCGACGGTGAAGACGTGATAGGACCGGCCGATCGTCCAGTAGCCGCGCTGGTCCGTCTCCGTGTGCCACACGTGCTTGCGGTCGCCGGTGCACTCGACGTAGGCGAAGGCGACGCGCCGCCCGTCCCAGGAGACGTCCGGGGAGAGGAACGACCCGCCGGCCAGCAGCTTGCCCTTCAGCCGCCCGTTCGCGACGGCCGCGTCGGCCAGCACGTCGCGAACCTCCGCGCCGGGTCCGAACGGGTTGGCCAGGACGTACAGCCCGCCGCCGGCCACGGCGTTGATGCCGTAGTACTGGTCGCACATGTGGTTGAAGGTGGAGCGATGCCGCTTGATGAACAACAGCCGGTCGAAGTCCAGCAGCGGGTTGTGGAAGGCGATCCTGCGGCGCTGCATGCAGGCGGCGGCGAACAGGGCGTAGCGGGCGTCGGCCCGCTTCGGGTCCACGCGCACCGCCGCGTCGCGAAGGGCGGACAGCTCCCGTGCGCACGCGGCGAGCTCGCCGTCGGCCTCGCCGGCCCCGGCCGCTAAGTGGGCCAGCAGGGCGGCCGTGCGGCGCAGGACGATGTCCAGCGGGTCGCGGTCGGACGGCAGGCGGAGCGCCTCGGGCCGGTAGACCTCCTCGGCCGGCACGGTGGGCACGGGGGCGCTGAGGGTGGCGTGCTGGGCGCGCCACTCGGCCTCGAGGTCCACGTGATCGTGGGCGGCGAGGTAGGCCTTCACGCCGTCGAGGCCCAGGCGCACGTCGCGCTGTAACGCCGTGAGCTTGCTGAAGAGATCCGCGGTCTGCTTCGCGCTTCCCTTCGCCCCGCTCTGGAGGGCGGCCAGGGCGGCCTGCCAGGGCACGCGGATTTCGGCAAGGCCGGCCAGCAGCTTCTCGCCGCCGGGGAATCGCTCCGGGCAGACGTCGGTCAACGCGCGGACGGAAGCGGCCAGGCCTTCGACGTCCGGAAGCCGGCCTCCACCGAGCTCCACCAGGGCCTTGCGGATGCGGCCGACCTTGCCGGTGAGGTCCGCCCATCTCGGATTGGCGGGTGTGGCCTTCGCGCCGAGAAGGGCCGCGAGGTCCTTTCGCAGGCGGTCCGCGAGGTCGCCGTCGGCCTGGGCAATCGTGGCGAGGGCGGACGCGCAGTCTCGCCCGCGGCACGCCCGGACGTACAGGTCCAGCCAGCGGCCGTCGTCTCCTCCGACCCGCTGCTTCTTCAGGGCGGCCAACTCCTTGCGGAGCGGCTCTCCGGCCGCGCCGAGCGCCGCCAGGGCCTTACCGAGGACGCGCTGTTCGAGCTTCGTGTCCTTCTTCTGCCGCAGCCACTGCGCCGGGTCGCTTCGGCGGCCGAGGTCGTCGGCGAACCACTTCGCTTCCACGGGGAAGTCCTTTGCGATGCGCCGCCAGAGGTCCGACGGGGCGTCGGGGCGCCGGTCGAGGACCTGGAACCGCGCCGCGCCGACCGGTCGGTCCTTGTCGCACCCCACCCACGCCTCGAACCGTTCGTACTTGCCGCCGAGGCGGTAGAACACCTCGCTGTCGGCGTGGACCCACACGCCCTGCTTGAACTCCCGCTTGCCGATCCGAAGGGGGTGGTTCTGCCAGTTGCGGTTCTGGAGCAGGCTGCCCCAGCCGACCTTCGCCGAGACCGGCTTCAGAGACGTCAGCGGGGTCCGCGTGCCGTCCGCGGCGATCAGCACCGGGTCGCCCCAGATGTGGCAGTTGCCCGTGCCCTGCACGCACTTGCCCACCAGGCACATGCCCTCGGCCGCGTTCAGCGCGACGGACACCGGCTTGCCCGGCGCGTTGCCGCGCATCACGCCGCTGTCCCACGGCTTGAAGCCCGCCCTCTCGCCCTTCGCGGCGGACCGTTCGGCGTACCGGGCTCGGGTGGAGAGCATCGTCGCGGGCCAATCGGCCTCCTTGACGTACAGGCTCTCCCCGGCCGCGACCCCCGCCGCGAGAAGAAGCAGCACAAAGACCCACGCGTTCGCTGAGCGGTTCCTCGTCATCCTGGGCATAGTGACATCCTGTCTCTGAGGGGCACGGCCGCGGCCCGGCTGCCCGGCCCGCCGGCTCGCATTATACTCCCTGCAACCCGTTTGGCCGCGCCCGGTCTCTGACCCGGCGCGCAGCAGGCGTCCTTCGTGGAGGACTCATACGCAGGGCTGGAAGGGGGGGACGTGGGGAACACGGGGAGGCGTCGCAGTGGCAGACCCCCTTCGTGACGTGTGATCTCAGCGGCGGCGGCGCAGCAGCGGGACGGCGCCCAGCACGATCAAGGCCAGCGTGGCCGGCTCGGGTGTGAACGTGCCGGCCGCCACAGCCCACTTGGTCTGAAGGTAGTAGCCGACCTGGTTCATCTCGTCGGCGGTCAGATCGCGGTCGAAGACGAGGACCTCCGCGAGATCGCCCGTCAGGAACCGCGAGGGTGCGGCGACATCGCCGTTGTTGGGCACCCAGGCCCCGCCCACGCCGAGGCCCTCGTCGAGCAGATTCGAGACGTTGTTTGGGTTGTTCGCACCCGTCTGCGTCGCCGCCGTCGTGCCGTTGCGGTAGAACTCCTTCTGCCCGTAGTTCGTCCCCGGCGCCGAAAGCCACACGCCGATATTCGCCGACGGCAGGTCCAGCGGATCGCCGGCAAAGACGCGGTTACCGTTGTTGTATCGCCAACTCGACTCGATCGCGAAGGCGTACGTCTGGAACTGGGTGTTCTCCCCCACGCCGTCGGCACCGAACTGCATAAGGCGGCTGTCGTTCGCGCCCACGTCGGGCACGTTCACCGTCACGGCGAAGATCGTTGCCGCCGGGTTGCCGGTGAAGCCGAGCGCGTCACTGCGGTACAGCCATTCGCTGCCCGTGAAGCGGACCACCGGCA
>Ga0272441_10006889_pt1 | contig 18766 bp, 18 predicted proteins | sample SSMProp6N_FD_193582 | JGI IMG/M metagenome (GOLD analysis project Ga0272441, IMG submission 193582) | Marine sediment archaeal communities from Little Sippewissett salt marsh, Falmouth, MA, United States - SSM-Prop-6N | ecosystem: Environmental > Aquatic > Marine > Wetlands > Sediment ... | reverse complement strand
ACTGCCTGGGCAATGCCAATCTCATCTCCTGACGGGGTAACATATGAGTTCAGGCTCATATTCTGCGATTTGAACGGGGCTACCTGATCGCCATGGTTGGCGAGGATACGGCAGAGTGCGGTGGCAGTGATACTTTTTCCAACGTGCGAGGCAGTTCCAAGAATCATCAGGGACATATCATTTAAACAATTCAGGTTTATGTGTGGTAAATACTGTTGATCTGATTTTGGTGGCGATCGTCCCTGAATGAATCCAGATGACCGGATGAATGCATGGAAATTCAGCTACTCATGCCAACAAATATATAACCAAAGCATGAAGGTACATGGTAATGACTGGAGGTATATGTCCAAAGTGCGGACTGCCAAAAGAGCTCTGTATCTGTGAAGAAGTAGCTAAGGAACAGCAGCAGATTAGTGTTAAGATAAACCGGCGCCGGTACGGCAAAGAGGTCACGGTAGTAGATGGTCTTGATCCCTATGACATTGATCTGGATGAACTGCAGAAGTACCTGAAAGGGAAACTTGCCTGTGGTGGCACGGTTAAGGGTAATTCAATTGAACTTCAGGGAAATCATCGGGAACGGGTGAAGAAACTTCTCCTTGATAAAGGATATAAACTCGATAATATCAACTGACGATAGCGGGTCTGTGTGTTCGTTTTCTAAATGGACTTGTCCGGGTAATCACTGTGTATCAGGGATTATCAGATAGCACGGTATCAATTGTTTGTTGAACAGAGCCTGAAATGTATGTTTCATGCTCCTTTTTTTGTGAAAAATTTGAGGGAATGATCAGATGAAGAGTCTGAACGCGACCCATCCGATGACGACCATAACAACAGAGTATTTCAGCCCGGCAACAGCCCGTCCTTCTCCCATCTGTCCTGCTACAAGGCCTGAGAAAAAGGCCTGAATGACTGATGCGTGGAGGAACAGTCTCCGGTAAAAGTCCATATCAATTGCCGCTCCAAACGAACCTCCTCCGCCGCTTGTCTCTGAAACAGCCGCACCTGCCTGTGCCATGGTGTCAAGAAATGTACCCGTCATCACGGCAATGACAAAGAGGAATACCAGATATGAGATCAGCACGATGATGACATAGATGAGCATGTTGTTGCGCCGCTCTGTTTCAAGATTTACAAATTCATAACTGTCATTTGCGGCAGCACAAAGGACCTCGCTGACATCTCCTCCTGCCCTGCTTGCTTTTGCAATCAGATCAACACTTCTCTGTGCAAGAGGTGTCCCGATACGCTCTCCAAACTGGTATATCGCATCGACAAATGGGATATTCCATGACATCTCTGCATCGAGTTTTTTGATATACTGCGTCAGGGAACCATATTCTCCGTCTGAAACAACATGAATGGCATTGGGAAGTGTCATTCCACTCTCGTTCATGCCCGCGACATCACGGAAAAAGTTTGGCAGGGTAATATTGAGATTTCTCATCCGTGTTGAGTGTTTGAAATCCAGAATGGCCAGCGGCACGGTGGCAATCAGGACTGCGAAAAGGAAGTAGTCATCGATGCCTGTTGTTGTGAGTGCGAGGATTACACCGAACTTACTTACCTGGATGATGAACCCGATCATGAACACAATGATCGCGATGGGGATGGTCAGGATCAGGATATTGATGGGTTTTTCCGTGAGCATCTGAATGGGATGCCGCATAAATTTACCCAGTCCTTCCAGAGAGCGGTGATGTTCATCCACCCGCGCAATGATCTCGTGATCTTTCTGGTCTTCCGGTGTGTTGGTGTGAGTAATATCTTCCTTTTTCTTCGTATCAAATAATTTCATATTTTACACCTCCGGAGTCATTGAACTGATCAGGATCACAAACATAATGCTGCCCAGAGGAATGATTGCGTATATCACTGCATAGAGAAACAGGGGGTCCGTTTCCCCACTGATTGTTGACATGATGGACTGCAGGATGATCAAGAAGAGTGTTCCTGCGACAAGTGCTGTGACATATGATTCAGATATTAATCCCAGCGTTTCAAGGAATGTCTTCTGTTCCAACCGATTTTCGCGTGTATATTGTTCAGATTTGGCGCGGAAATATTCGGTAAGGTTACTTCCTGACGAAATACTGGCTGTTGCCCCCTGAAGAAAGTCACGCATCCTGCTGCTGGGGGTATACTGGCCGGCAATTCTCAGGGCATCCAGCAGATCTTTTCCAAAGATATCAATCTCGCGTGAGATGTAGCGCGCTTCAACGGCGCTCTCTCCGTAGATCTTACTCTGCCCGAGGAGTCTGAACACCTCTGCAGGGGTGATTCCTGCAGTTGACATTGCCGTAATGTAATTGATTGCGTAGGGAAGGGTCGCATCGATATTTCTCTTTCTTTCTCCGGCGAGAATACCCGGATAGATGAGAAATATGGCATAGGTGATTCCGCCAAAAACAACCAGACAGACGGCCATGACGATTACAGCACCAATAAGCACCTTAAACGGGTTGAGGGCCATGATGATGTCAGGGAGGGTTCCATAATAGACAATGAGGTCGGGGAGGCGGAACATGTACGTGAGAAAGCCGATGAGAACTCCGAACAGCAGTCCGACAAGAGCGGATGAGACATATGCCGTTGCCATATACGCCTCAAACGGCACGGTCATGCGTGCGCGCATCATGTCATTGCGTAAGAAGATGAAATCATCGCGTTTTTCTTTCATACGCCCTCCAAGGATGTTGAAACAGACCCGTTCGTAACTATTCATAGAGATCGCTCCTGACAAGTTCCATGACACTTTCCGGATCACGGTAATAGGAGAGCAGCACTTTTCCAACTTCCTGGAAGTGACGTATCTTTTTCAGGCGCATCCATTCAAGAATTTCCTGACGGCGTTTGAGCTCTTCACGCATCCGGTTGTCACTCCACCCTTTCACCTCCATAATATCTTCCAGGATGTAGGATTTTCCGGAGAACCGTATTTCATCGGACGCAGGGTTCCATTTGAATACCTCGTTTGTGATCAGTTCATTTGTACGGGGATCGATATCGAGGATCTCGATGAGTGTTTTATTCCGCCGTATCCGCTGACCGCCAAACCGAGCCTGCACCTGCACGCTCACCAGGTCGAGTGCACTGAGCATATTACGGGGGACATCCATGGGAGGGTTCTCGAACCGGTGGACCACACTTGCAACAGAATCTGCGTGTGTTGTGGCATAGGTCACATGGCCTGTGCTCATCGCCTGGAAGAGGGTCTGTGCCTCTTTTCCACGAACTTCTCCGACGAGGATATACTCCGGCCGCTGTCTGAGTGCTGCACGTAGGAGTTCGTACATATCAATTGAGCCCTTTCCGCCGGAATCAAACGATTCTCTGGTGATGGAAGGGATCCAGTTCTTATGCGGAAGTTTTAGTTCACGGGTGTCCTCAAGGGTGACAATCTTTGCAAGAGGCGGAATAAAGAGAGAGATTGCGTTCAGCGATGTGGTCTTTCCGGACGCGGTACCCCCGGCAAATATGCAGGACTTTCCATTTTCAACGGCAAGCCACAAAAATGCAATCGAGAGCGGCGAATAGGTCCCCCACTCGATAAGGTCAGTCGGAGTAATCGGTTCGTCCTTGAATTTCCGTATCGTAAATGTAGATCCATGAGCGGTCACTTCCTGTCCCAGTGTCATCTGAATACGTGACCCGTCTGCCATTGTTGCGTCAAGCATTGGTTCAGCGATGGAGATGTACTTGCCTGCACGCTGCGCGAGTTTGGTTACAAACGAATCAAGGTCGTCGGGACGCGAATAGAGCAGATTGGTCTGGATTGATTCATAATTGGAATGGAAGACAAATATCGGAGCGTTAACACCGTCACAGGAGATGTCCTCAATATATTTGTCATGCATGATGGCGTCTATAAGGCCGTCACCCAGGAAATTTTTATGAATATGATAGAGGACTTTTTCGCGTGATACCGGGTCGAGTTTGATGCCATAATCAAAGATAATATTGTCTACCGCATCTGTCAGGGACTTGCGTGCACGCTCCTTTGTGAGGTCTTTGGTGTTGACGTCGAGCGTCTCAAACAATCGCTGTGTCAGTTCCTGAACCAGTAATTCTTCCCCTTCTGAGAGTTCTGGCTCAATCACCGTGTAGAGATATTCATGACTGTTGTGGTCAAAGATGATGCGTATATATGCATAGGGCTCATTCACCGGATAGAGTTCGATCTCCTCAATGCCATCAGCACTGTCGTGGGTGAGATTCACAAGGGAACCATGGATTGCCGGGTCGTACTGTACCACCTTGCTCCTGATTTTCCCAAAGATTCCACTGCCAAACTTTTTCTTTTTCTCTTCCTCTACGGTCTCTTCTTCCAACGCAGGTTCTGCCGGACGAATTTTTGCAAAGTCCAGGTTTTCAAGATCACCTTCAACGATATCGTCCAGCGCAGCAATGATCTCACTTCGGGATTCCATCTCAAAACTGCGCCCTTCCGGTGATATATGGAAATCCTCAAGGTCAAGTTCAGCACCGCCCGACATGATGAGATCGGAAAAGTTTGCTGCTTCTTCTGCACTGATGATCCCACTTGTGTTTCGTTTTTTACGGAATCTGGATTCAGAATGTGAATTGTCACTTTCTGGTTTTATCTCAATATTCTCTTTCCGGATCGATTTTTCTCCTTTCTCTGATACCTCTTCAATGATTTGAGTGATTCTGGTTGAGGTATTTTGTGTATGATTATCCTCCGGAACCTGTTTTGTTTCATCGTAGCTGGTGACCAGTTCATCGATGAGTTCACCCGGGTCATTGAAAGAGGTTTTTTCAGTATTTCCCTCTTCAGAATTTTGTATCTCCCGGATGATTGAACTGATACCTCCCCTCACGGGGCGTTCTCTCTCTTCATCGTCAGAACCTCCCTGTGGTATCTCCTCTTCACGATGTGACAGTTCACGAATGATTTCATCAATTTTGTGTTCCTGAGAACTGTCCGGTTCGATGGGCAGACCCTGTCCTGCTGAATCGCGGGTCTGGTGCTGTAACTCAGAAATGAGTGAATCCAGATGACCCGCATCCGGATTTGGCGTGGAATCCGGTGTTTTGTGAATCTGTTCTTCCCCTGTGGTATCCGGTGCAGAGAGAACCGGGTGATCCTCCGGAGAAGGAACCGCTGCCGGGTTTTCTTCCTCACCACCGCTATCCTGTCTGGAAAGCTCATCAATTAATTCCCGGATATCAGAATCGCCGGATTCCTTTGTCTCCTGTTCATCCGGGCCCGGTGAAACCGGTTCATCCTGAGGGTCTGAAGAAATATTGCCTTCTGGTGTCTGATTGATATATTCGGTATCAATATCCGCATCAGCATTCGTATCCGCATCAGCATTCGTATCCGCATTAGTATCTGCATATGGCATAGACACGGATGCTTCAGGCTCATGTTCCGGTTTTGCTTCATCCCGGGTCAAATCCTGTTCTGTTTTATTTTTCTGAATCCCGGCAATGATGTCATTGAGCGTGATTCCCTGCTCTTCCGATTCAGTGTCCGGGGCAGTTTCACTGCTATCCAGTGGCACTTCTGGTGGACTATTCCCGATATTTTCTTCCGTTTCTGAATGAGTTCTCTGGATGTCGGATAGAAGGTTTCCCAGAGTTTCATTTGGGCGTGTATGTTCTGATACACGGGTTTCATCCGATTCACTCCCGGGATTGTCCGTCTCAGGAATTGGATCTTCTGTATCTGGCGTCTGTGTGGTGTCCCCTATGGTTGATACATCATCTGTTGGTTTTTCATCTGTTGGTTTGATATCTGTTGTGACAGCATCCCTGGTTTCTTTTGGTTTGTTTCCACGACGCAGTCCCCCGAAAAAAGATTTTTTTTCTTTCATCTCTTCACCCTCAAATTTCAATTATGGTGTCAATCAGTTCATCGTTAAACTCAATACGGTATTTTGAGACAGTTCCATGTCTGTCTACAATGATGCAGTCATAGGTCCCATGAACGAGTTTGAATGCTACAACACCGTCCGGTCCACTGACTTCACTCATCAGAAGTTGTCTGCCTTTTCGTATCGAAACCCGTGCACCGGCGAGTGGGTTTCCTTTGGAAACAATCCTGAGTTTGATGACGCCTCTTCCTTTCTTTTGTTCACCAATCTCAGGGATTTCTTCCAGGTGACTGTTCTGAATATGTCCTTTTTTATATATTCTGCACCCCGATGCCACCGACTCTGCAATGGCCTTTTCGGTCAGATATATTTTAAACCGCAAATCGTTGTTGCAGAGATAGATTGCCTTATCTCCGTAGAGGTTGCCATTCTTTCCCAAAAGAACGGCTCCTTCCACGCATCCATCGGTAAAAACCAATAAAAACTGTTCCTCTTCCCCGACAGATACCGCAAGTCCGGAACGGCCGGATGCCTGCATTTTCTGGATAAGATCAACAGACACGTACTCCCCGGCAAACTTGGCATCTTCAATTACATTGAAGATGTCGTTTTCAATATTCATTTCCTCTTCAAACCCCCTTCTTCGTGTTAATACAGAGTCACTGCACCCCTTTTATCGCAAGACGGATCAGTCCGAGATTCGCCCTGGTTGTTGTAAGTACAACCAAAAAGAGATCCCCGAACGGTGCAAGAATGCATTTTCCTTCCGGTGTTTCAAGAATAATCTGTTCAAGAAGACCTATTTCAAGGTCATCTGAAATATTTGCTCCTGCACGCAGAAGGTCCTCAGCGATTGCTGCAACATGTTCAAAATCGCCGTTTCCCCGTGAATTTACAGGAAATCCTTCATAAAAGGATGAAACAGCAATAACGCCTGGCTGTCGGAGTATCCGGTCAAGTTTTTCATCATCTGTTAGTGGTGTCTCATATTCGACGGGAAGAGATGCCTGGTCGACCAGCCATTTGTTTTTAATTGAGTGTGTGATCACTTCTCTCAGTTGTGATTCGGTATAGGATGCGATACTGCATTCCAGATATGCCTGTTCACGAAAGAAAACGACTGCATCATTTCCCCTGAGTTCCGTTTCGTTTTCATTATATTGGGCAATTACAGGAATTCCGTTCTCAATCAGGAGATACCCGTCTCCGTTTTGTCCATGTGCACAAACTCCTGCAATAATCTCTCCGGTGAACTCAATCAGTTCTTTGTAGGAACCTTTGAGATTTGCAACCCCCCTGCCTTCCGGAAGCATAGTTATCACAATGCTGCAGTGATACGTTCACGGTTTTTCTTCAGTTCATACCGAATTCTTCCGATGTTAACATTTTTTTCTGCAACGATTGCAATCAGTTCATCATCAGAGAGTGGTGAGAGGAGGATTGGTCCGTTTTCACATTCGACAAGCATCTGGATCATCTCCCCCTGTCCCAGTTCGGCACCCATCGCTTCCGATGTACCCAAACCGGTAGACGCCATGGCACCGAGTGCTTCTGTGTCGATATTCCCTTTTTCTGCACTTTCAATGACAAATCCGTCTCTTCCCACAACTACTGATGCGGTAATACCGTCCAGTCTGAGGAATTCCATCAATATTGATTTAAGCATCTTCAACACCTGATTGTTGTTTTCACCTTTTTTTCATTAATCCCTTTCTTTTTGGCACAATAGTACATTTAAACGGCATCCTGCCTATTGCATGCGTTGCACATGATATACAGGGGTCATATGCGCGGATGACCATCTCAATCTGGTTTTTCCCGCTCTCTGATATGGTTCCATTGGAAACGACTTTTCGTGCCACATCAAATACGCCCTGGTCCATGGCACGGTTGTTCTGGCATGTTGCAACAATCAGATTGCATTTTTCCATGAATCCATCTTCATTCACTGTGTAATCATGTATCAGTGTCCCGCGTGGTGCCTCAATAATGCCGACACCGCGGGTATTCACGACTTCATCGACCGGGGTGCGGACTTCATCTGATATAATGGACGTGTCGCTGAGAAGTTCAACAGCACGTTCGCATGAAGCGAGGAATTCAATGTAGCGTGCAGGGTTATAGGCGAGTGTTGTCTGTACACACCGACCGAATTTATCACGGTATTCATCAAGTGCTGCATCAGCAGCAGGTGTTCCCATCGTGTCCACGATATTCAGGCGTGCGAGGGGGCCGACACGGTAATACCGCCCGTCATTCAGGCGGGAAAATTTGAGATACGACCAGTCTTCAGAATATTCTTCGATATGGTCCAGGTATGCCGCTCCGGAAAATGAGGAGAGGGGGGTGCCGTCCGTATCGATGACATTTGTTGTCCCCCCGCATACTGAGTATCTGCCATTCTCTGTCCCACCCATGAATGCCGTATCGACTGCTCCGAACGAGAGATCCGTTTTATCGAGAATATCGCGTGCAAGACTCCAGCATTCCTCTGCTATCGTCCGTGCCTCTGTTGCCATTTCAAGAAGTTCCGTTCTTTGCGTTTCTGTGATGGCGTGAGACATCCCTCCCGGAATTGCTGATGATGGATGGATGGGTTTTCCGCCAATTGCCTCAGTCAGTCGCTGCCCGAATTTTCGTACGATAATGGCTTTTTTCGCGATTTCCGGTTCTTTTTTCACCAGGCCAAGGATGTTTCTCTCATCAGCGGGGACCTCATGTCCGATGAGAAAGTCCGGTGCTGCGAGCATAAAGAAGTGCAGGGAATGTGAGTGCACATACTGTCCGTGCATCAGGAGTTCACGGAGGTATTTTGCCGTGTCCGGGATATCTGCACCAAATATCTGGTCGCATGCCAGTGCGGAAGCCACATGATGGGACGTCGGACATATCCCGCAGATGCGTGGAGTTATCCGTGGCGCCTCTTCAACTGCTGCACCAATCAGGAACTTCTCAAATCCACGCAGTTCAACAACATTGAAATGAGCACTTTCAACCCCGCCCGTCTCATCAAGGTCAATACGCACTTCTGCGTGGCCTTCGATACGGGTGACGGGACTGATATTTATCCGGGTCATCTGTTCCCCTCCTGTGATATGACATCACGAATCTTTGAGATCTCTTTATCTTCCATGACTTCGCTCCCCATCGTAAAGGCATACATGATGTGCGCAACATCGTAGAGTTCCTTTTCAATCTCTTTTTTCGGAATGTCTGTCAGATCAGCAATTCTCCTGACCATCAGGTTATGGATGTCCCGGCAGGGTTCCCTGAGGATGTCAAGGGACGGTCCGTTGCACCCGTGACAGGGGACATTATTCTTTGGACATGCTGCATTACATCCACAGAATGTCACCGGGCCGAGACAGAGATATCCCTGCCCGAGGAGGCAGGTATCCCTGTCCGGGACTCCGACATGGCGGCGTTTCAGTGACCAGTCTTTTACTTCTCCCATCTTGCGGTCACATTCCGAACAGACTGATTTTCGTGACAGGGATATGGTATCTCCCCGCACCAGCGGAAGAATAATCTCTTTGAGGCGCGCTTCCTTTGGAGGGCATCCGGGAATGTAATAATCAATCTTTACCATGTCTCCCACCGCAAAGACGCGGTACAGGAATTCCGGCACATCATGAGGGATTACTCCATTCTCTTTAACGGTGTCAACATTGGTATACACCTCACGGAAGAGTTCCTCTCTGCTGCTCATCATCGAAAGCCCGGATATGCCGCCGTAACATGCACAGGTGCCGAGGGCCACCAGAACACGGGAGTTTTTGCGTATCTTTTTGAGCCGTTCCTGATTTTCTTCGTTTCGTACTGCTCCTGTGACAAACGCAATATCGATATCGTCAGGGGGTTCCTTTACATCCATTAACACCGGGGAATACACGATGTCTGCTTCTTCCACCAGATCCAGAATGGCTTCATGGAGGTCAAGAACGGCAATTGTACAGCCGGAGCATCCGGCCAGTTCTTCTATTGCAATCTTCATCTGTTTCCTCCGTTATTTCAAAATCAGCTTCTTGAGGCATGCATTGGGGCCGGTATGAATGATCTCCAGTTTGGCCCGCTTTCCGGTGATCTCTTCAACAGCACCAACAACATAGCCACACAGGGTCTGACAGTACGGGCCTCCCTGTTCCTGTCCAATCCGTCTCAGTGTCTGGCGGACGATACAGTCGTGGAAAACCAGATAGATGTATGTCCCGCTCTCATCTTCAACGATATAATCATCCTTATTGCCGGGTTTCCATGGTTCAAAGGAATACTGTCCGTGCAGTATATACGAAAGTTCACGGAGGGCGTCCTCCACATCATCTTTTTTCTCGAAATACTTCGCGACTTCATGTCCGAATTTTTTTCCCGCACGGTAGGTAACGGCATTTGCCCCCCTCCCCGCGATCTCTTCAAGAGATTTGATGATGTATCCGTTCATCTGCATAAGACCGTGGAGGGTGACCTCAAACTCTGCAGCAGGAGGATCACACCGGAGCGGGACATCTTCGGTCTTAAAAACAAGATCTGTTCTGAACTGCTTTTTTGCTTCGTCGATGTAACTTGCAGGCATCCCTTAGATCACCTTACGGAGCATGTTGCATACTTTCATGCTGATGTACATTCGTCTGGACGGCACTGCACCTTTATGTTCGAGTGCCTGTGCCGGGCATATCTCATGACACGAGAGACATCCCATACAGTTTTCCGGATGAGCCGGATAACAAACATTGTTCTGTAATTGTAATACTTCCATCGGGCAGTCTTTAACGCAAAGACCACATCCGACACAGGCATCTTCGTCAACCCTGATTTCTATCATGTATCAACCCTTCAACACAGAGAAGAACAAATCACTCTTCATTCCTGATTTAACAGCAATAATTAAATAGTGTAATTGATCACTAAAAGCCCTTCCGATGAAGTATTATGGTCTTATTTATGTTTAGATTGAAATTATCTGGCTATATTCTCGTTCAATTCGAAAAAATAAATATCTTTTAAATATTGGAATATTTCCCAATATAAATGCATGTTGATAATCGGTGATATCCAACAATGGGGCATTCGCTATTGGCATGAACATTAAGTGGAGGTATGCCAAACCAACATATGGTTATGATCTATCCTACACTTGTCCTCTCTTCCGTTGCAATCGGTCTGACCCTTCTGTATGCATCGGTCATGGATGTGCGTGAACGAAGGGTTCCCTTTCGGACATGGTACCCCATGCTCGTCATTGCCCTTCCAATGGTCCTCGTTTCGTATATCGAATTGTTCGGTGATTCAGTGCGCTTTGCAGCAGGTCTTCTGGTATTGTCTGCAATGCTCTGTGTTTTTTATTATGTTGCCTCTGCGTATCTGCATCTGTTTGGAGGTGCGGATGCATGGGCGATGATCTTTATTACGGCATGCATCCCGGTGTTTCCCATTGAACCCTGGAGTGGATACCCCATTATCCCGTATCTGCCGTTATCGGTCATCATGAATGCTGTACTCCTCAACCTCGTGACCCCGGTGGGTATATTTGCAATGAATTGCATCCGGGGGAATCGTGGTCCGCTTCGGTATATGCTTGTGGGATTTCCTGTCGCCGGAGATACCATTCAGGATGAATTTGGATTTGTTATGGAGGAATTAACAGAAAACGTTGACGGCACCATTGCGCGCAGGTATCTTTCATTTACCGAAGCCATTCGCAGAATGATCCGGGGAGAACGGAGATTGTATACGCGGGATTTCAAGCGAAATCCGGAAGAGTATGCCGATGAACTGAGAAAGTACAGAAAAGCAGGAACCGTGTGGATCTCGTATGGCGTTCCGTTTATTGTTCCTATCTGTGCAGGATTTATCACAGCGATAATTTTTGGTGATATCATGACAATAGTACTGCAGGCACTATCCGGAGTTGTCTCGTGAATGAATATTGGAATGGATATTAAATACAATACATCCGGGCTTGTTCCTGTGATTGCACAGGACGTGGAGACAGGGCGTGTACTGATGCTTGCATATGCAAATGCCGAAGCGCTCTCCCTATCTCTGTCGACAGGGTATGCGCATTATTATTCCCGAAGCAGAGATCGTATCTGGAAGAAAGGTGAAGAATCCGGACATCTTCAGAAGATTGAACATATACGGGTGGACTGCGATGCAGACACATTGTTGTATCTGGTGCACCAGACCGGTGCACCCTGCCATACCGGATATGAGACCTGTTTTTTCCGGGAACTGGACGGAACAATCGTTGCGCGGAAACTTGTGGATCCCGATGAGGTATATGATAAAAAGGATGAGTGACATCATATTAAACTGGTGATATTTTTATGAAATTAGTACCCGATACAAGCGTCGTTATCGATGGGCGCATAACCTCCATGATCCGGGAGGGAGAATATAATGGATCTACAATAATAATACCCGAAGCGGTTGTGGCTGAACTTGAATCACAGGCGAACCAGGGACGCGAAATAGGATTTAGCGGATTAATAGAACTTCAGCAGCTCTCAGATATGGCTACCGAAGGTGTCATTGAATTACAGTATGTGGGCAAACGCCCCAGTCTTGAGCAGGTGAAACTTGCGAGTGGCGGGGAGATTGATGCACTGATCCGGAATGTGGCACTTGAATATGAGGATGTCCGGTTTATCACCAGTGACATCGTGCAGGCAGAGGTGGCAAAGGCGAAAGGGCTGGATGTGTTGTATCTCAAACCCCAGGCCGGTGAATTTTCCCCTCTGGGTATTGATCAGTTTTTTGATGAGACCACGCTCTCTGTCCATCTCAAGGAACGGGTTGTTCCGGTCGCACGAAAAGGAACTATTGAGCACTCAGAACTGGTAAATCTCCGTGAAACACCTGTTTCAGAGTATGAGCTCCGGCAGATGGCACAGGAAATCCTTGAACGGGCCAAGCGGGACCCGGACGGCTTCGTTGAAGTCGAACGAAAGGGTGTTACGATCGTTCAGATCGGTTCGATGAGAATAGCCATTGTCCGCAGACCGTTTTCCGATGGGATGCAGATCACCGCGTTTCGGCCTGTTCTCAGAGGACAGTATGACGTGTCATCGCTCCCCTCTGAGATCACAGACCGGCTGGCCCGAAAATCGTCCGGTATTCTGATCGCCGGTCCTCCCGGTGTTGGCAAAACCACACTCGCAGAGGGCTTTGCTTCCTATCTCCTTGCATCCGGACAGCAGGTCTGTACAGTGGAAAACCCACGGGACCTTCTGGTCCCTGATTCCGTCACACAGTTTTCTGCCCTTGACGGAAGTATGAAGAAAACAGCAGAGGTGCTTGTGCTTATCCGCCCGGAGCATGTGATATTTGATGGTATCCGTGTTGATGAAGATTTCCAGGTATATATGGATATGCGCCTTGCCGGGGTCAAAACGATTGGTGTTGTCCATTCACAAACACCGTGGGATGTACTGCAGCGGTTTGTGAACCGGGCTGATTTCAGTACCGTTGCAAATACCATCGATACCCTGATATTTGTTGATGAAGAAGCCAAAACATCGGTATATGATATTCGTCTTGTCATCAGCACCCCCACAGGAATGGCAGACGTTTCAACGAATTGTCCGATCATCAGGATGTCACGCCCTTCCGACGGGGCTGTTGTGTGTGATGTCTTCTGTTATGAGGGGCAGGTCATTGTCCTTCCCGCAAAGGTCCATGAAGATGTGGTGAAGACTCCCGTTGCAGAGAAAGAACCAGTCTCTGTCACAGAAACACCAACAGAGGTTACTGAAGTGCCGGAAGAGGTTCCGGCAGAAGAAGAGAACCTCTCCTGGAAGCTGGCAGAACGTGAGATTAAGCAGGAAATCGGCCGTTTCTCGGATGGGCCGGTCGAAGTGAAGATGCTTTCTGACAATAAGGCGGTTGTCTATATCGATGACAGAGATGTGCCGGCAGCAATCGGGAAGGGGGGTAAAAATGTTGCGGGTATCGTCAACAAACTAAGTATTGGTATTGATATCAAACCCCTTTCAGAGTTTGAACCTGAAAAAGAAGAGACTTCTGTGAACGGAACACCAACATCTGAAGGTGTTACGGCAGGTGGGGAGTCCATCGAACTCAATGTCGACAAAAAGAATCTGGTGGTGATGTCTCCGGAAAACAGCGGGAAGATCGTTGACGTGTTCGGCGGTAAGGAATATCTCTTTACCGCAACGGTGAATGATAATGGTGAGATCAGCATTGCAAAGAGCAGTGGAATCGCTCAGGACATGCTCCGCCGGTATCAGGATGGCGAATCAATCCGTCTGAAACCGGTAGGAAACTAAAATTATTTTGGGAACACAATATTTTCAGGGATTACCGTTCATAAAGTGGGGCGATATTTGTGCAATCATTTGATATGAAAAACTTTGAAGAAAAATATAAGGAAATCTGGCGTTCGCAGTTTGAATCGGATCCAAGTGGGGATGAAAAATTCTACCTGAATGTTGCATATCCGTATCCATCCGGGGCGATGCATGTCGGACATGGGAGAACGTACATCGTACCGGATGTGATCGGCCGTTTCTGGAGAATGAAAGGGCGTCAGGTGCTCTATCCGATGGCATTTCATGTTACCGGCACGCCGGTAATCGGCATATCCCGCAGGATTGCCGCGGAAGATGAGAAGACCATTAAACTCTACCGGGACCTCTACCGGGTTCCCCAGGAGACGATTGAAACCTTCACCGAGCCGATGGCAATCGTTCGTCATTTCAGTAAGGAATATGAGCGGGTGATGAGTCGGTGTGGTCTTTCTATTGACTGGAGGCGCCGGTTTACTACCGTTGACCCGACATACTCCAAATTTATTGAATGGCAGTATCTCCATCTCCATGACGAAAACAGGGTGGTGCGGGGAGCACATCCGGTAAAATACTGCATGGGGTGCGACAACCCTGTCGGAGATCATGACCTGTTGGAAGGAGAAAAGGCTGAGATTGTCAAGTTCGTGCTGGTCATGTTCACATGGAATGAGTACACGATTCCCTGTGCCACCCTCAGACCCGAAACGACGTACGGGGTGACCAATCTCTGGGTGAATCCGGATGTCATGTACCAGAAGGTCCGTGTGGACGGACAGCACTGGATCTTATCTCCTGAAGCAACGGAAAAGATACGTCTGCAGGACCATGATGTCACCGTTGACGGGGAAATACCCGGTTCAGAACTCGTAGACCAGACGGTCACAAATCCGCTGAGTGGAGATGTGCAGATCCTGCCCGCAACATTCGTTGACCCTGATATGGCAACCGGTATTGTGATGAGTGTGCCTGCGCATGCACCGTTTGACTACATCGCCCTTCGTGACCTCCAGAATCAGGGGAAGTATCAGGATATTACTCCTGTGCCCCTCATTGCTGTGGAAGGATATGGAACCTGCCCTGCCCAGGATGCAGTGGAGCGGGCCGGTATCACTGACCAGAATGATCCTGCGATGGAAGTCCTGACACAGGAAGTGTATAATGCGGAGCACTCAAAGGGCCGGATGTTACCGGAGTATGGCGGAAAGCCGGTAAAAGAGGCACGGGAAGAGATTGCTGACCTGATGCTTGAGCGCTACGGCTCAGCGGTCATGTTTGAATTTGACAACCGGAATGTTGTCTGCCGCTGTGGCACGCGGGTGTATGTGAGGATCTTGCATGACCAGTGGTTCCTGAAATACAGTGATCCGGAATGGAAGGAGCGGGTGCACAGTGATCTGGAATCTGTATCACTCGTGCCTCCTGAAGTCCGTGCGGAATTTTCCCGCACAATCGACTGGCTCAATGACTGGGCATGCACCCGGAGAATCGGGCTGGGTACCAAACTGCCGTGGGATAAGGACTGGCTGGTTGAACCCCTGTCAGATTCGACCATCTACATGGCATACTATACGATTTCCCATAAAATCCGGGAGATCGATGCTGAACTGCTCGCGCCGGATGTCTTTGATTACATCTTCCTGGGTATCGGCGACCCACAGGGTGTTCCCCGCGAGACGCTGGATGACCTGAGACGTGAGTTCCTCTACTGGTACCCCTATGACTACCGGTTCTCAGCAAAGGACCTGATCTCCAATCACCTGACGTTCCAGTTGTTCCATCACGATGCGCTGTTCCCGCAGGAACTACGCCCACAGGGCATGGTCATCTTCGGGATGGGTCTTCTGGAAGGGGCGAAGATGTCCTCCTCGAAAGGAAATGTGATCCTGCTTGAAGATGCTCTGGACGAATTTGGTGCGGACACCGTCCGGATGTTCCTCGTTGGGAGTGCTGAACCATGGCAGGACTTTGACTGGAGGAATGAACTGGTTTCCTCCGTTCGCAAACAGATCGAACGGTTCTGGAATACCGTAAATGAGGGCCTTGCATCACAGGAGACCTATGATATTGATGCATGGGTGCTTTCACGGATGCAGCAGCACATTGAGATGACGACGACTGCGCTTGAATCGTTCCAGACCCGTCAGGCGTTGCAGGAGGCATACTTCAGCATCGAATCAGATTTGAAGTGGTACCGCCGCCGTCTGCCGGAAGGTGTCCGCACGTCAGCGGTCATCGACGCCATTGCGCCGGTATGGATTCGCCTGCTTGCACCGTTTATTCCCTATACCTGTGAGGCGCTCTGGTCAGCGGTGGGAACGGATGAACCGGTCGGATTTGCATCGTGGCCAACGCCCGACCCATCACTGGTCGATACCAATCTGGAACTCTCCGAGGAGCTTCTGTCCCGGACGGTGGAAGATATTGAATCGATTATGCGGCTCATTCAGATCGAAACCGAATCGATTACTCTCTACGTGGCACCCGAATGGAAATGGGATATTTTCCGGATCATTGCCTCTGCCTCTGACAGGAAGAAGGTAATGGGTGAAGTCATGAAGAACGAGGGGATGCGAAGCCGGGGGAAAGAGGCAACGGACGCTGCAAAACAGATCACCAACCAGATACACCGGTTCCCGCCTGAACTTGTTTCATCTCTTGCTGAAACCGAGATAGATGAGGTTGCGATATTTGGTGAGGTACGCGACTTCCTGCAGCGTGAGTTTGGTGTCCCTGTCTCTGTCATCAATGCAGAGGAGAGTTCGCACCCCAAGGCACGCGCAGCACTTCCGTTTAAGCCAGCGATTGTAGTAAAATAGAAATAATTATTTTGTTTTTTTGGCAGCCTGTTCTGCCTTCTTTTTCCGCTCTTTTGTGTTGTATCCGGTGACAAATTCCAGGTACTGGCGGAAGCGTCTGTTTGTGTCAAGTACCATCGCATTTGCCTCATCTTCACTCAGGCGATCAAATATTGACATGTCGGAGTCTGAATCAACAACCAGGGTCTTCCCTTTTTCACCGGTATATACTTCAAGACGTGCAAAAGATCCATAGGAGATGAGGTAGTGCCCCTCCTTTTCCTCTGCCGTCTCATCAAAGAATTCACGAAGTCCGTCAACCATTCGCGTTGCAAATTCTTTGGTATACCCTCTCTTGATCGGATATTCCTGCATACCCAGATGTATAGACGTCAGATATTATGAGTGTTGGTTCCTGCACATCTCCCGTTATCTGCGAATGATCCGTTCAGACGGAAATCCTTTTTACCATTCATGTCTACCCATACTCATTGGATATAGTTCAAGGACGGTAGTTAAAATGGAGGAGATACGGATAAAATCCAATGACCCCGAAGGGGAGAATCTTGTTGTTTTACTGGGATTTCCCGGGAGTGGTCTTGTTGGAAGTATTGCGCTTGCTCATATGATTGATGAACTGGAGTTTTCGCATATTGGAAATATCACCAGTAAATATTTCCCCCCGCTTGCGATGATGGTTGATGGTATCGTCAATGCCCCGATGCGGATATTCCAGAAGGATGAATATGTGGTCGTTATCTCGGATGTGCCCATCCATCCGATGATCTGCTATGAGGTCGGGAATGGCATTCTGGAATGGCTCTCTGCATTTTCGGTGCGTGAACTGGTGGTTGTGGCAGGGATTGTAACAAATGATGTCGAGAAACGCGTTTTTGGCGTGGCAACGGATCAGACAGGTCTTGAAATGATTCAGGATAAAACAGAGATTCTGCCCATGGGGAGTATTACCGGCATTGCAGGGACTATTCTGACGGAGTGTAAGGTAAACGGCGTCACTGCTATCGGATTGATGGGGGAGTCGGTGAATGCACCGGACCCGCGGGCCGCTGCGTCGGTCATGACAGTTCTCAACGATCTGTACGGATTTGATGTGAGCATTGATCCCCTGATTGAGCAGGCAACGGAAATAGAGGCTTCCCTGCAGCAGATGGCTGATCAGGTTGAACAGGCAGAGCAGCAACCGGTGAAAAAAGAGCACCTTCCGATGTACGGGTGATAATGATGAACTGTACGCTTAAGTGTATCGCACTCACGGGTATTGCACCACATATTATTGAAGAACTGAAGAAGGGCAAGCCGCGCACACTGGAACTCCAGAGTGCACACAATCTGATCTCTCTCACTGCGGCATCACCTGGTGACGTTCTGATGTTAACATCGGTTGATCTGGATGACTTTACCACTGGGGACCGTGGGATCATTGTGGAGGTCATCTCGCTCACGATCAATATGAAACGGCTCATTGAATACACCCCGGTTCACTATGAGGAGCGGGAGAGGATGTCTGCGCGGATTCAGCTACGCTATCTGAATGGCGCGATGGCAAAGTCGGTGGAAGGCACCGGGTGGGGAGAACCAACATTTGCAGAGGTGCTCCGGCCGTCCCATTTCCGTGCGGGATGATATCCTTTCCATTCATTTTATCATCCCTGAAAGCGACCTAATAACGCAGAATCTGTTGGATCTGTGGCTTAGCCAGGATATAGCGCCGGGCTTCTAACCCGGACGTCGGGGGTTCGAATCCCTCCAGGTCCGTATTCTTTCGTTTTTTTGAGATTTTTGAATCGGAGTGATAGTT
>Ga0272441_10006888_pt1 | contig 18768 bp, 14 predicted proteins | sample SSMProp6N_FD_193582 | JGI IMG/M metagenome (GOLD analysis project Ga0272441, IMG submission 193582) | Marine sediment archaeal communities from Little Sippewissett salt marsh, Falmouth, MA, United States - SSM-Prop-6N | ecosystem: Environmental > Aquatic > Marine > Wetlands > Sediment ... | reverse complement strand
AAATATAAATTTATTTTTCATTATCGTCAAAACAATTGATTAAAAAATCTCCCTTACTTTTGCTTTTCATTCCAACCCCTGCATGCATATCGCCATTGACATAGGCAATACTCAAATCAAGACGGGAATCTTTGACAGGGATCAACTTCTGCTGCGGGAATCCTTTCCGGCTTCCGCGATGGATGATGCTCTCAATATGCTATGTGGAAAGTATCAGGTCGACAAGGGGATACTTTCGCATGTGTCTCGATTGGATTCGGAGCAGATTCAGGGAATTCGGGACCAAATGGATCTGTTGCTGCTGGATCAAAACACCAAAGTTCCCTTCACAAATCTTTACTCTACGCCCGAAACCCTGGGTGTGGACCGGATTGCTCTTGCGGCTGCGGCCGCTACAAAGTTTGCAGGTGAACCTGTACTGGTAATCGACGCAGGGACCTGCATCACTTTTGATTTCGTCAATGCGAATCAGCAATTTGAGGGAGGAAGCATTTCACCCGGGATCACCATGAGATATAAGTCTGTTCATCAATTTACGGCAAACCTTCCGATGCTAGCTCCTGAAAATGAGATTCCTGTACTGGGAAATTCTACCGCCAACGCGTTGCACAAAGGCATATTGAGTGGTGTCACCTACGAAATCGATGGGGTAATTGAAGAATACAGGTCAAAAAATGCGAATTTAACAGTGGTTTTAACAGGCGGGGACGCAAATTTCTTGTCAAACAATATAAAAAGTACCATATTTGCCACTCCAAATTTTTTATTGGAAGGATTGAATAGTATTTTGATACACAATTTAGCGGAATGATTAAAGGGAAAATAGTACTTGCTATTCTTTTTTTCTCGACAATAAGCTTTGCACAAACGACCAATTCATCTCCTTACTCACTTTTCGGGATTGGAGAACAAGCACGCCTCAAATCGGTTGAGGAAATTGGGATGGGACTGATGGGAGGAGCATTAGACAGTGAATATCAATTGAGTTTTACGAATCCGGCATCTTACGGATCTCTGCAGTGGACGACCTATGTATTTTCCGGAGGAAACAGAACCAATGTCGTGAACGATGGGGAACAGTCTCAGACCAGCTCTGCGGCTGCTTTGTCGTATATCGCCCTGGGAATTCCCATCCGGGGAAATCAGGGTCTGGTCATGGGCCTCCAGTTGAATACGGCCGTCGGTTATGGACTCTCAGATCAAACCTTTGACGAAGAGGGAGAGTTGATCGAAGTTGACCGTTACTCGGGAAACGGGGGTACCAACCGGGTTTTTCTAGGTTACGGATACAAGTTCCCGTTTGATCTTTCACTGGGTTTGGAGGCCGCTTATATTTTTGGAAGCATAGACAACAATGTTGTGAATCGGAGGGAAGGCGTACAGCTGGCCACCCACCACAGAACGGACTCTAATGTTCGCGGTTCCAAAATCAAATTGGGAGCGCATTACGCCCCGAATATCACCGATCGGATCAAACTTAAACTGGGAATAGCAGGAGAGCTTGATTACGAGTTGACGGAGGAAGGCGATGAAACCGTATTTTCCACGGTTAATATTGACGACGGGGTTTTGCGACCTATAGACACCTTGTACAATGATGATTTCAAAGCGACTATTTCAGCGCCTCTCAAGACAACAATCAGTGCAGGAATAGGAGAAAACAACAAGTGGTTCATCGGGGCGGAGTACGCCTTTCAAAATCCCCTTTCATTCGAAGGAGGCGTTTACGATGATATCGATTTTTACCGGTATGAAAGCTTCAGCAATATCTCGGTTGGTGGATTTTACTTGCCAAAAATCAACTCTATAAACAGCTACTTCGAACGGATCACCTATCGTGCAGGCTTCCATTATCAGAAGTCGGGTCTCGTCATCAATAACACGGAAATTGACGAATATGGCATATCTTTTGGTCTAAGTCTTCCTATAGGGCTTAAATTGTCCAATGTCAATTTCGGATTTGAGATGGGAAAACGAGGAACGACAGATAATAATCTTATCGAGGAGAATTTTTATAACTTTAGGCTGAGTTTATCACTCAACGACAAATGGTTCAGAAAACAGAAAATCTTTTAATATAAATTAAACTCTACTATGAAAGCAATTAAGACGGTAATGGCCATGGGAATCTTCCTTCTTTTTGGAATGACGTTTTCCTTGTATGGGCAGGACAAGTATGGAAGCGAGCCGGACAAATGTAAAACCAATCTCTCCCTTTTTCACGAAGCTGTGAAGATGGGCAACTATGAAGCTGCAATGGAGCCGTGGAAATGGTGTTTGGAAAACTGTCCGGAGGCATCTAAGATCATTTACAGCGACGGAATCAAAATGACCGAGGACATCTATGACAAGAATGCCGGTGAAATTAAAGTTGAAAAAGGAAAAAAAGTTGTCACCAACGATCACACGTTCAAAATCGACAAACAGTATTTCGATGTTTCCGGAACAGACAAAAACGTGCTGGCCGAGAAGGCCAAAGATGTAATCTACGTCTATGAAATGAGAGAAAAGTATTTCCCTGACAATCTGGGAAAGGTCTACAGTGACTGGGCAAACTTCCTCTTCAAGAGAGGGGTTGTCGAAGGATTGGAAAATGGAGATGCCATCTATGAAAAACTGGGGCAATCGTTCAAAGCAGATCCTACGGGGATGAGCGTCAAGAATCTTGGTAAATACTTTCAGACCTATACCGACTTGAACAAAGACACAAACCCACAGGCGGTATTTGACACCTATGATGAGATCATGGAAGGAATCAGCCAGAAAATGGACGGTTATTCCAAAGATCTCGATGTCCTGAATGCGAAAGAAGCCAAAGGGCAAAAGCTGACCGCAAAGGAAAGCAAGAAGAAAAGAGCAAGAGAGGTAAACCTGACGGCCTTGGGTCAAATAGAGGGTTATTTGGACAATACGCTCAGTGAAGTAGCAACCTGCGAAAGGCTTATCCCTCTTTACAAAGACAATTTTGAAAAGAACAAAGGAAACGTTACCTGGTTGAAAAGAGCCGTATCGCGCTTGAATCAAAAAGAGTGTACAGACAATGCGCTTTACCCTCAGATGGTGGAAGCCTATGTGAATGCCGCACCTTCTTCTGACGCCTATGTATTTTATGCCGGTATTCTCATGAACAGCGGGGATAGCAACAAGGCCATTGAATACTTCAACAAGGCGATTGACCTTGAGTCTGACAACTACAAAAAAGCCAAATACTATTACAGGGTTGCCTTGATCATGAAGAAACAAGGATCCCGCAGCAAAGCTCGTGAATACGCTTATCTCGCTCTCAAGGAAAGACCAAGTATGGGTAGTGCTTATCTTTTGATTGCCAATTTGTATGCGTCTAGTGCGAATACCTGCGGAACCGATGAAATCTCAAAACGGATGGTGTATGTGGCTGCAGCGGACAAAGCGCGTCAAGCCAAGGCTGTGGATCCAGGTATCACCTCGACAGCAAATCAGTATATAAAGAGCTATATGGCCAGTGCTCCCTCTAAGAAACTTGTCTTTACGGAAGGACTTACCTCGGGCACTCCCCATAAGATTGGTTGCTGGATCAACGAAACAGCGAAAATCCCTTAATATAAAGGGAATGATCAAAAAGCTTTCATATAAGTTACCAGGCATTGCTACTATGATCATAGTAGCAATGCTTGTTTCTTGTGGTAACGACATCAAGGAAGTCCAGGACTTTCTGGCCGAAAAAAACCTGCCCATTGGGGTGGCCAGCAGTGTCAACCTGGTCCATACGGATTCCGGCAGAGTCCGAACCATTTTGATCTCTCCCGTCATGCACGATTTTTCGAATAGAAAGGACCATCCCTACACCTTGTTCCCTGAGGGTGTAAAGATCATAAGCCTCGACAATAAGGGAGACTCCCTGATCCTCACTGCAGATTACTCGGTGACCTATAGCAATACCAGCATTTCCGAAGTGAAGGGCAATGTAGTGGTGGAAAATCCGGCAGAGAATACCAAATTGATGACTTCGCAACTTTTTTGGGATTCGAAGGAACATTATATTTACACGGAGAAAGACTTTACGCTCATTACCCGTTACGACACGATTATCGGAACGGGCTTTGAATCCAATGAGGACCTTTCCAAGGTCAATATGAAATCGATCAAGGGAAGCGTATATGTTGAAGAGACACCATGAATATGACCAAATATTTTAAATTCTTTGAGATCGCCTACCTGATCATTGCCATTGTTTTTTCTGTTGAAACGGTGCTGCGCTGGAACACGGATCGCCCAAAGGCTTACATTTTCCTGTTGTTTGCCGTTCTCGCCGTGTTTATGTATTTCTTTCGAAAGAAATACCGTAAAAGGTTCGAGAATCAAGATCGCAAAAAATGATCCCCGAGGTAGTCATCATTCTTGTATCCGTTCTTCTTTCGGCCTTTTTTTCAGGTATGGAAATCGCCTTCGTTTCGGCGAACAAAATGCACATCGAGCTCGAAAAGAAAAAGGAGAATATGCTGGCGCATGTTCTGATGCGGCTGACCCAAAGACCTTCCCGGTTCATCACCACCATGCTCATCGGCAACAACATTGCCCTTGTGGTCTATGGTTACTTCATGGGGGACCTCCTGGTCAAATTGTTCCTGGGGCCGCTGGAAAATGAATTCGCGATATTGCTCATCCAGACCTTTATTTCGACCCTGATCATATTGATCACGGCCGAATTTCTTCCAAAGGCGATCTTCAGGGTATACGCAAATGAAACACTCATGATTTTTGCGCTTCCCTCCTATTTGTTCTATATCTTTCTCTATCCCGTGTCACGATTAATCACGCTCATCTCCGATTTTTTTCTCCGTGTGCTTTTCAACATTAAAGAGGATGAGGTGCAATTGGCTTTTACAAAAGCCGAACTGGGTCATTATATCGATGAGCAACTTGAAAGCAAAGAGGATGACGTTGACACCGAAATCCAGATTTTTCAGAATGCTCTTGATTTTCACGACGTCAAGGCCCGTGAGGCCATGATCCCCCGAACGGAGATCGTTGCGGTTGAGGTACACGATTCCATTAAGAACCTACGTGATCTTTTCACAGAGACCGGCTTGTCCAAAATCATGGTCTACAGCAACTCCCTGGACGACATCATTGGCTATGCGCATTTCTTTGACCTCTTCAAAAAACCCAAGAATATCCGATCCATACTGCTGCCCATCGAAATCATCCCGGAATCGATGATGATCCACGATGTCTTGAACGATTTGATCCTGAAAAGAAAGAGCGTTGCCATCGTCCTGGACGAATACGGTGGAACTTCGGGCCTCATTACCATAGAGGATATCATTGAAGAGCTGTTTGGTGAGATCGAAGACGAGCACGACTCAATTGATCTGATCGAGGAAAAGATCAACGACCGGGAATTCAGGTTTTCGACTCGCCTCGAGGTGGACTATCTCAATGAGACCTATAACCTGGAGCTGGAAGAACATAACTATTACGAAACCCTCGGGGGCCTTATTGTTCACCATACCGAGAATATTCCTTCCACCGGGGAGATCATCGAAATTGACAACTACCAGTTCACTATCCTCAAGGAATCCGCTTCCAAAATTGAGGAGGTCTACCTAAAAGTTTTATTTAAAGACAAATAGGCCCCGAATCCCTTCTAAAAATTAAGATTAAAGTATTTCATTATTAAAAGGGTTTGTGTATTTTCGCAACCTAAAATTTAACAGGAAAGAAAAATGGCAGTTTTATCGAAGATCAGAGAGAGATCCTTGTTTCTAATACTCATCATTGCTATGGCTTTGTTCGCTTTCGTGCTGAGCGGACTTTTCGACAGCAACATGTTCAACAAGAACGTAACCAATATTGGAGAAGTCAATGGTGAACCGATCACACGAGAAGAGTTCGGACAGGAGGTTGAGCTTTACAGAAGCAGGACAGGAGGACGAGCCACCAACAGTCAGAATGTGAACAATGCCTGGAACAGTCTTGTTCGGGAAAAGATCTACCAGACACAACTGGAAAAGTCAGGCATCGTTGTGGGAGAAAAGGATGTTTGGGATGCCATCGTGGCCCAAATCTCTGCCCAAAACAACCCGCAGTTCATGAATGAGGCCGGGCTTTTCGACGAGGAGAAGCTCAAGGAATACATTGCCACTCTCAAGGACAATTCCGAAGAAGACGAGGCGGGAGCCGCTGCCTGGATCAGCTGGGTCAACTACGAGAACACAATCAAAGACAATCTTGAGCAAAACACCTACAATCAATTGATCCGTTCAGGACTGGGAAGCACCCTCAAAGAAGGGGAGCGCAAGTACTATTTTGACAACATCAATGTCGACGTGGATTACGTATTTGTGCGATTCAACAGCGTGCCTGACAGTTTGATCTCCATTCCGCAGGACGAGATCAGAGATTACGTCAAGAGCCATCCGAAAGAATTTACTGTGCCGGAATCCCGTGACATCCAGTATGTACAATTCAAGGTAGAGCCCACGGAAGAGGATGAGACTGCAATCAGAAACGAGCTGAACTCGATGATTGAGGACCGTGAAGAATACAGCAATGCGGCCAAATCAAACATCACCCTGGCAGGGTTCAGAAACGCAACCGACATGGTGCAGTTCAACGCCGACAATGAATCGGACACGCCTTTCGACGGATCCTATTACAACAAGAGTCAGCTTCCTAAGATTCTTGCAGATTCCCTGTTTGAAAAGAGTGTGGGGGAATTCTATGGTCCGTATAAAGATGCAGGATTCTACAAATTATCAAAAATAATGGACGCAAAGCAGATCCCGGATTCGGTTAAGGCCAGTCATATTTTGATTCCCTATGTCGGAAGCGGATCGGCAGATGCCAGCGTGACACAGACAGAAGAGGAAGCCAAAAAAGTTGCCGACAGCGTCCTGGCTGTTGTCAAAAAAGACAAATCCAAATTCGCTGAATTGGCCGAGCAAATGTCTTCGGATCAGGTATCCGGCCAAAAAGGTGGAGACCTGGGATGGTTCGTCTATCAAACCATGATCCCTGAATTCAGGGACTACTCTTTCGAAAACCAGGTAGGTGACATGGGAGTTGTGAAGTCTCAATTCGGATTTCATGTGATCCATATCGAGGATCAGAAGAACAGGCAAAAAACGATACAGGTAGGCACTTTCTCCAGAAGCATAGACGCTTCAGAAAGAACTGAGAACGACGTATTTGAAAGAGCTGAAACCTTTGCGTCCGACCTGACCGATGGAAAAGAAATCAATGAACTCGCAAAAGATTCAGGTCTCAAGGTTCGCCCCGTATTGAATCTCGAAGTATTCGATGACAACATTTCTCAATTGGGATCGCAAAGGCAGATTGTGCGATGGGCGTTTGACGAGAACACTTCGGTGGGTGACATCAAGCGATTTGACACGGACAATGGTTATGTCGTAGTGGTCCTCAACCGAAAAAACAAGGCCGGTCTTTCGGATCGCGGTCAAAACGTGCGCGCCATCCTGATGAAACAGAAAAAAGCGGAATTGATCAAAGAGAGGTCGACAGGAGCTACTCTTGAAGAAATTGCAGAGCAGAATGACACGGAGAAGAAAGTGGCCAGAGCCGTGTCTAACTCGAGCCCTGTGTTTGCTGGTTCCGGAAGGTTTGTCGATATCGCCGGGGTGGTGACTTCCCTGGAAGAAAATGTGCTGACCCGTGATATAGTAGGGCAAAGTGGAGTGATGTACGCGATCGTCACCAAAAAGACCATGCCTACAGATTTGAACAATTACAGTGGAAACAAAAAAGAGATTGAGCGATCCGTGGTGAGCAGGAGCCTACAGATCTATGAATCCATCAAAGACAATTCGGAGATCGTTGACAACAGATCGGTCTTCTATTAAGGCCTTAGACGATTTGGAAGGAATGGATTGAACTCCTTTAAATTAGCCAAAAAATAAATCCTCAAATGCTTATATTTGGCAAGTTTTTATATATTTGTTAATTATTACTTAAAATAAGCTTACTTAACATTAATAACGATTATAATTTAAAATTGATTACAATGAAACATTTAACAAAAGTATTATTTATTGTGTTGGCCGTTGTTTGCTTCAGCAACGTGAATGCGCAGGACAAGGATAATCGCTGGATTGTGGAGATTGGAACCAATGTGGTTGATTTCTATCCAACTGATGCAGATCCAAGTCAGGCTAGTTTAGATCCAGACAATTCAGTTGAGCCGATACCAGGACAAGATCCTGATCTCCCTCTTACAGGAGGCATGTTCTCGGATTTCACCAACACAGACCACTGGAACACTGGTGCTTTCGTTTCGAGATTGAGAGTTGGTTACTACGTGGGTTCAGGTTTCTCTGTGGGAGTTACAGGAACTTTCAATAGCATTACTCAAGTCGGAGACGTCAAAGTTGATAATGCAAAATACCTGGCAACTGACCTGGATGTGAAATGGAACGTCCTCATGGGCAAGCACTTCTGGATTGATCCTTACTTGCTTGTTGGTGGAGGTTACACCTGGTTAGGTGAAGGTGGAAACGGAACCGGTAATGCCGGTATCGGACTGAACTTCTGGTTCAACGACTGGTTGGGTGCCAACGTTCAGACAAAATACAAACACTCATTTGACGAAGATAAATTATTCCCACACTGGCAACACGCTGTTGGCGTAACCTTCAAATTTGGTGGTGTTGACACAGACGGTGACGGAATCTATGACAAATACGATGCATGTCCGGAAGTTGCCGGCTTGGAAGCTTTCAACGGATGTCCTGACACCGATGGTGACGGAATCCAGGATTCTGAAGATGCATGTCCGAACGAAGCCGGTTTGGCTGAATTCAATGGATGTCCTGACAGTGATGGTGACGGCGTACCAGACAAAGATGACGCTTGCCCAACTGAAGCAGGTCCAAAAGAACTCAACGGATGCCCAGATGCAGACGGTGACGGCGTAGCTGATAAGGATGATGATTGTCCAGATCAGGCTGGTCCAGCAGAGAACAACGGTTGCCCATGGCCAGACAGCGATGGTGACGGCGTTCTTGACAAAGATGACGAATGTCCGAATGTTGTAGGTGTTGCAGAGAACAACGGTTGCCCAATCGTTTCTAAAGAAGACGAGAAAATGATCGTCGACCTTGCAAGAGCCATCTACTTCGTAACCGGAAGTGCCAAGTTCACTGACGAAGCAGCCATCCGCATGGAGCAGGTAAGTGACATCTTGAACAAATACAAAGACATTACCTTTACTGTAGAAGGTCATACGGATAACACCGGTAGTGACAAGATCAACAACAAATTGTCTCAAGCTCGTGCAGACGCTGTAATGAACTACCTGGTTGAGAAAGGATTCCCAGCAGACAAGATTTCTGCGAAAGGATTTGGATCTGCCAACCCAATTGGTGACAACAAAACCAGACAAGGTAGACAACAGAACAGAAGAGTTGAAATCTTCTCTGAGTTCGCTGAAAGATAAGATTCGATCTTTTTTGAATAAACAAAACCATCCGTCTTTGGCGGATGGTTTTTTTATTTCATACTTTTGAAACATGCGAACTTTTCTTTCCCGGGTTCTGGACGATGCACTTGAAAAAGGGAGTGATCCCAAAGGCTACTGTTTCATACTTCCCAATAAACGCTCCTCGCTCTTTCTCAGAAAGGAGCTCAGAAATCGTCTTGCACCGAATTCATTTTTCCCGGAGATCCTGAGCATCGAAGAATTCATGGAGAACACCTCAGGGTTTCGTGTCATAGACAACGTTTCACTCCTGTTCGAATTCTATTCGATCTATAAGGACGTCACCCCGAAAAATGAAATCAACTCTTTTGAGAGCTTTTCCAAATGGGCGCCGGTTCTGCTCCAGGATTTCAACGAATTGGACAGCGCCATGGCTGATGCCGAATCCATCCTGAGGTATATTTATGAAGCCAAACGCATCGAAAGCTGGAATGTAGGTGAGACCGAACCCGGTGGGCTGGTGGACAATTATATTTCCTTCCACAAGTTGATCCCTGAATTCTACAAATCCTTTCAAAACCGAATGAAAGAGTCAAATGCCGGTTACCAGGGCTTTGTCTACAAGCGTGCCTGCGATTTGATCCGGGAAGATAGATCAAGACTCAAATCGATGAGCTATGTGTTTGCCGGATTCAATGCCCTGAGCAAAGCCGAGGAATTGGTGATTCAAAACCTGCTTGAACAGGGCAATTCTTCGATCTATTGGGATGATGATGATTTCTATGAAAAAGCGGACGCATCGGCGGGAGGATTCATCAAAAATTACAGGAAACGATGGAACTACTACCAAAACCAGGAGTTTAAATGGTGCGGTTCCCAGATCAATTCGTCGAAAGTGATACAACTACACGGATTGCCCAAAAACATCAGCCAGATCAAGCATACAGGAGAGATTCTGAAAACCCTGAGTACCGAGGGCCGTTTGGGTGACACTGCTCTTGTTCTTGGAAATGAAAAACTTCTTCCGGCTCTCTTGAACTCACTTCCAAAGGAGGTCCCTGAGGCGAATATCACTATGGGCTACGAGCTGCAGAATGTAGCATTGAGCTCCCTTTTTGAATCGTTGTTCAAAGCCCACCTGAACCGGACGGCCAGGAGAAACAAAGGCGCCTTTTACTACAAGGATCTCCAACGAATCTTCACAGACCCTCAAATCCAGAAACACTGTCAAACTGATCCCGATTTTCGGGATAACTGGACCCGTTTGTTATTCAAGGAGAAGAGACTCTTTATCTCAGAAACTGAAATCGAGGAGCTCAGCCAGGCGTCAACCAAGCTGAAAGGGCTTTTCGATCTCTTGTTCCTAGACTGGGATGTGGAAATCAATCTACTCCTCGAAAAATTGTGCCAGATTACGGAGTGGTTTCGTTTAGAGAACAACCCCAATCGAATGGAGATGGAGATTCTCTTTCGCTTCAACACCATTTTTAAACAATTGCTCAATTTCAACGAAAAATACTCCCATATCAATTCGCTGGAGGCCCTGCACGAATTTTACCGACAACTCCTTCGTCTGGAGAAGATGTCCTTTCAGGGAGAGCCTCTTTCCGGCCTTCAAATCATGGGTCTGCTGGAATCCCGCGTTCTGGATTTTGAAAACGTTATCGTCACCTCAGTCAATGAGGGTTTCCTGCCGGCAGGTCGATCCGACAGGTCTTTCATACCGCTTGACATCAAATTTGAGAAGCACTTGCCGACCTTTCGAGAAAAAGAGGCCATATTCAGCTACCACTTCTTTCGATTGCTTCACAGGGCCAAAAAGATCTATTTGGTCTACAACAGCGTCAATGATGATTTTGGCTCCGGCGAACCCAGTCGCTTTATCAAACAGCTTGAAATTGCCTCCAGACTCGGGATTCTGAACAATGTTACCATTGAAAAAATCAGCATTCAGCCAGACCCTTTGCGTCACCCGATTGAACTGAAAACCATACAAAAGACGGATGGGGTAATCTCGAAAATTCATGAAATCGCCAAAAGGGGATTCTCCCCTACTGCATTCACGACGTATATCAGAAATCCACTGGACTATTACAAGAGGTATGTACTCCGAATTCAAGAGGTTGAAAAAGTGGAAGAGACCATGGCTGCAAATACCTTTGGAACCGTGGTTCACAACACCCTTGAATCCTTGTACCGACCCTATTTGAACAAATGGCTGGAGCCGGATGTTATAACGCTTATGCTCAAAAAGGTAGATGAAACGGTGAGATCACAATGGGCAGAGATCTATTCGTCCAAAGCCGTTCTTTCCGGAAAGAACTATTTGAGTTTTGAAATCGCAAAAAAGTTCATTTCCGAATTTCTATCAAACGAACGGGAATCCCTGGAAAAGGGAGCAAAAATCAGGATCCTGGCACTCGAAGAGGAACTGTCCTGTGCGCATCGACCGTCGGGTCTGGATTTCGAGGTCAAATTAAAGGGCACCATAGATCGGATAGATGAAATGAATGGTGTGCTGAGGATCGTCGATTACAAGACAGGGAAGGTGAAGCCTGCTGACATGAAAGTCTCAAACTGGGAGATGCTGGTGAGCGATGAAAAGTACAGCAAGGCCTTTCAGGTATTGATGTACGCCTATATCTATTTGAAAAACGGATCGGATCGGGACAATCATGTTGAGAGATTAAGTCGCATCAACGCATTGGAAACCGGCATCATTTCTTTTAAAAATCTCAAATCGGGGTTCATGAAGTTCAATGGACAGCCGCTGAACCCTGAAATTCTGGACTCATTTGTCACACAATTGGATGCCCTGTTGTCAGAGCTTTTTGACCCTTACATGATGTTTGAAGAAAAAGAACTTCAGAATTTCCAATTCTAATCAGTCCTTCTGAATCCAAAATCAGGAAAAACCAAGTAAAATTATCTACAGAACAATGAAAAAGATTCAAAACATCCAAATTTCCGGGAGACATGACAAAGACATACTGGCAGATCTGTTCTTCGAAGAGAACGGAACAAAAAAAGAGGTGGTGCTTTTCTGTCACGGGTACAAAGGTTATAAAGACTGGGGAGCGTGGAACCTTGTAGCGGAAGAGTTTGCGCGCCAGGGTTTCTTCTTTGTAAAAATGAATTTCTCCCACAACGGCGGAACCATCGATCAGCCGATTGACTTTCCGGACCTGGAGGCTTTTGGGGAAAACAACTTCATCAAAGAGCTAGATGACCTTGAAACCGTCATGGATTGGCTTTCAGCCGGCGACAGTTATGACCAGGAAATGGATCTGAACCAACTTGCGCTTATCGGTCATTCCCGAGGAGGTGGAATCGTGCTGCTCAAAGCGCATGAAGACAACCGAGTCAAAAAGGTGGTCACCTGGGCAGGCGTGTCCGACTTTGCGTCCCGATTCCCCGAAGGCGAGGTTCTGGCGCAATGGGAAAAGGCAGGAGTCGCTTATGTCCATAATGGGAGAACCAAACAGGAAATGCCCCATTATTTCCAGTTTTTTACGACGTTCAAAGAAAATGAAGAGCGCCTGACCATCAAAACCGCGGTTTCGAGCCTGAAGATCCCATTTTTGATCGTGCATGGAGACCAGGATGAGACTGTGGGAATGGCCGAGGCCCAAAGCCTCAAAAGCTGGAATGACACTGCTGCCCTTCGGATCATTGCGGGAGCCAATCACACCTTTGGATCGTCACAACCCTGGAATGAAAACACATTGCCGAAACACCTCAAAACAGCAGTTGAGGAAACTCTGGATTTTATACGTGCCTGAATGTTGACTTCAGGTCTTTTTTTGCAACTAATTCTGGCAAGCCAGATGATTTTTTTCATCGTTGTATAAATTATTTAGAGTGTATTTTGGATGTATTGCTTCCCGATTTGGGAAGGTCAAAAAGAGCCATTTCATTGGCTCTTTTTCTTTTTTCGCTTTATCATGCCATTCAATCTTCGTAACTTTAGCTTATTCTTCAACCCCCAAAAAGCCAAACTATGAAAACCCAAATTCATTTTGTATGTGTCTTGCTGACCTGTTTATTGATCGGCGGAACAGCCCAAGCTCAAATCCTGAAAAAACTCAAAAAAAGGGTGCAGGAGGCAACCGAGGATGTGATTGTTGAAAAGGCCGCCCAAAAAACAGCACAGGAAACGGGAAAAGCCATGGATAGTCTGCTGAACATTGATCCCGACTATCAACAAAAGAACCAGGAGCAATGGGAGCAGATGTTCGGCCAGGGAGGCGCGGATGTGCCCATCGAGAAGAGCTATCAGTTTGACACCAATGTATTGTACACGATGGAGTTTACCTCAAATAAGGAGAATTCAGTGGTAGATTACAGCATGTGGTTCTCCGATAAAAACAACTATATGGCCACCCAGGTGAGTCAGATTCAATCGGATTCCAAAAAGAGCCAGGAAATGCCTGCTTCGGTATTTTCGGTGATTGACGAAAAGAACAAGGCTATGATCATTCTGATGGAGGAACAGAAAATTGCGCAGGTCATATCGATGGACAAGATAAAGGACATCGCAACGGAAGAAAATGAGAGTGACGGTCTCGACTCTTCTTTTGAGACCATTAAAAAGACAGGTAATTCGAAGAAAATACTCGGTTATGACTGTGAGGAATTCGCTTCTGAGAACGAAGACACGCGATTTACGTTTTGGGTCACCCAGGAGCTTGACATCTACCAGAAAAACATGTTCTATAACGTGAGCAAGTCACTCGGGGGAAGTTCGTTCGGAAATATTCCAAAAGAGGCAAAAGGTTTGATGATGGAAATGCAGTTTGAGAACAAGAGCAAAGATGAGCGCGGAAAAATGATCGTCAAGGAGATTCGAAAAGAATCAAAGTCAATCGAAACCGAAGGCTACCAGTTCATGAATTTGTCCCAATTCATGCAAAACTGATCGGCTAAAAAAGCAGACGCAGACAGGTGCTTTTGGCACCTGTTTTGTTTTGTTCAGGTTCCAATGGTCGTGAAGGGTTTTGCTTTTAAACACCCTGTTAAAAACTTTCAATCCAATGTGGATAAATAAGATTTTATATCTAAGTAAAATTTGGAACCTTTGCTCCGCTCTCTTCCCGGAGTATTCTATTCAACCATTATAATTTAAATATCCCAGTTATGTCAAACATTGAGCCGATTTTGCGTGAGAATAAAGACCGTTTTGTCATTTTTCCTATCCAGCACAAAGACATCTGGGACTGGTACAAGAAACAAGAGGCTTCGTTCTGGACGGCAGAGGAAATTGACCTGGAGCAGGACGTGATTGACTGGGAGAACAAGCTCAATGACGACGAAAGATATTTTATCAAGCATATCCTCGCGTTCTTTGCAGCTTCCGACGGAATTGTCAATGAGAATCTGGCAGAGAATTTTGTGAGCGAGGTGCAGTACACCGAGGCCAAATTCTTTTACGGATTTCAGCTGATGATGGAAAACATCCATTCGGAGGTGTATTCGCTGCTGATCGACACCTATATCAAGAATCCCAAAGAGAAGGACGAGCTCTTTCGAGCCATAGAGGTTTTCCCGGCCATCAGGAAAAAGGCAGAGTGGGCCTTGCGATGGGTGGAAAGCGACAGCTTTGCGGAAAGACTGATCGCTTTTTCAGCAGTTGAGGGCATTTTCTTTTCAGGAAGCTTCTGCTCGATCTTTTGGATGAAGAAAAGAGGCCTGTTACCCGGGCTAACCTTTTCCAATGAGTTGATCAATCGCGATGAAGGTTTGCACGCGGATTTCGCCGTTTACCTGCATCAAAACCATATGATCAACAAAGTGCCTAAAGAGAGGATCACCGAGATCCTGGTCGATGCACTCAACATTGAAAGAGAGTTTATCACAGAGTCATTGCCCGTGAGCCTTATCGGCATGAACGCCAAGCTCATGACGCAATATCTCGAATTCGTCACAGACAGGCTCCTTACGGAGTACGGCTGTGAAAAAGTATACAATGCGACGAATCCATTTGATTTCATGGAAATGATCTCCCTGGAAGGCAAGACCAATTTCTTTGAAAAACGCGTGTCGGAATATCAAAAAGCAGGCGTTAAGTCGGGTGGGACCGGAAGCATTTCCTTTGACGCTGATTTTTAATCGGCGTCGAAACAATCTTGTTTTTGATTTTTTTTCATCTGATTATCAATTGGTTGTCGGCTTATTAACGACGACTTGTTAAAAAGATATTAAAACATCTAAAAATTCGATTTTGGTTTTGTTCTATTTTTAGTTCAGAATTGCCAGGAGTGGTCTGATGGGGATCAGCCATGTTATCCATCCCAATGAATTAATTGTGTATTAAAAAGTTACACGGGCTCACAGAGCAACGTGCGAGTCACTAACCCTTAAAATCAATTGTAAAAAATGTATGTAGTAAAAAGAGACGGCAAAAGAGAGCCGGTAATGTTCGACAAGATTACCGCAAGAGTTAGGAAGTTATGCTACGGCCTCAACGACTTGGTGGATCCGATAAAGATTTCGATGCGTGTGATTGAAGGGATCTACGATGGCGTAACCACTTCAGAACTTGACAACCTTGCAGCTGAGATTGCCGCTACCCTGACAACTACGCATCCCGACTACGCTAAAGTTGCGGCGAGAATTGCCGTATCCAACCTTCATAAAAACACCAAAAAGTCTTTCAGTGAGACCATGAAGGATCTTTACGAGTATGTCAATCCAAGAACGGGAAAAAAAGCTTCAATGATTGCAGATGACGTGTACAAGATCATTGAAGAGAATGCGGATAAGCTGGACTCTACAATCATTTACAACCGTGACTTTGGTTATGATTTCTTTGGCTTCAAGACGCTGGAGCGATCTTACCTTTTGAAAATCAATGGGCAAATCGTTGAGCGACCTCAACACATGCTCATGCGGGTTGCCATTGGAATCCATCTCAATGACATCGATGAAGCCATCGAGACCTACGAGTTGATGAGCAAAAGGTTTTTTACGCATGCGACGCCTACGCTGTTCAATGCCGGAACACCCAAACCCCAGATGTCTTCTTGCTTTCTTTTGCAAATGCAGGAGGACAGCATTGACGGAATCTACAATACGTTGCAGCAAACGGCGAAAATATCTCAATCAGCAGGGGGAATTGGCCTTTCTATTCACAATGTGAGAGCCACAGGGTCCTATATCAGAGGTACGAATGGAACCTCCAACGGAATTGTTCCTATGCTGAGGGTATTCAATGACACGGCACGATACGTCGACCAGGGAGGGGGAAAGAGAAAAGGATCCTTTGCCATTTACCTGGAGCCCTGGCACGCCGACATTTTTCAGTTTTTGGACCTCAAAAAGAACCACGGTAAGGAGGAGATGCGCGCTCGTGACCTCTTCTATGCCATGTGGATGCCCGACCTGTTCATGAAACGGGTTGAGGAAAACGGAGACTGGACGCTGATGTGCCCCAATGAGTGCCCTCACCTTTACGATACCTATGGAGATGAATTTGAGAAGCTCTATGTCGGATACGAAAAGGTGGGCAAAGGAAGAAAAACTGTTAAGGCGCGAGAGCTTTGGGAGAAAATACTCGAAGCTCAGATCGAAACCGGTAATCCGTACATGCTCTACAAGGATGCGGCAAACCGAAAATCAAATCACAAGAACCTTGGTACGATAAGATCCTCAAATCTCTGCACAGAAATTATGGAGTACACGGCCAAGGATGAAGTAGCTGTTTGCAACCTCGCTTCGATCGCCATCCCCATGTTCATTTCAGAAAATGCGCAGGGAGAGAAGTTTTTCGATCACAAGAAGCTGTTTAAAGTGACCAAAAAGATCACCAAGAATCTGGATACGGTCATTGACAGGAACTATTACCCGATTCCAGAGGCCGAGAACTCGAATTTCAGGCATCGGCCCGTGGGAATTGGAATCCAGGGTCTGGCTGACGCCTTTATTATGCTGAGATTGCCTTTTACCAGTGATGAGGCCAAGGAACTCAACCAGGAAATCTTCGAAACCATCTATTTTGCGGCCTTGACTGCGTCCATGGAAATCGCCAAGGAGAAGGAACCTTACTCGACCTACAAAGGATCCCCAATTTCTGAGGGAGAGTTCCAATTCAATATGTGGAACGTGAGTGAGGACGATCTCAGTGGCAGATGGGACTGGAAGAAACTCAGGACCAGCATCAAGAAACACGGGGTCAGAAATTCACTTCTGGTGGCACCTATGCCAACCGCATCGACTTCCCAGATCCTCGGAAACAACGAGGCCTTTGAGCCTTACACTTCCAATATTTACACCCGGCGCGTTTTGTCAGGAGAATTCATTGTGGTCAACAAGCATCTCCTCGAAGATCTCGTCGAATTGGGCCTTTGGAACAATGAAATGAAAGAGGAGATCATGAGGGCCAATGGTTCCATTCAGCACATTGAATCCATTCCCCAGGAACTGAAAGACCTTTACAGGACGGTTTGGGAAATGAGCATGAAAGACATCATTGACATGGCCAGACATCGAGGATATTTCATCGATCAGTCGCAGTCCCTTAACCTGTTCATGCAGGACCCTGACTACTCCAAATTGACATCCATGCATTTCTACGCCTGGAAATCCGGGTTGAAAACAGGGATGTACTACTTGAGAACCAAATCTGCCGTGAATGCCATTCAATTCACGGTAACCAAGAAAAAAGATCAGTTGCCCGCAGGTGCGGTTGAAGAGCAACCTCTTACAGGGGAGGAGCTCAAGGAAATGATTATAAAATCCAAAGAGAATCCGGATGATTGCCTGATGTGCGGGTCCTGATCCCAAGACTCTGCTTTTTCATTTGGTCAATGAGTTGATCAGGTAAAGTCACAAAAAAAAGGAATCCCCAAACGGGATTCCTTTTTTTTCTGACCGCGTCAGTATTAATCCAAAATAAATATATTCTTTCTACTCGTTGGACGGTTCAACCTGGTTATCAGATAGCGCCACGTTGATGTCCTTTTTCATTCTTCTCGCACCGAGCACCACCGGATCCAATTCCAGATCAGCTGCTTCCACAATCACCTCACTGATCAACTGGGATTCGTACCCGATGAATTCCACTTCAAGGGTATAAGAGCCGGGAGTCAGTGCCAGGGTGTAGTATCCGTTTTCATCAGAAACAGCCCCCAGATCAAGACCTTTTACCTTTACATGGGCAAAGGCAAGAGGTTCATTGTTGAATTCGGAGTCAAGTACCTGGCCCTTGAGATCGACCTGCTGAGCGAATGCTGATGCAGTGATCAGAAATACCAGGGCTGCAATTATGTTTTTCATGGTCCTCCAGTTTTTTACAAAGATCAGGACTAGACATTCTTTCGAGGTTAAGTCAGTGTTAAGTAATCATAACATTTGCG
>Ga0272441_10006887_pt1 | contig 18770 bp, 20 predicted proteins | sample SSMProp6N_FD_193582 | JGI IMG/M metagenome (GOLD analysis project Ga0272441, IMG submission 193582) | Marine sediment archaeal communities from Little Sippewissett salt marsh, Falmouth, MA, United States - SSM-Prop-6N | ecosystem: Environmental > Aquatic > Marine > Wetlands > Sediment ... | reverse complement strand
CCGCGGTGCCGACCAGGCAGGTGCCGGTTCCCTCCACCGTGTAGATGTTGGATTCTTCTCCCCTCGGATTGAAACCGATTCCTTCCACCACCTCTTCCTTGGCGATATCCGGGGTGATGGTCAGGATAAAACCCTCTTTCTGCAGCATGTCCAGGGCATAGCGGGTCAGGGCCAGCTCCAGGTGCACCGCTTCGTTTTTCAGATAGTAGAACTTCGGGCCGCTTACCCGGGCTGCGCTTTCGAAGTCTATCAGATCCAGCTCCTGAGCCAGTTGGAGGTGGTCCTTGGCCGGGAAGGAAAAGTCGGGTGCTTGCCCCCAGCGTTTGATCTCCCGATTGTCCTCATCCCCCTTGCCCACAGGGGCATCGGGGTGGGAGAGATTGGGCACTTTCACCGCCTCGGCGTTCAGATCCGCGGTCAGCTGTTCAAGGGTCTGTTCCTGCTCGGATATCTGAACCTTGATGCTCTTTCCCTCCTCGATCAGCTGTTGCCGCTTGTCGGGATCCACCTTCTGCTTCATGGCCTGGGCGTTGAGATTTCGCCGGTGCCTGAGCGCTTCGGTTTCCTGAAGCAGCTGATTGCGTCTGTCGTAGAGCTCTACCACCCGCCGGGGATTCGCATCCACCTGGCGGTTTTTCGTGTTTTCGATGATCTGTTCTAGGTTTTCCCGGATATACTTGAGGTCCAACATGCTGGTGATAATAGATCGTAGGCGAGATGTTGGCAAGGCGGGCGGGGGTGGGAGTCGCGGTGTAGTGACCGGCAGTGTAACTCCCGGCGGATAACCACGAAGGACAACGAAGTGCGCCTCAGCCTCGCCCCCCCCTCCCTGAGAGCGGTCTAGTGCTTGTTCCCGCGGGGTCCCCGGGTCGGTTTGCCCCGCGTCCCGTGAACCATCTTTCCCTCCTGCTTGAGAAGAGTTCGGATCGGCTCCTTGGGTTTGCTCTCTCTCTGCTTGGATTGTGTCTTGCGTTTGTTCTTCATAGCATTGCTCCCAATTCAATAGTAATGCCAGATTGCGGCGTTGGCAAATTTCCTTTTCTTTGTGTACATTGACTCTGATGCTCTATATCGTGGCCACTCCTATCGGGAACCTGGAAGACATCTCCGGCCGGGCGCTGCGGGTGCTGGGAGAGGTGGATCTGATCGCCTGCGAGGACACTCGTCAGAGCCTGAAGCTTCTGAATCACTACGGGCTCAAAGCCTCTTTGATTGCCTTTCACAGCCACAACATGAAAAAAGCAGCTCCCCGACTGTTGGAGGAGCTCCAGCGGGGAAAACGGATTGCCCTGGTCACCGACGGGGGGACTCCCGGTGTTTCCGATCCGGGATCCTACCTGGTCGCTTTGGCGCGGCAGCAGAATGTAAAAGTCGTACCCATTCCCGGACCCTCGGCCCTGTCCACTCTCTTGAGCGTCAGCGGAGCGGCCACCGGTCAGATTACCTTTGCCGGGTTTCTCTCTCCCAAGGGAGGGCGAAGGCGTTCACAGTTGAAAGTGCTACTGGACCGTGAGGAGGGATTCGTTCTGTTCGAGTCTCCCCACAGGATCCTCAAGCTGCTTCAGGATCTGCATTCTCTGGCCCCTGAAAGGACCTGTTTGATCGGTCGGGAGATGACGAAAATCCATGAGGAATTCCTGCAGGGAACCCCAAAAAAGCTCTTGACGGAACTGGAGGGAAGGACGAAAATTAGAGGAGAGTTTTGCCTGTTCGTCACGGGGGAATAAAAAGCATCAAGTTGAATGTCAAGCGTGACGATACTGGTAAGTGAAAGGAATATGGCTGGCGATGACGATTGAACGAATCGGACCACAGGATCCGGTACAGAGTTTCAAAAAAACAAAGCCCGCGAACAAACCCAAGAAGAGCCAAGGGGCGGACTCTATCAATCTCAGCGAAGAGGCGAAGAGCAAGGCCGAAGTCTACCAGGCCACCAGTATCGCCAAGCAGGCGCCGGAGATCCGCTGGGAGCTGGTTGAAGCGGCAAAGAAGAAACTTCAGGATCCCTCCTACATCTCAGATAAAGTGATCAGTTCAATAGCCGATCGCCTGATGGAATACTTCGACATTACCTGATCCGTAGCAAAGGTGGGCTACCAGGTTGACAAATAATGGGCGGAGGGTCCAAGCGTGGACCTTCCGCCTTTTTAATAGTATTAGGAGCGAGTCTGTAAGATGCCTGATCTGTCTTTTTCCATACCTACCGACATACGTTTTGGACTGGATGTAGTAAACAGGATTGCCTCTGTAGTCAGTCAGTATGGCGAACGGGTGCTGCTGGTTACCGAAGCGATACTGTACGAGGGAAAGGTGATCGACAGAATCCAGGGGCTGTTCGAGAAAAAAGGGATTCAGTACATCGTATTCGACGAGGTCGTTCCTCATGCCACCAGCAAGGTCGTAGATGAGGGGATGAACCTGGCTCGAAGTGCCCGGGCGGAGATTGTCGTCGGTCTGGGCGGGGTGCGTACCCTGTCGGTAGCCAAGTGTATTGCCATGGCGAGTCCGGGAGAATTGGAAATGGACGAGTATCTGTCCGGGGTTCAACCCTCCGGTCAGCCGCTTGCCTATATCAGCATCCCCACCACCTGCAGGGATCCGTTTCTGCTGGTAGATGAGTATCTGCTCACCGACGGCCGTGATCGCAGCGCCAAGATCGGCCGCACCCAGAAGCGTATCAACAAAGCGGTGATCGTGGATCCCAAGCTGACTATCACGCTGCCTCCGAAATACACGGCCACGACTCTGATGGATACCCTGCTGGTTGCCGTAGAGGGATACCTGTCCTCCAGGAGCAGCTTTCTCTCCGACACTTTTTTCCTGCGCGCCTGCGAGTTGATCGGAAAGATCATAGGTCCCCTTGTCAATCAACCGGATGATTTGAGGGTGCGGATGAACGCCTCTATGGCCGGCTTGCTGGCTTCTCTGGGACTGACGATCAGCAAGTCAGGGGTGGGCACCGCCCTGGCTTATGCCATTAACGGAAGTTTTATGGTACCGAAATCCTGGGTATCGTCGATTATGCTTCCCCACGTGATGGAGTTCTACTCCGGAATCGCCTCGGAAAAACTGACCGCTGTAGCCCGCTATCTGGGCGAGGATGTGGACGACGAGGCTCCGGTGGAGGGTGCCGCAAGGGCCGTGGAGGCGGTCCGGCGCATCATCGGTTCTCTGGGTCTACCGACCCGGTTGCGGGACTTCGATCTGAATCTGGATGATATGGTGGATATAGCCGGGATCGCCCGGAATTTCGACATGATGAACTACCTGCCGCGAAGCATATCCGCGGAAGATCTGTACGAGCTCGTTAAATCCGCCTATTAGATACAATCCTCTCCGTGATCTCGATAAAGAAACTGAGAAGCCTACCCCGAAAGACCCGACTGCGAAAGATCGTTCTGTTGCTGCAGGGGGAGGAACGGGAGATGGAGACGGGCCGAAAATCGCACCGGGACTATTTGGGATCTATCTGCGCGGTGCTCATCCATGACGAGGGCTGCAGCCGGGAGATACACGAGACAGCCGAGGAGTGCCGGGTGCTGTGCAGCGCGACCGCTTCGCAGAATGAGGCGATCCTTCGCCAGGTCAACCGGGTTCGCCATGCACTCCTGCGCTATCTGGGTGCCGAGCCTGCGGAGTGGGATCTGCTGGTGCCGGCGGACGAACGCCTGGATGTAACGGCGCGGACCGTTCTGCCGATACAGCTGTACCTGGAGGAGATCCGCTCTCCCTTCAATGTTGGGGCGGTATTCCGCTCCTCCGAAGCCTTTGGCGTGGAAAGCCTGCTGCTTTCGCCGACCACCGCCTCTCCTCTGCATCCTCGGGCCGTGAAATCGGCCCGGGGCGCGATCAAGATCATGCCCTGGCGTTTCGCAGAGCTCGATGAGATCCGTGATCAGGAGGGAATCTTTGCTCTGGAGTTGGGAGGAACTCCTCTGGGGGAGTTCCGGTTTCCCGAACGGGGAATCATGCTGGTTGGCTCCGAAGAGCTCGGATTGAGCCCCCAGAGCTTGAATCTGGCTGCTTCAAAGGCCGGAAGGGTTTCGATTCCCATGGCCGGAGCCAAACGATCTCTGAATGTGGCCGTGGCTGTAGGGATTGTTCTGCAGGTCTGGTGCGCCTGTCTTACAACTCGGCGAAGCGCACCGAACGCCAGGGCAGGAACGAAGCATACCAACGCTCCTCATACTGCCAAAGACGAACCGCCCTCCCCCTGATCATCTTATTGAGCATGGGATCAATGGTCTCCAGCATCTGCCGCGGAACCTCCCGTAGTGAGGCGAGAAGGATCGACCGGGGTAGCAGCGTGGAGAGCTCCCGATCGGGGAGAAAGACCGAGCGCTCCTGACCGTCAGCGTCGCACACAGTCAGCTGGACCTTCAGCCGGCTGCCCTGGATCAGCGGCTGGACGGCCTGGATATGACCTTGGTGTCTGTTCATGAAAAACCCCCTCAGTTTCGCTATCTACGCAAAGAACAACGGGGGTTTTATCTGTGTTGATTCTATCTGGGGTTGTTTTTAAGGGGGAATCCGGCTGCTCAATCCGGATTCAGCACGATTTCATAGCGCAAATTTGCCGCTTTCGTGAGCATGGCGTAAACACCGCAGTATTTGTCCACTGACAGCTTGATGGATTTTTCGATCTTGCCCCGGTCCAGCTCATTTCCGTGAAAGATGTAGCGAATTACGATATCGGTGTAGGACTTGGGATGTTCCTCGGCCAACTCTCCCTCTACTTCCAGGGAGAAGCTGTCGAAGGGCATCTTCATCTTGGTAAGCAGAGAAGCCACATCCATTCCGGTGCAACCGGCCAGTGCGGAGAGAAGCAATCCCTTGGGCTTGGGGCCCCGATCCTTGCCTCCGAACTGAGCATCCGCATCCACCAAGAAATTGTGGCCGTCCAACTCGATGTTGAAGGCCAGGTCTTCGGTCCAGGTGACTGTTGTCTTGTGGGCCACGGTTCCCTCCTCTTTCTTTTTTTTCAGTATGCAGCTAGCGAAGCTAGCGAAGATAGCGTAACTATCGCTTCAAGGCGCGTTCGATTTCCGGTTGGTTGAAGCCCACGATGATCTTGCCGTGAACATCAATAACCGGGACTCCCATTTGACCGGACTTGCGAACCATCTCTTCCGCTTTCCTCTGATCCGCAGCCACGTTGTACTCGGAAAAGGGGATATGCCGTTCCCTGAGGTACTGCTTTGCCTTCACACAGAAACCGCAGCTCGGCGTGGAGTAGAGAGTTACTGACATCGTTTGCCTCCTGAGTCAAGTATCATCATAATAGCATAAACCTTCAACATATAAAAATTAATATATAGAAAATTTAAAGTCAAATTTCTGTGTCGACCGCCGAAAGGCCGTCCCTATTCCTTCTGTATCTGTTTTCCACCAGATGCATGCCAAACAGAAGCCCCGCCGCCAGCAGGGACAGAGCGAAGCACAGGGGCCAGATATCGTTCAGGGAAAAGCGCTCTATGAACTGAGCGGATAGGGGCGGGCCCAGCCCGAAGCCACTCCACATGATGATCGGGGCTATGGCGTTGATCCGTCCTCGATGGGTAATCGGAGCGTGGTTGGCCACGTACACGCTGGTGTTGGTTGCCTCCAGGATCTCTCCCACCGTCCAGATCAGCGTGGAGAGCAGCAATAGGGGCAGGGTACGGACAAAGCCGATCATTCCGAATCCCACGGCAAAGAACAGGCTGGCAATAGCAACGGTGAGGGCCGGCTTGATGCGTTCGGTGCTGTGGATCACAAAGGTCGTGAGAACCGTGACCACCACGGCGTTGAAGCTCATGATCGTTCCGTAGAACCGCGGACCTGCCTCGGTAAACACCTCGCTCAGCTGCAGAGGCAAGCTGAAGGCACTCTGGGAATAGACGAAGGAAAGGATTATGTGGATGAACATGAAGGCCACCAGGAAGGGGCGTTTCAAAAGGACTTTGATCAGGCCTCCCCGCTCGGCCCGTTCCTCGCTGCGGTCTTCGGCGAAACTCTCGGCGATCTGTTGTTCCGACGGCGCCGATTCCTTGATGAACAGGGCCATCAGCACCACGGCGATTCCCGTGGTGATCGCATCTCCCAGGAATATCCAGGCCAGGTAGCGGTTGAAGAGGAACCCCGCGATCATGGGTCCCAAAGCGAAGCCGATATTGTGGGACAGATACAGTAGGCTGAAAGCTCCCTTGCGCTGCTCCGCCACTGTCAGATCGGTGATCATGGCGTCATTGACGGGTTCCGCCACGCCGTGGAGAAAGGAGGAGCCGATCAGCAGCCAGGGGATGATCCGGGATACTCCGAGAAAGGCGCATGGCACCAGCGCGGCGGCGGCCAGGGACTGAAACAGCACCAGGATCCGCTTTCGGCCGATTTGGTCGGCGATCTTTCCTCCCAGCAGAGAGCCGGGCACCCAGGCCGCAGCGGAGAGCATCACGTAGGTAGCCGCCTCCACCGGATCCATACCGATTTTCTGAGTGAGGAACATCGTGAGAAAGGGGTGTACGAAGTGGCCGATCGAGTTGACAACCTGGGCCAGGCAGAGGAAGTAGATACTGCGGTCCAAACCGGAGTAGCTTCTCAAGAATTTCCGTATTCTCATGAAGGTCGTTTCTTCAGAATCCTGGTTTTTTCCAGGCCCAAGGGGCTAGAAACGGGAACGCTGCTGGTCGAAGGCGCCGGTCAGTCGTTGTTGGATGCGGGTCAGTTGCTCTTCGCTCTGGATTCCGAAGTCTCCCAGCACCCACTGGTCGATCTGTTCGTATACGATAATCTCCCGCTCCAGATCGGTAAGGGCATTGGCCAGGTAGACGCTGAAAACGATATCCCGATTTTGTTCCTTGCTCTCCAGGGGGGAGTGATGAAAGCGGATGGCGTCTACCAGTTGGTTCGGGAAGTTCCACTTCTCGGCGATCAGGGCTCCCACCTCGGCGTGATTCAGGCCGGCTGCGAAGTTTTCCAACATGTTCGACGGGATCTCTTTCTCCCTGCAGAAACCGCGGATGCGCTCCAGCAGGTCCGGGTGAAGCGAGGCCAGGATAATTTTACCCAGGTCATGGAGAATGCCGCCCACGTACACGTCGTCCAGGATCTCCTTGCGGCGTCGGAAGCTCTTGGCCAGATTGTAGGCGTAGAAGGCGGTACGGTATGAGTGTTGCCACAGATCCCGCATTTCCCGGTATTTCTGGCCAAGGATCTTCTGGGTTCCGTGGGTGTACAGCAGGTTCCGTACACCCTTCATACCTACCAGTTTGACCGCCTCCACGATGTTGTCGACTCTCTTGGGCAGCATGAACTGGGCCGAGTTGACCAACTTGAGCAGGTCCGCGGTCAGCATCGGGTCGGTCGAAATCTGACGGGCAATGTCCGTGATTTCCGAGTCAGGGTCGGAAATCAGGCGCTGCAGATGCAGGATGTTGTCTGGAAACTGGGGCAGTTCCTTGACCTCCCGAATGATCTGCTGCGTGAGAGCGTCCATCTTCTCTATCTGGATCTGGTTGAAGGGGATCGTCAGTGTGGCCACCGTCTCCCCGTCGTCCACGTCGATGGCGAAGGACTCCTCATCCAGGCCGATCTTTTTGAGCATCAGAATCAGGATGACGATACCCAGGCCCGCCCCCTCTGTCTGGTCGAGCACCGTGGCAAAGGCCTCCTCCATACTGGTAAAGGCCCGAGAGCGGGCAATGCGGTCGAAGATGCGGATCTGTTCGATCTTGGTGATTTCCACGTTGTTGCGCACGGAGATGGTAAATGTCTTCTCCCGGGTGTGATAGACGATCTTGAGGTACAGACCCAGCTCTTTCTGCTTCTGCAGGTAATGCTCGATATTCTCCAGGGTGTCTTCTTTGAAGCTCTTCATGCCCTCCGCGTAGTGCTGGGGGTTGTTCAGATCCAGGCCCTTCTCCTGGAAGTAGGCCCGCTTGGTGTTGGCCTTCTTCGCGTTGACAGCCAGCTCCCTCAGGCAGTAGGACAGCTGGTCCTTGATTTCCGAAAAGCCGAGCTCTGCCAGGAATATGTTGAGCACCTGATCAAGATACTCCTCCGTATCGTGGGGAAGGGTGAATGTTTTAAAGGTCAGGGGAACCGAGTTATGGGCTGCTCGCTTTACCTGTTCGACGTTGACTTGCGGAGGCATCGATCCTTCCAGTAGAAACTTTTGAGTTTGAGAATAGCTTCCCAATCTCCCGATGTCAAGGCAAGATAGGTTCTGCTTTTTGCTGTAGGTCGAATATATTCGGAGTGAATAAACTTGCGTTGCCCGCAAAAATCTTCTACCCTGTTGACCAGATCAAGAGGTTGTTGGAGGAACGATATGAAAACCTGCAGGATCGTGATTCTCTCTCTGTTTGTGGTTTTCCTCATCCTGGCCTGCACCACACCGCCTGCGGGAAGCGAGTTATCCGAAGGGGGAGTGGCCCAGACGGGAGCCGAAGGAGTGCCCCGGATCGCCGTCCTGCTGACCGCTGAGGATCTCTCCGATACACCCTTTGGGGAGGAGATCATGATTGGGGTGTCCAGAACCGCCCAGGAGTTCGAGGGAACGATCGTGGGCCGGGAGAAGCCGATTTCCTTCGGCCAGGAGATAGATATCCGGGTGTTTCCGACCGCCTTCGAGTCCGATGCAATCGAACAAGAGTTGAGGAGCCTCGATCCGGATCAGTACAATCTGGTATTCGGCTGCGGCTTTATGTTCGGGCAACCCCTCGCCGCTGTCCATCGGGACTACCCCCGGACCCATTTCGTATGCGTTGACAGCTACCCGGCCGTCGAGGATCCGGGGGATAACATCACCTTTCTGATGTTCAACATCCGGGATGCCGCCTTCCTGGCCGGGGCGGTGGCCGGAGACAAGTTCGGCGGGGCGCCTGTCGGTTTTGTCGGGGGTATGGACCTGCCCTTCATCCGCAACGATTTTCTCGGCGGATTCTCTGACGGTTTGAAGTATGCTGATTCCCTTCATGGAACGGATACCGAGCTGCTGGTCGATTTTGGCAATAGCTTCGGAGACAAAGCACAGGGCTATGAGTTGGCTATGAATCTGTACGATCGCGGAGTGGAGTGTATCTACCAGGCTGCCGGTGAGACCGGGATCGGGGTTCTGGAGGCCGCCGGTGAGGCGGGCCGCTGGTCGATCGGTGTGGATACAGATCAGGGCTTGCAGTTCGCCCAGGAGACTTTCGGCAAGTGGATCCTCACCTCCACCGTCAAGCGCTGGGGAACCGGAGTGTACCTGGTCTGCAAGGAGTACTTGGTTACAGGAAACGTGCCCTCGGGACTCCATCTTGTTGGACTGAACGAGAATTGTGTGGACATGGCCATCAATCCCTACAATACCCCCTCTCTCCTGGACCAGCTGGAGCTGATCGCCTCTGTACGAAGCTCCCTGGAACGGGGAGAGATACCCTCGGCGGTAAAAAGGGAACAGTCCGAGGTCTGGGAATCCCGTAGCGTCGCCTCTGCCGAAAAGGTATCCCTTGCCGTGAACGATCCGGAGTTTTCCCGGGGCATCGATGCGACCTACCGGCCTACCCTGCAGAAGGCCCTCTCTACGGCCTTCTATGAGAGCGGGCGTTACCGGGTGATCAATCGGGAGCAGAAGGACCGGCTTCTGGAGGAAATCAGCAGCTCCCTGGATATAACGGCGGATGAGAAGCAGCAGCTGGAAGTCGGTCGCCTCATCGCAGCGGAGGTGATCGTATTCGTTGATCTGAGCAAGGTGGGGGACAAGTACATCCTGGATACCAAGGTCGTGGACGTACAGACCGGCATTGCCGTGTCGGCCGCCTCGGAGAGCTTCGACTCCATAGAACAGGTATTCGAGGGCCTGGATCTGGTGGTTCGAAATCTGGGTGATTGACCGTACCGGCTCATATTGCCTCCCCCGATCTCCAACTGCTATAATGAGCGCCTCATGCATTTAAAGGACTTTGATACGCTGATCCGGCAGGTCCTCGATCTGGATGGCTTCGCCGGAACCGATGTGGCTTTGAACGGGCTTCAGGTCGCCAATGAGAAGGATAGCGTGGAGAAGGCGGCCTTTGCCGTGGATGCCTGTCGGGAGAGCATCCGCCGGGCCGCAGAGTGGGGGGCGGACCTGTTGTTCGTTCATCATGGGCTGTTCTGGGGAAGGCCTCTGGCCGTCACCGGCGGGCACTACCAGCGGCTGCGTGCGCTGATCCAGGCGGATCTGGCTCTGTACGCCGTCCACCTGCCCCTGGATATGCATCCGGAACTCGGCAATAACGCGGGATTAGCCCGAAGGATCGGTTTGCACCAGCCGGCGCCCTTCGGGGAGTACCGGGGTATAAAGATCGGGTTAAAGGGAATCCTGCCGGAGGCGATGAACCTGGAGCAGGTGGTCAGGGTCTGCTGCGGAAGCAATGAACAGGGCATCAAGGTGCTTCCCTTTGGACCCCAGACCATCTCTACGGTGGGGATCGTCTCCGGGGGAGCAGCGGATGAGGCTTACCAGGCCATAGAGGAGCGGCTGGATCTGTTCATTACCGGGGACGCCGATCACACGATCTATCATCACTGCCTGGAGGGCGGGATCAACGTGATCTTCGGGGGACACTATCTAACCGAAACCGCCGGCGTCACGGCCCTGGCTGAGAAACTGCAATCCGAAACGGACCTGCAGACCCGTTTCTTTGATATCCCGACGGGTCTGTAATTCGAATTATTGGAGGGTTAACCTTTGAACCTACGCAAGCGACTCCTACCCCTGGTACTGACCGGCGGGATCATTCTGGTAGACCAGATCGTCAAGTGGGTGGTCTCCAAGAATCTGCCATTCGGCCGGCCGGTGGAGATTATCGGCGATTTCCTACGCTTCACCTTCGTTCAGAATCCTGCCCTCTCATTCAGCATCGGCCGTGGTTTCGGGGATACCGGGCGTATCATCCTGACCATGGTGCTGCCCATGCTGGTCGTGGCCTTCGTGCTGTACTACTTCCTGGCCGCCAAGGACGTAACCCAGGGCCAGCGCTGGATCCTGGCGGCGATCATGGGCGGCGGACTGGGAAACCAGGTGGATCGCTACTTCCGACCGGAGGGGGTGATCGACTTCATCGATTTCAAATTCTACGGGATCTTCGGATTCGAAAGGTGGCCTGTGTTCAACATTGCCGATTCTACGGTTGTGGTGGCCGGTATCACCCTGCTGATCAGTTATATAGTGACGGGAGTGAGAGAGAAGAATGAACAAAAAAGTTAACACTGTTTTGTTCCTGCTGGGGGCTACTGTTTTCAATCTGCTGATCATGTTTCTACTGATCGTGCTCTTTCTTGTGCTGATCTCCGCCGTTTTTCGAGATTCCATGAATCCGAATGTGTTCTCTATCCTCATGATCGTGATCTTCGTCGGATCGATCGCCGCCTCGTTTTTCATCTACGGGCGGGTGGTCAAGTGGTTGAATCGGAAGATCGACATGGATAAATACTTCATGCCGTTGTTTCGTAGAAAAAAATAGGTGTTCTGAGAGGGATCAATACCCGTCGGACATAGAAATGTTGACGTCCTTCTTGTACAGTTCACCGTACACGAAGCCGCGGTTTTTCAGGTTGTCCTTGATGGCTTGAGGGAAAGGTATTCTGCGCCAGAATATCCCCCGCACTTCCCGTTCCAGCTTCTGTGTTCCCTGGCTCTCCTTGGTGATCCAGAGGATGTAGTCCCTGATGAAGTAGTCTTTCACATCCCCCCGAAGCCTCTGCTCTGAGAACCATTGGTAGTAGCTGCCGGTGATGCCCTCCTCCATCCAGTAGTGCTGGGCCCTCTCCTTGGCTACCTGCCAGCGAAGATCCGCCAAGGCCGAAATCACGGCGGACTCGACATCTTTGGGATACAGTGGTAGGGCCACCCGGCCCCGGCTGGAGGCGCGGTTGAAGCGCTCGAAGGGTTCCCAGCAGATGCCGGTGTCTCCGTAGTTGGGCAGAAGCAGCACGTACGGCACGATGCGGCTGGTTTGCCCCTTGAAGGTTCGTTCGAAGACCCCGGGATCCAGGGACTCCACTTTGGCCATGGTGTTGATTACGTTCTCCCGGGTACAGATTTCCCGGATGTTGGGACGGAAGTACTGTTTCATCAGGATGGGGAAATGATTTCCCTGGCGACCGACGCACATCTTGGACATCTGGCGCAGGGATTGGAACTCGTTTGTGACCACCCCCGTGTCCACGGATAGATCCACGCCGTCGGCTCTTTCCTGCAGATCCCGCAGCTCCTCGTCCATGTTTTCCAGGGTTCTGTAGGAGCTGCCGATATCCCGGTCCAGGTTGCTTAGTTGCCGCAGGATGCTATTCACCTGGCTGATCGCGTCTCTCTGTTCCGGGCTGAATACATCCTTGAGGCCGCCGAACTCCGGACGTGTGTGGTGGCGCAGGATCGTCTGGACCCGGTTGGCCAGGTTGGATTCCAGCTCTTCCATCCGACCGATCTTGTTCTGAAGCAGGGACATCTCAGCCTGTCTCTGGCCCCTTCGCTTCTCCACGATCTCTATGGTTTTCTGGTTGTCGTCCCGCCGGGCCGTTTTCACCTCGTCGGTAGCCGAGGGCCGGGCCGATCCCTGGGCGACCTTTGTCAGCCACTCATCCATATAGTGGATCGGTTCACCGGTTTTGTTTTCGTAGATGATGCGGCTGATCATGTCCCGCTGTTCTGTAGAGATCAGAGAGGGGGAGAGAATACCGAAGCGCAGGAGCAGTCTCTTTTGGATCGGTATATTTGCGGATATCCTGGCGGCGATCCGTCCGGCCAACTCCCAGTAAGCCGTGGTCAGGCGGGCCCGGTACACGGATCTGTCCTTGGGATCTTTAGCCGTGGCGAACTGGGTCAGCAGCTGGTGTACCCGCCGGCCGATCTCTCCCTGATCGGCGAGAAGGTTCTTGTAGTAGTTCTTGTCCCGGAAGTAGGGCTTGGGCTTCTCTTCGAAGGAGGTTTGAATGTCGAAGCTTTTCTTGCTGAGGTCTACTTGCTCAGGGCCCTTCTTGTCGACCTTGACATCTTCTTCGAACAGATCTCCAAACTGGGGTTCTTGAGGCTGGGTAGTCGCCTGAATACCCATGAGATCTGCGATCTCTGGATCTAATTGACCTGAGGTAAAATCACTAGCCATCGTATATGGAGGCGACGGGAATCGAACCCACGACCTCGTGAATGCCATTCACGCGCTCTAGCCAACTGAGCTACGCCCCCGGAACAGTACTGTTGAATAATAGTAATGCTCGAGGTCCTTTGTCAATATGGCGTGGTGACTCATAAAGAATCTCGCCGGAACGACCCAAACCCGCGGGAGCAGCCCGGTCGGTTAACAGTCGTATAACTATAGCCGAAACTAGAATCTAGATGAATATCGAAGGGACGAAAAAAGCGCTTGACAGGGAATCCTCAGGAATGCTATAGGGATAGACTATGTTGAGCTGCTTCCAGGGAGGCACGGTTGTGCCGTGTCTCTCCAGTCAGGACAAGTTCGACGCGATCCGGGAACTCATCCACAGGGCGCCCGTTTTTGCCGGTCTGGGGTGTAGGGACGAGCTTGAGGAAGCCGTGGTGCAGCGGGAGAGAATTCTCTCCACCGGCCTGGGGCGGGGGGTGGCTGTAGCACACGGCACCACCGATACGATCAAGGATATCGTGATCGCCCTGGGGATTTCCGAGCAAGGCATCGATTTCGATTCCTTCGATAACGCTCCCGTGCATCTGCTGTTCGTGATTACCAACCCGCCGGGTCGGCAGATGGAGTATCTGGTTGCCCTTTCCGCGGTAACCCGGCTGGTTCGGGATGAATCATTCCGGGACTCCCTACGCGCGACCGTCCCGCCGCAAGAAATCGAGTTGAAGATCTGCCAGGCCTTCGGCGAGTGCCTGGACAAGTACGGTACACCTTCCAACTAGATCACCTTCCACGACTCTTATTCTGGCTATCGACCTGCCGGAGTGTGTATGATGACGCGGAGGAACTGACCATCAGCAAGGCGATCTACCTAGGTCGGTTGGATCTGGGGAAGTTGTTCGATATTTGTAAACAGAATAGCCGAGAGAGGGGAGACAGCTACATCAATGATCCATCAAAGCCTTCGTCTGGGTCCTCAATCCGAGTAAATCGGCTTGGTCAATCAATACTCGTATGCCCCCATGGACCAGCCGGTGTATCCCGTTCCTGTTCTACGTTTGCCATCTCGATCAGTAGTGAACTCCAGAGAGCGGTCCAACGCGCCAGTCTTGACACCACTGGGTGCATCGCTGTGGAGATGCCAATCATTATCGAGGATCGTCGTGACGCTATCGTCAGTCCCATCGATATCGACAAACAGAGGATCGAAATCTGTGTTTGTGATGTTGCCTGAGGCGTAGGAGCGACTGTTCACTCCCACATCCGGAAGCTGTGCATCGTCGTAGGAAGCTCCAGAGCTGGTATAGTACAGTGTAGTCGTGCCGACCATGTCCCAGAGATAGTTGTTCTCCACAGCTTGAGCACCGGTAATCCCGTCAGAGTTTAGTTCTAAGATACAATAACCAGTGTTTGATGAGAAAATTATATTGTTACGGACGATCGGTGTTGCGTAGTAATCGGAATCAAGGTCAGATATGAATATACCCCTGGACTGAGTGGTTCCCGTTCCTCCATCAATTGTGTTATTACAAATGTAACTATCGCAAAGCCAAAAACAGGCAATTCCAAATGACATGTAGGTGCTCTGACCGCCGAAAATGATATTGTTCCGGATCGTTGATGTTGAACCTACATCCTGAATACCGTTTGCCTGGCTATTGGCAGCTCCGCTTGCACTTCCCCCGTGGATTGTATTGCTATCGATTACCGCTTCGGCGTTACTCTGATTGACAATTCCACCTGTGTAACGTCCTGAGCCACCATGGATATAATTGTTCTTTATAAGAGGCTTTGAAACCTGGTAATTACAAATAGCTATGGCATTGCCGCTTACCGCAATACCAGCAAAGATTTCTCTATTGTTGATGATTTCCGGATCAGCAGTATAGTTTAAGATACCGTAAGCTCTAACCGATCCATTACCGCCGTTTATCTTGCAATTAGTAATTGTCGGCGAAGAGTTGTCGCAATATACAGCGGAAGAATACGTGCCGCCGCCTCCCTGTATCGTAAACCCATCGATAATAGTGGCCTTCGTAATGCCATTGGCTGCTTCGACCGCGCGATTTGGATCAACTTGTCCTGACCCCCCTGTACTGCTCAAGTCAACAATAATCGTCTCGTTTTCGGTTACGTCTATTGTGCTGAAATCCAGGTTGTATCCACCGTATAGGGAGATCCCTTCCACGACCTGGATGAACTCTCCGGAAGAATAGTCGTAGGTGTAAGTTCCTTCGGCTACGTTGACCCGTCCTTCCACGCTGTTGTTTTCCAAGTAGTCGATCGCAGCCTCGATAGTCTGCATGGGCTCGGTCTTCGTTCCGGGATTGCTGTCCGATCCCGTGTCTATGCTCACATAGATCGTCCCATATGTTCTTGTGGTAATGTAGTTCTTGAGCGCCATTGGATCGCACGAGCTGAGCAGTACAACAGTTACTGCTGTAAGTACAGCTGTTCGCAAGACTATTTCGCCAATTTTGTTCGCTATTCGTCCCATACCACCGTCTCCTTTACCCTTCCAACTGCCGAGGCTCGGGCTGCCTCCTCACCGCGCATCTCCAAGTAGGAATACCGTTCGGCCAATATCGGGCTCCTTGTTTTGAGCTGGGCATATAGTTGTTCGGCGAGCCTGTAGTTTTCCAGGTCATGGTTGACCCTGGCTACTGCCAACAGAGCCGCCGAGTTCGAAGGTTCCACGTTGTACGCCCTCTCGTAGTAGTTCTTTGCATTCTTGAAATCGCGATCCAGGTAGTAGATATTCCCAAGGTTCACCAGGGCAGGCACGTAGTATCGATCTTTGGCGAGAGCTTTTTCGAACTGTTCTTCGGCTTCCTCATTCTTCCCATATCTGGCATAGAGAACACCCAGCTTGTTCAACATCCTGGGAGAAGAACCGTATCGTTTTATCTGGTCTTCGACTTCACGCACTTGAGGGTAGATCTCTCGATCAACAAAGTTCAACAGTTCCTGGAGGTAGGAGTTAATGATCCGATCTGAGGAGGGCAGTACGATGTTTACCCCCTCGTCGGGAAGTCCGACCGGCTCATACACCTTCCACGCTGCGTGGGTGGGAAAGAATCCCTCCTGTTCCTTGCTTGTCGCTTCCCGCCATTCTCTGGCCCCGGTCTGCCAGGCATTGAGGAATCCGCCTTTGAGCTCCGTGATTTCCACGGGTATCCAGCTCGATCCATCCATGTAGATCAGGTCATCATCTCGGTAGAATGCCTTCCTCGCTTCCTCGGGAGTCAGGTCTAAGGAGAAAGCCATGAAGATATGGCCTGGTATGGTGATGAAAGCCGTCTCAATGCCTATAGATTCCAGTAAAGAGCTGTACAGGATCGTAAGGTCGTCACAGTCCCCCGCCTTGTACTGGAAGGTCTGTCGGGGAAACTGGAGAAAATCCACAGCCGTTTTGTTCTTGGAGTAGTCCTTGTACGGGGTGGTGGGATCGATGATGTAGCTCAGACCGTACAACGATAACGCCTGATAGAAGGCCATTGCCATTCTCAGATTGTGGTTGATCGCTTTACTGCCCGATCCTTCAATGAGGCTGGCGATATTCTTTGAGAAAGTCAGCACCGTGGGATCCTTGGTGGTCACAAATACGGCTGCCTTCCTGTCGTCATCCCAGGTTATAGCGTTCCTGTCCAGAATCCGCACCGTTTCTATGTGACTTTCCCGGTATTTGTCACCTCCCACTGTGTATTCAAAGGTGATCTCCGCAGATACTTTGGTGGTTTCGGTGATTTCCAGCACTCGCTCGGTGAACAGGGCAGTGAGATCAAAACTCAGATCCTGTTGTTTACCAATTACGGTCTCGCTCGGGCACTGCTTGGGATTGTCCATGTATTGCTTGATAAACAGAGTGACCTTGAGGTTATCGATCGTATCTCGACTGGGGTTCGTCAATACGGCCGTACCCACGGGGTGATCATCGTAGTATTTGAAGAACATCGGAAAAACATCTTCGAAAGCGACATCGTGGATCTGAAGTGGACCGTCGACGAGCAGAGCTTCCGGTGCAAAAGACCCTGCCCCCGGGTATGCCTGCGCACCTCTACCCATGTGATAGGTGGTGGAAAGGGAAACACCCAAGCCGTTGTACAGTCCCAAATAGTTGATATACGAGGCATTGAATCCCATTCCAAGTGATCTTCCCAAAGCAAAGGACACGCCTGCTCCTGCCGATATGAAGGGGTTTCCTCCGGACGGGCCGCTCTTGTCATTGAGAAAGCTGTAGAAGTAACCCCCGGTTGCCCAACCTTGGATGCGTAGCTTGGGAAGAACATTGTACCCAATACCGGCTCCTGCTCCGATTGACAGCGCGGAAAGGGCTGTATCGAAGTGTACGGGGATGATACTGTAGCCGCCTTGGACGGGAATGAACAATGGCGGGAAGAAGGGAAGTGAAATTGTGCCGGTAATTGAAATATTCCCACCTACCTTGTAGTATTCGCCATCCTCGTCAAGTGGTATAAGGAGGCCTGGATTTAGTGCCAATGAGACGGCTAGTGGATTGCTGAGTTGTGGTGTGATCCCAGGTGGCTCTGTTTCTATTTTCTGTGAATGTGCGGCCGGAGCAAGAAGCAATAGGACGAGAACAGTAGCGACAATACCTTTTTGCATACCCCCCTCCAATTCCTGTACGATTACCTTATATTATATACCACAATTTCTCTGGATCGGTAGGAAATTGGAGGACAGGCGGTGCTACGCCCATAGTTTTTCAGATAGGTTGTAGTCGATCGTTCCCTCCCGGCGCACTGGAAAGTTGTCGGTGATGCTAAGTGTGATAATTCTTGTACGCCGAGAGAGACGTTATACTTTCCAGGCCAGCTTGGATTTCACCCCGATGCTTGCGGTACTTGATGTCCCGGATTTCTCCGTCTTTCTGAACCACCGCCCATAGATATAGGTGTTTGACGTAGATGTCAATCTGTTTCATCGGCCCCGAAAATTGGGTAAACTCTAGATTTTTTTCAAGGAGGATCGCTTCGAAGCGAGCACTCTCGCTGCCCGTCTGCAGTCCTTGTGCATCTGGCGGATCAGGGCAGCGGCGGTTCGGTAGCGCTTCTCCGGGCGCAGATGACGCACGGGTACGACCTCCAGGGTCTTTCCGTACAAGTCACCGCTGAACTCCAGGAGGTAGATCTCCAGCCGCTTGGTCTTCTCACCGAAGGTGAGGTTGAACCCGACATGGGCCGCTCCCGGGCGCCATCTCTGTTCCCCCTGGATGCGCACCCAAACCGCGTATACCCCGGTTTTCGGCAAATCCTGAGAGGGAATGTCGAGGTTGGCCGTGGGAAAGCCCAGATCCTTTCCCCGATCCGCACCCCGGATCACCTTGCCCTTCAGTGCCGTGGCTTCCATCCCTCAAGAACCGGCGAGCTTGTTCAGGATCTCCGCGGCAATATCCTGGGGTTTACGCGAATCGGTGATGATACGCTGGCCGAGGCCTCTGTAGATGGGCAGGCGGGATTTATACAGCTTTTTCAGGTCCTCTTTGGATCGATCGAGCAAGGGCCGGGAGGGATCCCAGCCGGCACGATTTACAAACTCCCCGAAGGATACCTCCAGGTAGAAGGTCGTGGCCAGGTTCTCAAAGAACTCCTGATTCTCCTGGCGAACCGGAGCTCCGCCTCCGGTGGCGATCACCAGTCTGTT
>Ga0272441_10006886_pt1 | contig 18772 bp, 5 predicted proteins | sample SSMProp6N_FD_193582 | JGI IMG/M metagenome (GOLD analysis project Ga0272441, IMG submission 193582) | Marine sediment archaeal communities from Little Sippewissett salt marsh, Falmouth, MA, United States - SSM-Prop-6N | ecosystem: Environmental > Aquatic > Marine > Wetlands > Sediment ... | reverse complement strand
GTGACGACGAGATCCGGAATCTCCGAAGGAATCGCCGAGAGACAGAATGCATTGTCCGTTCCATCGCACTCGCACACGTCGTCGCCCGAATCGACCTCGAACCGAGCCGAGTAGTCACAGTCGCCGGCGCACAGGGCTCCTGCGAGCGTGTGCGTTGACAGCGGAATCACGGTCGATCCGCCGGCCGCGATCGTCTCGCCGGCGATCGTCTCGGTCCAGGTTTCGATGAGGTTGCCGGAGCAGCCTGCGTCCTCGTAGACCGTGACGCGGATGTCGAACGGGACCGCGGCGTCGGCGCAACCGGTGTTGGCGATCGTTACGTCCCCATCGACCGTCGCCTGTCCGTCGGTTCCGCAGCCGATCGAAGCGACGACGCCCGAGATCTCGAGGTCGGGTAGCGTCGACGTGTACGACTCGGAGAGACTGTTGTTCGATCCATCGCACTCGCAGACGCTTTCGTCCGGGTCGACGGTTGCGGTGAACGCGCAGGCGCAGTCGGTACAGTCGGCCCAGTCACTGGCGATCGCGAAGTCGACCGTCGTCGATGCACCGGCGGCGAGAGCGGCGACCGTCTCGTCGATGAACGTCAGACAGCCGTCCGTCTCCATCCGCAGGTCGAACGGACCGGAGGCGCCACAGCCTGTGTTGTCCACGGTCACGCGAACGACGCCCGAGATGCCGTCCGACGTGCACGAGATCGCACCGAAGTCGATGTCGGCAAGCACCAGATCGGGCGTGGCGATGGAGAACGTGCCGGCGCAGAGGCTGTTGTTCGTCCCATTGCACTCGCAGACGGAGTCGTTCTCATCCGCTTCGATTCGGATCGAGAGAACACATGTGTCGCAGAGGTCGAGCGCCCGGGTGACGTCGATCGTCCGCTCCACTGTGCCTCCACCTGCTGCGATCGTTAGCCCGGTGAAGTCAACGGTGAACGTGTCGATCTCGTTTCCGGTGCAGTCGGCGGCATCGAACAGCCGCAATCGTACGCTGACATCGCCGGCCAGCGGATCGCCACAGCCGTCGTTGCGCAGCGTCACCGGTCCGTGGATCCTACTCTGGCCGTCGGCGTTGCATGTCACGCTCAGGCTCGCCGAGTCGACGAGCAGGTCAGGAAGAGTGATCGTCTCGCTCAGCACGGCGACGTTGTCCGATTCGTCGCATTCGCAGAGCGTGTCTCCGGCGTCGAGCGTGACTGTGATCTCGTAGCTGCAGTCGGTGCAGGAAACGCCCCAACCGGCGAAGGTCAGCGTCTGCGATGCGTCGTCGTTCAATGGCAGCGTCCCGCCGAGGTTCGTGAACGTGTCGGAAACGCTGTACCCGGTTGTCGTTTCGGTCAGGGTAATCGCGAAGTCCTCGGTGATCGCGCCGTCTCCCGATCCGCTGTTTCGAGCGACGAGTTCGATCGCTCCAGAACCGGGCGTGATCCCGTCGCCGCTGCAGGTGAAGGATGGCGTGATGTCCGACGGAGAGATCGAGAGGTTCGGCACGCGGACCGTTGACTGATCCTGTCTGGAAGTCGAATGCGCGCAGGTTGCCTCGGCGGTCGTGTTCGGATCCCCGTCGAAGGCGCCGCAGCCCCATGTGGCGACCGCGGTGTTCCGGCGAACTGTTCGTGAGCAATCGTCGGGCGGCTGGATTGCGTGCGCCGTCACTGTTGCGGTGAACGTTCCGCCTGGGGCGAGGGGGCCAATCTCCCAGCCGACCACGTCGCCCCCCATCGGAACGCCGCTGCCGGCCGTCGGACTGTCCGAAGCATCGAGCACGAGCGCCGATCCGAGGGTGTCAACGACCCGGACCCAATCGGCGATCCCCGTCCCCGTGTTCTGGACGGTGATCGTCCACGTGACCGTGTCGCCTGCGTCGTAGCAGTCGAGCGTCGTGTTGGCCGGCGATTTGTCGATCGTCAGGTTCGCGAGAAGACTCGTTAGCGGAACCTGGGTCGAGGAGTCGTACTGTGTTAGGCCGCAGCAGTCATAGAAGTAGGCGGTGATCGGGATGTTCTGTGTTGCGAAGTAGCAGGTGACGGCGACATCGAACCGGAGCCGGATCGCCCCACCTGGCGGAATCGAGTCGCACGCATCGTTTGGGCCGCCCTCGGTGCCGATGTCATACCAGGTCAAGGTCTGGCCGGCGGCGTTGGGATCGCCCGCCGGGGCGAAGCCCGCGCCGCAATCGATCTCGGTCGTGCCGACGACGTAGCTGAGATCATCGGGAAGGGTGGTCACGATGTCGACGTTCGCCGTTGTCGCCACGGTGCTCGTGTTCTGGATGGTTAGCGTCAGTGTCGTCGTATCGTCGCAGGCTTCGATCGCGTCGGGCGAGAGGATCGCGAAGAGGTCGAGTGGCGGTTCCCGGATCCCGGCAATCGTTCCCGAAGCGGGAAACGTCGTCGTACAGTCGGCGTCGAACGTGGCAGAGTCTCCGTCGACGTCTCCGCAACCCCACGAGGCATCGACATCAATGTCGAGGGCTTCGCAGTCGAGACCTCCTCCGGCGGAAGCCGCGGTCACCTCGAGGGTGGCGGTTGCACCGACGGGCAGATTCTCGATTTCCCAGGTTACCGATTGGCCGATGTTCGCCCCGTTGTCCGGCGGACCGTAGACCGCGTCGCCCTGCGAGGAGATGTAGGTCAGGCCGTCGCCGAGGATCGCTTCGACTTCGACGACCGGGATCGACACGGAGCCGACGTTTTCGACATCGATCGCCCATGTCGCTTGCCCTCCGCAGTCGATCGATTCGCCGGGTGCGGGACTTGTTTGCCGCAGGGTCACGGAGACATCGGCCGGCGTTAGGCCGAGTGCGAAGACACCGGTGTTCGACGTATGGAAATCGCCGCACGGATCCTCGAAGCCTGCTTGGAACGAGAGATTGCCCCCGGCGAAATCGCAGAAGGCCGTGTAATTGAAACGAATCTCGATGACATCGTTCGGATCGACGGAGGCGAGCTCCGAGGTTTCGGTCGAGGTCCACGTCAGCGTTTGCCCACCCTCGGTCGGCTCTCCGGTCTGTGACCACGCACCCCCATTGACGCGTACCTCCGGATAGAGGTTTGGAGGTCCCGTGAGGTAGACGAGTCCGGCGGGCAGCGTCACCGTGTTGACGACGCCGTAGACGGTCGAGACGCCGGCGTTCTTCACGACGGCTGTTGCCGAGTTCGCCGCGCACATTGGGACGGGTGTCGGACTGAAGGTCGTGGCCACGAGATTGGCCGGAGGAACCACAACGATCGAATCGTCGGATCGCTGGACTTGGCAATCCGCTCCGCCGCAGCCCCAAGAGACGGCGATGTCATTCGTCAGGTTCTCGCAACCGACCAAGTCGGCGGCGAACGCAATCCTAATCAGCTCTCCCGGAGCGACCTCGTCGAAGAGGAACGTCGCGCCGTTTGCCGTATTCCCGAGATGATCCTGGTTCGCGGTGACGCTGCCCCCCGGCGCGACGGTGTTCGCCGCGTCGAAGACGAGGCCGCTGCCGAGGGTATCGTCCACCCAGACGTTGTAGGCCGTTCCGTTCCCGGTGTTGTGCACGACAAGCGTCCACTCGACGTCTTGTGTGGTCGCGTAGACGATCTCCGGCGACTTGCGCGTGAAGACGTTGGCCGACAGGGAAAGGAGCGCATTGTCGGAAGCCGAGGTCGAACACGAATCCTCGTAGACGGCATCGTCGTGACAGAGGTCGTCGAAGGTGGCGACCACCGAGAGGTCGGCGAGCGGTCCGCTGCAAGGGACCATGACGTCGAAGACGATCTGCGCAGTGTCGCTCTCGCTGTCGAACAGGTCGGCGTACCGCCATTCGTAGGTGCTTCCGCTTACGATCGGCCCGACACACGTCGTGCCATCGGTCGGGCTGTGTGTGCCACCGCCGCAATCGGCCCCGGAGAAATCGAGGAATGAGCCCCCGTTGTTGGTGAGCACGAGACGCACATCGTAGGGCTTCGCTTGGGCCGAGGTTCGCGTCAGTGTGATCGTGACCGGATACGTCGCGCAGTACTCCTGAACCTCCGGGATGCCGTCGATCGAGACGGACATCGCCGGGGGCTGCGCCGTCACCGACTGCAGCGCATCGGGATCGGCGTACATGGTTCCGCAGTAACCGACCGCGCTCGCCCCGGGATCGAGTTCGATGCCCGCGTTGATCGGGATCGTCGAGGCCTGGCAGCTTGGGCTGTCGAGATCCTGGACGATCAGCGTGTACTGATAGACGATCGTCTTGTTGCGGACGCTCGTGCCGTCTGTCAGCGGGAGTTCCAGCCTTCCGGCCGGCGTGTTGTCGACCACCGTCCCGAGTGTCGCGCCGGTGATCGTGGCTGATCCGGTTGCGTAGAGCAGGTCGCCGTTCCCGTCGACGAAGTAGGTGAATTCGTCGAGCAGGAAATCGTCGAGGGCCGGATCGTCAATGAAGGTGTAGGTGTGGGTCACGGTGACGGCGTAGTCCATCGAGCACCGGACGGTGATCTCCCGGTCGAGCGCCATTGACGAGGAGAAGTACTCGACCCCACCGTAGCCCTCGCAGAGGATGGTCGTGTCCGCTTCCGCTGTTCCGACGATCGTGCAGCCGCAGCAATCGATCCCGGTCGCGGTGACGGCATTGGCATCGGACCCGCCCCCAGGTTGGGCGCAGTAGCCGCAGTCGGTCGGTGCCACGATTTGGATCGTCTCGTCGAAGGGCGGATCGATGGTCGGGTCGTAGGCCCAGGCGATGGTTCGGGCGCCGCCATCGACCGTGCCGCCGGCCGGATCGGTGACGGTGAATCCTTCCGGGTAGGTGTCGACAACTGCCACCGGGCCTGGGCTTCCGCCGCCGCAGTCGGCGCTTCCGACGTACTCGACGGTGATCCGATAGTCTCCTGTCTCTCCGAGGCGAAGCGAATCCGGCCCCGTCTTGGTCACAGCGAGGGACGGACCCGGCTCCGACGAGAGGCTCGAGAACTGCGGAAAGGCGACGAATGGGATGTCGCAATCGTTCGCGTAGGTCAGTTGAAAGACGTTGTCGCCGCTCGGCAGCGGCCCGCTGCACCAATCGACGTCAGGATGGAGAACGTAGAACGTCAGATCGAACGTCGAGTTCGGGGGGATGTCGGGGAGCTGGAAACAGCCGCCGCTGTAGGTTGCTCCCGGCGGCAGCCGCGTCGGATCGACCTGCAGATAGGCGATCTGACAACAGAGTTCGCCGTTCCGCGCCCAGCCGTCCCCGTCGTTGACGATCTGAATCAGACCGGCCGTCTCTTCGGTGCAGTAGCCGACACTCACATTCGGCGCGGTGAAGGAGAGAGCCGGGTTGTCGACGAGCAGGTTCAGCGACGCGGTTGCCGTGCCGCCGTCGACGGCGGTGTCGAAGCAGATGTCGGACGGCCCGCAGCCGAAGGCAGCGTCGGCATCGTTGTACAGGCCGTCGCAGGCGATGACCTCGGCGGTCAGGCTGACACTCTCTGCTCCTCCGAGCGGGATCGATCCAATGGCCCAGGTCGTCGTCTGACCAGCATTCGATCCTCCGTCGGTCGACGAATCATAGGCGAGCCCCGGCCCGAGGACATCGGCGATCAGAACGTTGTCGACGCGGCCGAGACCGGTGTTCTCGACCGTGATCGTCCAGGTGACCAGGTCGCCGACGGAGGCATCCTGAATCGATGGGGTCTTCGAAACGACGATCGCTCCCGGGAGGATCTCGATGGACGCGGAGCTCGTGTTCTGAAGCGGTTCTCCGGGATCGGCGCAATCCTCGAAGTCGACGGTGACCTGTTCGGTGCCGGAGAGGGCGGCGCACGTCGTCTCCAGGTCGTAGGCGATCGTGATCGACTCGTTCGGCGGAAGGACATAGGTGCTTCCGAGGAGCGCATCGATGTCCCAAGCGCCTCCAGTCGGGTCGTCAGTCAGCACGGTGGCATCGTGCAACGTGATCGTCGTCGAGCCGGGGACGTAGAGAACGCCGGCTTCGGTGTAGCTTCGTGAGATCACGAGCAGGCAGGCATCCTGCGTTGCGCTCGCGTTGGTGATCGTCGTTGTGAACGTCGCTTGATCGCATCGGTTCATCTGATCCGGGCCGACGATTGTCTGGGCACAGAGGCCGATCCCGGTGGCAAGCGTGACCGTGCCGGCAAGGAGCAGAAGGCCAATGGCTCGGAGAGTGCTCGAGGGCCTCATGGCGTGCCTCCTTCGCCCTTCTCGACATCCACCCGAAGGAAACCTTCCCCCGGTCCGAGATCGTACGGCCAGGCGATGTGGATCTCGGGCTTCTCAGCGCGGGAGAACGAGAACGGCAGCAGCAGGCTGAGCGGATCCTCCTCCCCCTCCTCGATCGCCTCCTGGACGAGCAACGTGTGACTCCCGAACGCGACATCGCGGAAAGAAAACCGCCCCTCCTCGTCGGTGAGATCGGGGTTCTCCTTATCACCATCGAGAACCACGATCAACCCCGGGATGATACGGTCCTCCTCATCGAGTTCTCCGTTTGCGTTGACATCGGTGTAGACGATTCCCTTGAGCCGCGTCGAGGTCTTGGATACCGCAAGCTCAAGCACGATGAGTTCACTCGCCCCGAGGCGTGCCGTGGCGCTCTCCGTGACGATCGCGAAGCCGCGCGACTCAAGCAGTGCGCGGGCGGCTTCGGTCAGCGTGGCCGCCCACGTTCCTACGTCGAGCTCGATCGAGGCGCGGCCATCGAGTCCGGTGCGAAGCGTCTCTCCACCGATCTCGACCTCAATCCCTTCCAGCCCCGGCTCGTCTTCACTCCAGAAGGCATCGCCGTCGAGATCCTCGAAGACGAGAGCCTGAATCGATTGAAGAGAATCGATGCGGATGAGGGCCGTTGCCGTCGCCGTCTCGCCGGTTGGAAGGCCGCGATACAGATCTCGCACCTCGACGCGGACGCGTCCAACGAATCGCTTCGGGTAGACCGCCGCGAAGGAGGATGTCGCCAGCCATCCCGTGTCGAAGGATCCGTCGTCCTCGAGGTCCCAGCGGTACTGAAGTACGTCGCCGAGATCGGGATCGTTGCTGAAGCTCGCCGAGAGTTCGACCGGCTCGTTTACCAGCCCCTGATAGAACGTCCCGGCATTGGCGGTCGGTGGATGGTTGACATGCTCGACACGGACCTCGACCGCGGCCGAGGCCGTTGCTCCGCACGGATCCCTGACGGTGTACGAGAAACGGTCAATCCCCTCGAATCGCGTCTGCGGCGTGTAGCGGATCTCGTCCCCGACGAGGGCGGCTGTCCCGAAGCTCGGGTCCGCGATCGCATCAATGGTGATCGGACCGCCTCCCGCGTCGGAGTCGTTGGCGATCACACCGATCAGGATCGGGATTCCCTCCGGCGTGCTCGCGACATCGTTCGAAGGCGTAGGCGCGACATTGTGGATCGTTACGACGACCGAAGCCGTGGTCGATGTGGCCCCGCTTGCGTCTTCGGCTGTGTACTCGAAGGTGTCCGAGCCGCAGGCGCCCGGGTCGGGCGTGTAGAGGATCGAGTTGTCCAACTGGATGACGGCCGTTCCTTGCCCCGGAGTGGTTGCGTCATGGACGGAGAGGACGTCTCCGTCATCGACGTCGGAGTCGTTCGCGAGAACCTCGATTGCGACGCTGGCTCCCTCGACGACCACAGGATCGTAGTCATCCACAGCCACGGGGGCTTCGTTGACATCATCGATCGTGATCGTGAACCACTTGGAGTAGGTGTTCCCGTCGCCATCTTCTGCCTCGATCTCCATCGAGTAGGTCTCTACCGATTCGTGATCGAACGATGCGGAGGTTCGAAGCTCGTCGCCGGCAATCATGAAGGACGCGGTATCTCCTGCGATGATCGCAAACGTGTGGCTCACGCTGTCCGGATCGGTAGCGGTGAGTCGGCCGACGAACGACATCGCGGGAAGGTTCTCGTCGACGTGATCGCTGCTGAGCACGATGTCGGTGGGTGGGTCTGACGCATAGACCCAGGTTGTCGTCTTGACGTTCTGCTGCACACCGGTGGCGTCGTTGAACAGGAGGGCCTCAATCGTGAACGTCTCGCTGCCTGTCGGCTCGTTGGGAAGACTCAGTGTGTTGTACCGCGTTGTCGTCGTTCCGCCGGTCATCGGGAATGGATCGACGGCGATGTCTTTGTTGTCCCCTCCGCTATCGAGAAGGTTGATCTCAAGACGGTATGGATCTGAATTCGTGGCGCTGATCTGGGTCTGAACCTGGATGGCGTTCCAATCGCCGCTGGCGCTGACAGACGTGATCTCCGCGTCTTCCGCGCTTCCACCGTCGACGAGGATCTGCCCCCAGTCGATCGTGGCGACCCACGTGTTCGCCTCGCCTCCGTCGGGGTCGATGCAGATCTGGATGGTGTTGTCCGCGTCGTAGAGGATCTGGCTCGTGATGTTGAATGTTGTCGTGCTCCACTGTCCGTTCGTGCCCGTTAGTGTTCCGAGGTACTGACCGTTCAGGTAGACGGTGTCGAGCTCTCCGTCTTCTTCGTCGACATCCTCAACGCGCAGGGCGAGCGTTGCCGAGCTGCCGGACGCTTGGGAGACGTGGATGATGAACGAATGGCAGTTCGGCTCTGAGACCTCCACATTCGGGATGAGGTCCGTGAAGTAGGTGTTCCCCGCGACCGCGAGGTAGCTGAGTGCGCAAACGGCAAGAAACGCCGCAACGGCCGCTCTCATGGCTCGACGTCCGTCCCGCTGGCTCCTCTGTGGTGTCATGTCCGTGCCTCCCATCCCTGTCGGGAACCCTGTACGGGAATACTACCCCACGAGGCCCGCCTTTCAGTGTGACCGAGATTACCTCACGAGTACCGGAACAGACTGACGATTGAGCTTCCGAGGACACTCTCCGTTGGCGCTGTCGGCCATCCGGGCGTAGGATGGGGCAATCCCCGTTGGATGTGAGATCTCGCTCAGGGATGAAGGAGCGACATGCCACAGTCGTTGGACGAGGGTGCCATCGAAATCTGCCGAAACCTGGTGTCTGCCTTCGGCGCAGCACTCGAATGGAAATGGGACGGTCGATTCGGAACGGCGCTGGCCGAGTTCCCGTTGGAGAAGAAGGAGGCTGTGCTCGGAGCGCTGGACCTGCACTTGGTCAGTCGCTGGAACAGTGCCTCGATTGCGGATGCGCCCGAGGTGGTGCAAGCACTGAGGAGGCATCTGGGCGGGCTGATGGCGGGGCAGCTGCTTTTCCTCTCCGACCCTGCTGCGGAGCCGCCCGTCTACTGTGCCTGGTGGCCGTGGGGCAACGGACAGAGAATCTCCATTCGGATCGGGATCTTCGGATCGGTTTCGGACCAGAACGCGGCGCTGCGAAACGTGTTTGGCATCTCCTAGCGGTGCACTGCTGTCACGATCCGAGGATGGACGCGGCGGCCGGCTGGCCGCCGCGTTTGCGTCAGAGGGTTCCCACGGGCTACGGGACGACGATGATCGGAAGAAGAATTGCTTCACCGTCTCCGTAGATGATCCAGAACGTGTAGGAGCCGGGGGGAAGGTTCTCGGTTCCGATGTCCAGACCGTACTTCTCGCCTCCCTTGTAGCCGCCTGAGAAGGAGTACGCAGCGACGTCCGTTGCCCCGCCCGTTCCGGCAACTCCGGTGAATCCGGGCCGAGTGATACTGATCCACGGCCAGCCCGTGGCCTTCCTCTCTTGGCGAGGCAGCGTGAAGTCGATCTGAAGTGCCTCGCCTGCGCGGACGGTGGCTGGCGGGATCTCGGCGTTCGCCTGGAGCTGCTCGATCCTCGGGGAGTTCGATTCCCCGGCGGTCGCTCGTAGCGGTCTGTCCCGTGCGTCTTCGCCGTGGATCACGAGCCCCATGTTCGTGTTCCAGTTCACGGCGACATCCTCGCCGAGCGCGTCGACGCGCTCCATCGAGGCGAAGGTCGCGGCATTGCCCGCGACCCATCCGTTGCGCCCGAGATTCGACGCATTGGCGGTGTCGACGACTTCGCCGAACGGGTTAACGAGCATAACGATCTCCCCGAGATCCGACAGTTCCAGATTCAGCGTCTGGTCGGTGTCGTACACGAGATCTGCGTCCACGTCGCTGACGGTGGCATCGTGCCGCCGCTCGAGCGTATAGAACCCGGTGGCGACCTCGCGTACCCCTCCGACGACCTTCCAGGAGACATCGTCCGCGGGATCCTTGACAAACTGGACGCCCGGCTCGACATCGTCGAGAGACTCTTCGCACGCAGACATGCCGGCGGGCGTGAGGATCCCGCGCAGCTCGATGACCTTCCAGATCTGCTCTTCCGGCGTCGACGGGTGGGTTCGGCGCCATCGGAGCACCCATCCGCTCAGATCGACGGGCGACGTGCCGACGTTGCGGAGTTCGATCCACTCGTCGCGCGGATCGGATGCGGTACCGGCCCAGGCGATCTCGCTGATGATGACCTTCCCCTCGCAGACCGTCTGATCGACTGCGCTGCCTCGCGCACCCCCTCCACCGATCGCTCCGGAAACCCCGACGGTGACCCTGGCAGTGTCTGCAAGACCGCCGACATCAGCCACGGTATATTCGAAGGAGTCGGTTCCGGTGAAGCCTTCATCCGGCGTGTAGGTAATCATCCGGCCGTCGACGGCGAGCGTCCCGTGGCCCGGCGGGGTCACGCGATCGATGAACAGCACGTCCCCATCGGGGTCGATGTCGTTTTCGAGAACCCAGAGGGTCAGCGCTGCGTCCTGCTCGGTCGTGCCGCTGTCGTCCTGCGCGATCGGAGTGTTGTTGACCGGAGCGACCGCGACGAAGACTGTGGCTTCATCCGTCCCGCCGTTTCCATCCGCGACAACATAGGTGAATGCATCGACGCCGTTCGTCCCCGGGTCCGGGGTGTACGTGAGGCTCGTTCCGTCGTGGGTGACGCTGCCGCGCTCCGGCTGCTCGATGGATTCGATGCTCAGGCTATCGCCGTCCGGATCGATGTCGTTCTCGAGGACGAGAATCGTCAGTGCTATGCCCTCGTCGGTGATCCGGTTGTCGTCTGCTGCTTCGGGTGCTTCATTAACGGCGGCGACGGCGACGGTAACGGTCGCGGTGTCGGTGCCTCCATTCCCGTCAGAAACGGTGTAGGAGAAGCTGTCGACGCCCTCGAACCCGTCATCCGGGATGTACGACAAGCCAGTCCGCGTATTGAGAACGGACCCGTTGCTCGGCTTCGAGAAGGCCTCGACCAAGAGGAAGTCGCTGTCCGGATCGTCATCGTTGTCGAGCACCGGAATCGTCACCAGGATGCCCTCATCGGTCGCGGCGCTGTCGTTCTGGGCCCGGGGCGGGTTGTTCGCCGGGATGACCGTCACGATGACGGTCGCTTCGTCATTGCCTCCCTGATCGTCCGATGCGGTGTACCGGAAGGTGTCCGTTCCGCTGAACCCGGAATCCGGCGAGTACCGAACCCTGGTTCCGTCGTTTACCACAGTCCCGTGGTCGGGCTGGGTCACCGATTCGACCCGCAAAGGATCTCCGTCCGGATCGCTGTCGTTTGAGAGCACTGCGATGTCGATTGCTGTGTCCTCGTTGGTCGAAGTGCTGTCATCCTGCGCGCGTGGCGCGTCGTTTTCCGGGAGCACGTTCACCGTGACGTTGGCGGACGCCGTGCTGCCGTTGCCGTCGGCGACCGTGTAATGAAACGTGTCCTCTCCGCTGTAGTTCGGCGAGGGCGTGTAGACGATGCTCGCCCCGCTCCGAACGGCCGCACCGTGAAGCGGCAGAGAGACGGACTCTACGACGAGTGTGTCTCCGTCCGGATCCGTGTCATTATCGAGAACGGCGATCGTCACCGGCCGGTCCTCGCTTGTCGTTGCTGTGTCGTTCTGGGCAGTCGGCGATTCGTTGATTCCAACCACGGTTACCACGACCGTAGCGGAGGCAACGGCGCCGTTGCTGTCGGCGATCGTGTAGCTGAATGCGTCGGAGCCATGGAAGTCCGGATCCGGCGTGTAGGTGACGTCTTCGCCGTCTACGACGGCGTTGCCGTTGCTCGGCTGCGTGAGCGACTCGATGATCAACGCGTCGCCATCCGGATCGCTGTCGTTGGCGAGGACGTCGATTGTCACCGGGACGTCCTCGTCGGTGGCGTCGCTGTCATCCTGTGCGACCGGCTCGTCGTTCACCGGCTCGATCGTTACGGTAACGGTGGCGGTGTCCGTGCCGCCGTTTCCGTCATAGACTGTGTAGTCGAACGTGTCGGTGCCATGGAACCCGGGATCGGGTTCGTACGCAATATCGGAACCGTTGTTCGTCACTCTGCCGTCGGCAGCGAGCGTCACCGCCTGAATTGTCAGGCTGTCGCCATCCGGATCGCTGTCGTTTGCGAGCACGTCGATTGTCACCGGGACGTCTTCGTCGGTCGTGTCGCTGTCGTCCCGCGCGGTTGGCTCATCATTGACCGCACCGATCGCCACGGTGATGGTGGCGGTGTCCGTGCCGCCGTTCCCGTCGGAGATCGTGTAGCTGAACTGGTCGGAGCCATTGAAGCCCGGATCCGGGGTGTAGGTCACGTCTGATCCGTTGTTGGCGACGGAGCCGTTCAATGTCTGCCCGACTGACTGGATGACCAGCGTGTCTCCGTCCGGATCGCGGTCGTTGGCGAGCACATCGATTGTCACCGGGACGTCCTCGTCGGTGGCGCCGCTGTCATCCTGCGCGATTGGCTCGTCGTTCACCGGCTCGATCGTGAGGGTGACGGTGGCGGTGTCCGTGCCGCCGTTGCCGTCGGAGACCGTGTAGGTGATTGTGTCCGACCCGTGGAAGCCCGGATCCGGCGTGTAGGTGACATCGTCGCCGTCTATGGCGGCGCTGCCGTCGGACGGCTGGGTCACCGCGGTGACGGACAGGCTGTCACCATCCGGATCGCTGTCGTTGGCGAGGACGTCGATCGTCACCGGGACATCTTCGTCCGTCGTGGCGCTGTCATCTTCGGCAACGGGCTCGTCATTCACGGCGGAGACGGTTACTTCGACCGTTGCAGTGGCCATACTGCCGTTCCCGTCGGAGATGGTGTAGGTGAACGTATCGATGCCGTGGAAGTTCGGATCGGGCGCGTAGGTGACGTCGTCGCCGTTGTTGTCAACGGCGCCATTCTCCGGCTGGACAATCGATGTGATGACCAGCGCATCCCCGTCCGGATCGCTGTCGTTGACCAACACGGGGATTGCCACCGATGTGTCCTCGGCGGTTCCGGAGCTGTCGTTCTGCGCGATCGGCGCGTCGTTCTGCGCGGCTACGGTCACCGTCACCAAAGCGCTGTCGATCCCGCCGTTCCCGTCGGAGACTCCGTACGTGAATGTGTCAATGCCATCAAAGTTTGGATCCGGCGTATAGGTCACCGCATTGCCGTCGTTGTTGACCGATCCGTTGGTCGGCTGGGTCACCCAGTCCACCGAAAGCATGTCGCCGTCCGGGTCGCTGTCATTGTCCAACACGTCGATCTCCACCGGGTCGTCCTCCTTGGTGGTCTCGGCGTCATCGAGCGCGGATGGTGCATCGTTCGTCGGCGTGATGACAATGCTGACAGTCGCGACGTTCGAGTTGCTCTTCGAGTCATTCGCGACGTACGTGAACTCATCACTTGTCGTCTCGCTTCCGTCGTGTCCATAGACGAACGACCCATCCGAGTCGAGCGCGAGGGTCCCGTGTTCGACACCGCTCCGGAGGAGTGCGGATAGCGGGCTGCCGGGGGTGTCGACATCGTTGGACAGGACACCCGGAAGCGTGATCGTCAGGGTCTGACCCTCGTTTGCTGTGTAGAGGTCGTCGATCGCCAGTGGAGGCTCGTTGCAGAGCACGTCGATATCGACCTCCGCCTCGTTGGACGTCGCTCCGTCGTCATCGTCGATTGTGTAGTGGAAGGAGTCGGTGCCGCAGCTGCCCGGATCCGGCGTGTAGGTGATCACTCCGGTTGTCGGATGGACGCTCAGCGTGCCTTCCTTGGGGTCCTCGGTGATCGTGACGGTCGTTGGGTCCACCGCGCCGTCGCTGTCGGAGTCATTGGCGACGACATCGATTCCGACGGATGTGTTCTCGTCCGTGGTCGCTGCGTCGTCTCCTGCCACCGGCGCCGCGTTGCAGAAGACGTCGATGTCGACCTTCGCTTCATCGGACGTTGCACCGTCGTTGTCGTCGACCCTGTACCGGAACGAATCGCTCCCGCAGAATCCAGGTTCCGGAACGTACGTCACGGCACCCGTTGCCGGATTGACGCTGACAGAGCCGTCCTTCGGATCCTTGGTGATGACCACACTCGTCGGATCGATGCTGCCGTCGCTATCGGTGTCGTTCGCCAGAATGTCGATGTCGACGGGGACGTTCTCGTCGGTCGATGCCCCATCGTCCTCGGCTTCGGGGGCAGCATTGCAGAGGACCTCAATATCGACGCGGGCCTCGTCGGACACGATGCCGGCATCGTCCTTGACGGTGTAGCGGAAATCGTCGTCGCCGCACTCCCCATCGTCGGGCGTGTACGTCGCAACGCCCGTGACCGGATCGATAGCAACGGACCCATCGTTCGAGCCCTTGGTGACCGTGACGGTCGTTGGATCGATCGAGCCGTCGCTGTCGGAGTCGTTCGCGAGGATGTCGATATCGACTGGGACACCCTCGTCGGTCACTGCCGTGTCATCGTTCGCTTCCGGCTTCTCGCTGAGGGTCCCGACGATCACAGTGACCGTCGCCGTGGCACTTCCGCCGTTCCCATCCGAGATCGTGTAGGTGAACGTGTCCATGCCGTTGAAGTCGTCTTCCGGGGTGTACTTGACTTTCTTCTCGCCGCTCTTCGTGACGGTGCCGTGGTCCGGCTGCGTGAAGGAGTCAATCGTCAGATTGCCGCCATCGGGATCGCTGTCGTTGTCGAGGACGGAGATCTTGACGTACTTGTTCTGTTTGGTCGCTGCCTCGTCATCGACGGCCTCAGGGGGCTCATTGCCGCCACCCTCGCCGCTGCCGCCTGGACCGTAGATGAACTCGCCGATCTCGGCGTTTCTTCCGGCCTTGATCGCAATGCGCGTGTCCTGCGGTGCGTAGTGGGCGTCGAGAACGAAGACGACCTCCCGGGTCTCGTCGTCCTGGTATCCCTGGTCGAACTTGAGGCCATAGACACCTGTCGTAGGGTCCTCGCCGACCTCGAACTCCTCCGAGACCTCGACGATGTTGTCCTCGCTGAGAGATGGATCGAGCTCAAGTACCCAGTGGCTGAGCGAGGGCTTTCTCCCGGATGTCACGAGATACGTCCACGTCGAGGTTCCGTCTTCGTTGTAGACCGTACCCAGGTACTCGAATGTGTGGTTGCCGATGTTCAGGACATCCTCCGCGAATGCGGAGAACGAAAGGCCGACAAGCAACACGATCGAGGCGATCAGGATGGGCGTGCGTGTGAGGAGACTCTCGCCCCCTCGCATGAGTTGACCTCTGGCCATGCCATGCCTCCTTCGGCGTACCTTGGCTGGCAACCAGCTACCTCGTTGAGGGAGGCCTGTGGCTTTGCGTCCCGCTCTCACGAGCGGTTTGCCTTTCTCAGCCATCGGCGCTCAGTGTTCCTGACCGCCACATGGGATTATGCCTAGCCGCCACGTTCCCTAGCGTCCGCTTGACGTAGTTCTTGGCATATTCGATATATATTCTATCATATTGCGGTCCGTAATCAAGTATGGCTGTGTGCTTTCTCGATTCTCCCGAGGCACGGAGTCCGACGCAGACCAGACGCAATTCTCCCCGTACCGTGCTGTCTGGGCTGTCGAGTCGTCCGACGGAGCTGTATACACGAGCGGTGCGTGGGCCGTCCACGACACCAGGATCCCGAAGAGGTGCGGCATGTATCGGAGTTCGGTTCGCAAGTTCATCCAGGGAGTGTTGAGTCTGATCGACGAGGGACGCGATCTGACGTTTGATCAAGTAATCGAGTTGAAGGACTACACGATCGACGAAGTGCTCGGCAAGCTGCGCGTGGACAAGACGCAGCAGATCCGTGACGGCATGCCGCCAGAGGACTGGGCTGAGATCATGGCCTACATCGGACGCTTCACCACGGCCCACGGACCGCAGGCGCTCCACTTCTACGACTCCACGATCGAGAAGAGCTTCCTTGCATGGCTCGCTGCAATCGGCGTCGAGCTTCTGTCGGACGTCTAGCGGCATCCCGATTGGAATACAGCGGGACGGCAACCTGTGATTTCCTAGCAAAACCTGCGGCGAACGATGCCTCCGAGGCAAGAGACTGCCGGCGGAGCGCCATGTTGCGCCTTTGCTGCGAACGGCATGCACCTACCGAGGAGGTAGTGGAGTGATCGGCAAGAACGGACAACGGAGCTACGATGAGCTGGTGGCGAATGCGCTGAATGGCATCTACCAGTGCGGCGAAGATGGCAGATTCCTGCGAGTGAACCCGGCGCTCCTGCGCCTTCTCGGCTACGAGTCGGAGGACGATCTACACAGGACGAGCCTGCATGAACTGCTGGCCGACAAGCAAACCGCCGCCGTATTGACGGAGCAGTTGGCGGCCTCGGATGAGATCGAGAACGCTGAGATCTCGCTGCAGGGACGGGGAAGTCTCGTCGATGCTCTGCTCAATGCGCGGGCAATCCGCTCCGAGGATGGAACCGTCCTCTGCCACGAGGGGATCCTCACCAACATCACGCACATCAAGCGCCAGGAAGAGGAACTCATCCACCTGGCAACGCACGATCCGCTCACCGGACTGCACAACCGGCGCGAATTCAGCGCGATCCTCGATCGCCATCTGGCGAGTGTGAAGCGCTACGGCGGCGAGGGTGCGCTTCTGTGGATGGATCTCGACGGCTTCAAGGAGATCAACGACGGCCTCGGTCACAAGGTCGGAGACGAGCTGCTGGCGAGCGTTGCGCATCGGATGAAGTCGACGATTCGCGAATCCGACGTGTTGGCCCGTCTGGGAGGAGACGAGTTCGCCCTCCTCTATCCGAACGTCACTTCGAAGCAGGCCGAGATTGCGGCGACACGGCTGCTCGAGGCGATTCGCCAGCACACGGCGGTACTCCAGGGACAGTCGATTCGAACGACCGCCAGCATGGGCATCGTCCTGTTCCCCGAGCACGGAATGGATTCGACGGAGCTTCTGATGCAGGCGGATATGGCGATGTACCGCGCGAAGGAACAGGGGCGGAACCGCTTCTGCGTCTATACCCCGGGCCAAGAAGAGAACATGGATGCGCCCGAGCAGCGAATCGATTGGCTCCGGATGCTTCGCGAGGCGCTCGAGAGTGATGGATTCGTGCTCTATGCGCAGCCGATCCTCGATTTGACGACCGACAAGATCGTCCGATACGAGATCCTGCTTCGATTGCTCGATCGGGATGGGAGCATCATCCCTCCGGGAGCGTTTCTGGATATCGCCGACCAGTTCGGTCTCAGTGCGGATATCGACCGATGGGTACTGCGGAAGGCAACTGAGATTCTGTCCGAGGAGGCGATTGCGGCAAAGGGCATCTCGTTCGCGATCAACCTCTCGCCGCGAACGATGACCGACCAGGAGTTCATCCACTTGGTCACCGAGCTCCCGACGCTCGACGTGATCGGCCCGGTACGGCTCGTGATGGAGATCACCGAGACCGCGGCGATCTACAACATTCACGTTGCCAAGGACTTCCTACGAACGCTGCGCGGACAGGGGCATGAAATCGCGCTCGATGACTTCGGGATGGGGTTCTCTTCGTTCTACCAGCTGAAGAACCTCGATGTGGACTACCTGAAGATCGACGGGAGCTTCGTTCGAAATCTCTCCAAGGACCCGGTGGACAAGCACCTCGTTCTGGCAATGGTTCATCTGGCGGAGAGCCTCGGGAAGAAGACGATCGCCGAATTCGTCGAGGATGCGGAGACGCTGGAGATCCTTCGCTCGATCGGCGTCGATTGTGCCCAGGGCTTCCATATCGGGCGGCCGAAGCCGCTCGAAGACGTGCTGGCAGAGATCCGCTAGACCTTCTCGCTGCGACGTTGGATCCTCATGAAAGGTTGATGGCGCATGGACTTGCCTCGATCGAGTGTGTTATGGTGAGGCCATGAGAAGGCCCCTCCGCAGGACGGGTATTGCGGTCTTGGCTGTCGCCTGTGTGCTGGCGATTGCTGCCTTCCTTGTCGCCCGATTCGCGCTGCCAGCGCGATGGCCGGCCGATGCAATCCACGTGCCACGTGACGCGGAAACACTTCAGCGGGCACTCGACAGCCTTTCGTCCGGCGGAACCATCGTGATCCACTCGCAAGCGGGCGAGGTCGAAGGGCCGATCACGATCAACGTGACGGATGTGACCATTGCCGCGGTGGGAGAGGTTCGGATCCGCAGCGAGGGTGCGGATCCGACGATTACGCTACGCGCGGACGGTGTTGCATTGCTTGGTCTGTCGATCTCGGGAGAGAGCGTCGGCCTGCGAGTCGCAGGCGCGCGCTGCCGTATTGAGGATGTCGTCGTCCGGGAGACGCCGATTGGAATCCAGCTCCTCAACGCACAAGGTTGTGAGCTTGTCGATCTAGTGATCGCTGGGGCCCAAACCGGAGTGGAACTCGTCTCCGCGCGCGGAAACCGGATGGAGGACGTCACGATCTCCGATGCGGACGTCGGCGTTCGGCTCCTCGAATCGACAGCCAATACGCTGCAGTCGATTGCTGTAACCGGCTCCCCGACCGGAGTCGCTGTCGAGCAGGCATCGATGGGAAACGATGTCATCGACTGCCGGATCGACGCGAGTTCCGGAGCCGGGATCCATGTTCGGACGTCGAACGAAACGTCGATTCTCGGCGGCCAGATCGACGGCTCGGCGATCGGCATTCTTCTGGAAGC
>Ga0272441_10006885_pt1 | contig 18772 bp, 16 predicted proteins | sample SSMProp6N_FD_193582 | JGI IMG/M metagenome (GOLD analysis project Ga0272441, IMG submission 193582) | Marine sediment archaeal communities from Little Sippewissett salt marsh, Falmouth, MA, United States - SSM-Prop-6N | ecosystem: Environmental > Aquatic > Marine > Wetlands > Sediment ... | reverse complement strand
TTTAAAACAAAAGTAAGCTCTTCATGCTTTTTTTTAATATCATCGTCTGCGGGCTCATCCAGAGCCAAACCGAATTTTAAGCCGCCTCATCCATAGCCTAAATACTGTATTCTATACGCCTGTTTGCTCTCTTCCGGCATCATGGACAGAAGATTTTCATAAGCCTTTTCTGATATATGAAACATGAATACTCCTTGAAAGAAAGGTAACAAGTGAATTAGAAAAAGTCAATATAACAAAAACAATATATTATTGGGGTGATTTAATGCAGTGCCGGAATCATTGTGAAACTGCCTCGGTATACACACACTGTAACTCTTTTGCAAATATTTTCTTCGTCATTCCCCCTGCTTCAGCTGCAATGATTCCGGAAACAACTGTTTGCATGAGAGCAGTTTCGTTTTATACTGAAAGTACAAACAAAATCGGGGGGTTGCGTGAAAGATTCAAGTAAAAGTGATATTAAAACCTTTGTCATAGACACTAATGTCTTCATCCACAGGCCGGACGCCATACTGTCCTTTAGAGATAATGAGATTGTAATTCCCATAGGTGTCCTTGAGGAACTGGACAGGCTTAAATCATACAGTGATGAAAGGGGAAGAAATGCCCGTCATGCAATACGGTTTCTCGATTCAGTAAGCCAGAAGGGAAATCTGAGCGAAGGGGTAAAACTGGAAAACGGTTCAATGCTGAGGGTGATTGAAACAAAAGCCCGGCAAATACCAACTGACCTGGATAAAGATAAAACCGATAATAGAATTATCCTCGGAGCTCTTCTCCTGAATCAGGAAGAGGGAAGGAAGGTCTTTTTTGTATCCAAAGACATTAATGCCAGAGTAAAAGCAACAGCTCTGGGAATAAAAGCCGTTGATTATGAGAAACAGAAGGTTAATATTGACCTTCTCTATAAAGGATACCGGGAAGTTGACCTTGTTTCCAGCACCATTCAGACCTTTCAGGAAAACGGAGAAATTGAATGGAAAGAGAAACTTTACAGCAATGAATATATTGTTATCAATAAAGATAAGGAAGAAGAAAACTGTATTGGAAAACTCAACAATGAAACCGGAAACATCAATCTGGTGCGGAAAATGGAAAAACCCATCTGCGGCATTAATCCCCTTAACCCGAACCAGAGAATAGCCTTTGACCTGCTGCTGGACGATTCCATTCCCCTTGTCACCCTGGTGGGTAAAGCCGGAACAGGGAAAACCCTTCTTGCTATAGCCACAGGGCTCCATAAAGTTCTGGAGGAAAATGTGTTCACAAGGGTACTGGTCAGCAGGCCTGTTATTCCCATGGGCAAGGACATAGGATTCCTGCCGGGAAGCAAAGAGGAGAAACTCTCTTCCTGGATGCAGCCCCTTTTTGATAATCTTGAGTACATTCTGAGCGTGTACAAGAAGCAGAATCTAAAAAGTGTGGAAAGCCTTATGAATAATGATTATATCGAAATTGAGGCCCTTACGTATATTCGAGGACGCAGCCTGCCGAAGCAGTATATAATTATTGATGAAGCACAGAATTTATCTCCCCATGAGATAAAAACCATTGTCAGCAGGGCAGGGGAGGGTACGAAAATCGTTTTAACAGGGGATCCCTACCAGATCGACAGTCCCTACCTGGATTCCAATTCCAACGGTCTCACGTATCTTGTGGAAATAATGAAGGGACAGGAACTTTTCGGGCATATTTTCCTTGATAAATCCGAGAGAAGTCCTTTGGCCGAATTAGCTGCGGAATTGCTGTAATAAAAAGTAATTGCAGATTGATAAAACCCGATATATACTGGAATTACCTATGGAAGAGGTCTCTTTTTGCCCTTTTTGCGGCAGGCCAATAAATACAGATTTTCATTATTGCCCTTACTGCGGGACTACATGCAAAGATATCCATTCCTTTGATATACTTTTGGAACGTTCGATGGATAAATTGGAATCATTTTCCATCAATCAGGGGATAAAACGCTTAGAAATTATGGCATCCCGGCTGAATAAGCTGGAATTAGAGCTTGAATCTTTCCTCGCTGTCCAATCATCTTAAAGGATAAGCTTTTTTTATGAATTTCTCCCTGCTGCATGCCGAAAATTATGAAGGTATGAAAAAAATCCTCATTATTATTTTGGGACTGTTTATTACGGTATTTCTGGGCGCGGAAGTGCGTTTTTCCGGGTTAGACCTTGCAGAATCGAATAAAATGCTGTTTACAGCATCTGTTGATTCTCCTGCTACTGGAAGCTATTCAACGTTACTCAGGGGTGATCTAAAAACAGGCAATCTTACTCAGCTCACCTTTTTCCCTGAGGAAGCTCTCTATCTCCGGGAAACCGGACAGCTGCAGATACAGAATAGATTCGGAGTGTTCAGGAGCGACAGTTCGCTTTCTTCTATTCAGCCGGTAAAAAGCTTTGACGCCTTTGTAAGCGGGAAACAGATTCAGACAGGGAAAATAAATCCTTCTAAAGCTTCGCCTGACGGAAAGTGGCTGGTTTACCTCCGGCCTCACTCATACGGGTACGCTGAACTCTATATTTATAATGCTGTAAAACAGAAAGAAATCCTTATTGCTGAAAATGTGTCTTTTTCTTTAGAGGACCCTCCTGTGTTGTGGGCCCCTGACTCTCAATTTTTCGTATATTCTAAACAGAACGAGCTATTCTATTATTCCATTGAACAGCTCGATGATAAACGGGTTATTAGTGAGGAATACCGCAAAATAGGCAACGGGAGAATCAATAATGCCCACTGGAATTCTCAGAACAACCTTTACTATATTGACGGGTTCCTTATTTATCAGATATTCAGTGCGGAACTCTTTACCCACTCAATTTATTCGGAACTTCTTCAAATAGGCACGATTATAGGGAAAATTCCTTTTCTCTTTGATCCGAACTTTGATAATTTCTGGATTTCTCCTGATGGTACCAGAATCCTTCTGAATAAAGGAGGTCGCAACATTTTTATGTACGGCCTCTCTGTAGAAGATTACCTTACCACTGAAGACAGTTCGAGTCTTCCCTATCTCTATCTGCCTCAGAATACGGTTATAAAGGACGTTATATGGCCGGACAGGGGGACGGTGACGCTCCTTACAGGAAGTATACTTCATGGTAGCGGCACAACAGCAGTATACCGTCTGCAGACCGATGAGGAAACCGGGGTTTCTTATTTTACCAGGACTGAAGATGAAGGAATAAATGCTCTTGAACTTTCTCTGAATGAGGAAAAAATAGCTTTGGTTCATGAGGACCGGATTGTTATAAAATCCTATAAAGACTGGAAAACCCAGAAGACCCTCTCTTTCAACAGCGCCAGGAGCTGTATCTGGAAAAATGATGAGGAGATTATTCTCCCTGGAAAATACACAACAGTACTGATTAATCTCATCTCAGGGAAAAAGCGTTTCATTGCATATTCCCAGCCCGGAAAGTACGGTTTCTCAAAATCCAGCAGAAAAATTATTATTGACCTGGACGGCAATATCCGAAGCTATAATGAAAAATCTTCATCCTGGGACACTGCCGAAACCTTTGATCCGGGTTCCGTAAAAATGTATACCACGGAATACCGGGTTTATTTAGAACTATTAGAAGGCGGGAGTTACCGCAATATGGTGATGGTGCGGGATGCCGTGGGGTACGGTACAAAACAGCTTTTTAATGGTCCTGTACGGAAGTACGAACCCTTTCCTGTTTTGGACGATCCGGTGGATTTCACGAATTTTACCCATGGATCCAGAATCAGAAGACGGGAAGTTGCTCTGGTATTTAATGCGGTAGACAATGTTGAAGGTTTAACAGACATTCTTAATACTTTAGCTGAGTATGACCTGAGGTGTACTTTTTTTATCAACGGAGAGTTTATCAGGAGGCACCCGGCGGCAGTCCGGGAAATTGCTGAATCCGGACATGAGATCGGATCATTATTCTATGTTCATTTCAATATGACTGACGCGACGTTTCAGATGGATGATGAATTTATTAAGCGGGGCCTTGCCAGAAACGAGGATGATTATTTTAAGATAACCGGCAGGGAACTTTCCCTGCTCTGGCATACACCTTACTATTTTGTTAACTCGGAGATTATTGAATCTGCGGGAGAAATGAACTATCTTTATGTGGGAAGGGACGTTGATAGCCTGGATTGGGTAACCAGAGAGCAGGCATTGCAGTCTGCCGGTATTTATATGCCCACAGGCCAACTGATAGAACGTATTATTAAAAAGAAGAAGCCGGGATCAATAATATCCATACGGATAGGACAGACTGAGGGACAGCGGGAAGACTACATATTTCACCATCTTGATGTGCTTCTCAACGGGCTCCTTTCTCTTGGGTATTCAGTAGTTCCCGCTTCCGAGCTTATAGAACATGCAAAATGAGCGGCCTGGTTTTTTCCGGCTTAAGTTGAAAAAGCACAGAGTCGATATTGTAGACAGAAGAATTTGAGGGGGAGGAACAGCTTTGAGCAAGAATAATCCGCTAAATGCGTATAAAGAAACACATATTAAGACTGCCAGCAGCGGAAAGCTTATTGTAATGCTTTATGATGAAGCAGTAAAACAGATCGATTTCGCCATTGAAAATCTTGAAAAGGATAAAAAGGAATTCGATAAAATCAGTAATGCCCTCATTAAAGCCCAGGATATTATTACAGAACTGATGGCTTCGCTGGATTTTGAAAGAGGCGGGGAAATAGCAAAGAACTTATTCGGGCTTTACGTTTTCTTCAATCAGGAACTGGTTAAAGCAAATATCTCAAAAGAATATGAACCGGCGAAAAGTGTGAGGAAAATGCTGAAAGAGCTCCGCAGCGCCTGGGGACAAATCCTTGCAAAAGGAGCAACAGGAGATTCCCAGGATATCGGCGGGGTGAATATTGCCGGCTGATGTGGTCTGAAATGCTGACCGAAACACCAATATCAAATACAGAAATAGAAGAGCGCGTAGCTGTACTCGAGAACCTCCGGGGGTATCTTGAAAAGCAGAGAAATAAATTCCATGAGTATCTCAATCTTCTCGGAAAAGAAGAAAGTGACATCCTCACAGGTGATGCTGACAAGCTCCTGGCGCATTCAGAGATGGAAAAGGAGATTATCCGGGAAATTTATGCTTTTCAGAAGGTAATTGATCCTCTTGAGGATATGTACAGAGCCGCCTATCCTCTGGGAGAGAAATATATTCCCAAGCTGAGGTACTCCCTTATGTCCCTCCGTGAAAAAGTCTGTGAAAGGAATGAAAAAAACAGAGCCCTTCTCAGGGATAAAATGAAGGAAATTCGGGAAGAAATACGCACCCTTCGAAGACCTGGAGGATACAGAAATCAGTTCAACCCTCCTGTGCCGAACCTTCTTGATATTGTCACATGAAGCAGCCCCTCTATATTATTGACGGATACGGACTCATTTACCGAAGCTATTTCGCTTTTATCCGGAATCCTCTCACTAATCCCCGGGGGGAAAATATTTCCGCCGTTTTCGGCTTTTTCCGCACCCTTTTAAGCCTGTTACGCCAAAGGAACCCGGATCAGCTTGTAATAGCACTGGATTCGAAAACTAAAACTTTCCGCCACGAGATGTATCCTGAATATAAAGCCACAAGGGATAAAACCCCGGAAGATCTGCATGAACAGATCAATGTTATAGAAGAGATCCTTTCTGTTCTCGGGATCCCGACAGTGCGCTGTGATGGATTTGAGGCTGATGATGTGATTGCGGCTCTCTCCGCAAAATGCGCAGAGGAGGCCCGTGCCTGTTTTATCGTCTCCGGGGATAAGGACCTTCTTCAGCTGGCCGGAGGTCAAACGACTATTCTCTATCCCAGGAAGGGTGAATATGTTGAAATGGGAAAAGATGAAATCGAAACAGAGTGGGGAATCCGGCCGGAGCAGATCATTGATTATCTTTCCCTCACCGGCGACCAGGCAGACAATGTGCCCGGAATAAAAGGCATCGGCCCGAAAACTGCGGCATCCCTCCTGAAAAAATACGGAACCCTGGAAAACATTTTTGAAAATATTGAAGAACTCAAAGGAGCTCAGAAGCAGAAACTGGAAACCGGGCGAGATTCAGCCTTTTTAAGCAAAAAACTCGTTATTCTCCGGAGTGATCTTGCCGTTGAAGAGAGGCCGGAGGGATATCCGGTTACAGACCTTAATACTGCGGATGCTGTGCCTATTTTCCTTGAGCACGGCATGAAAAGCATTGTAAAGGAATTAAGCGGAGCTGAAGAGGAGGAATCTGAAAAAATAAACCGGGAGCGGGGCACCTATGAGACTGTACTCACTGAAGAGGCTTTAGGAAAGTGGATTGCCCTTGTTAAAGAGCATAAATGGTTTGCCTTTGATGTTGAAACAGATCAACTTGAGGCTGTTTCGGCAAATCCTGTTGGATTTTCTTTATCTGTCTCCTCAGGATCAGGATGCTACATACCGTTGAAGGCGGGAACAGCTGAATGCCTCCCCGCGGAAACGGTAAAAAGTGCCTTAAAGGAAATTCTTACTGATTCCGGACTTCACTGCATTGGCCAGAATATTAAGTATGATTATCAGGTGATGCGGCAGTGGGGGGTAAAAATCAGCAATATCTCCTTTGATACAATGGCGGCGGCATGGCTTTTGGACTCCCAGATGGGGTCCTTCAGTATGGATAATCTGGCGGAACGTTTTCTCGGCGGTTATCAGACTATACATTTCAAAGATATCGTGGAAAAAGGCAAAACCTTTGACACCGTACCTATTGATCAGGCTGTTCAATATGCGGCAGAGGATGCGGATATAACTTTCAGGCTGTATGAAATTTTCAGCGGAGAATTGGAAAAAGAAAACCTCCGGGATCTTTTTGAGCTTTTGGAAATACCACTGATTACAGTTCTGGCGGAAATGGAACTCCGGGGAATCCTTCTTTCAGGAAAGATCCTGGAAAAGTATTCCCTGGAACTTGTAGAGGCTCTTGAAGGGATAAAAAAAGAAATTTATTCCCTCTGCGGAGAAGAGTTCAATATCAATTCCACAAAACAGCTCCAGGAGATACTTTTTGAAAAACGGAAACTGAAACCTGTTAAAAAAACGAAAACCGGCTATTCTACGGATACAGGTGTTCTGGAAGAACTCAGCAGGGAGGATCCGGTACCAGGACTTGTTCTCCGGCACAGGGTCCTAGCAAAATTAAAATCCACCTATGTCGACACACTGCCGCTCCTCATCAATCAGAATACAGGAAGGGTTCACACCCATTTTATTCAAACAGGAACTGCAACAGGACGCCTTTCCAGCAGAGACCCGAATCTTCAGAATATTCCCATAAAAACCGAAGAGGGCCGGCGTATACGCACAGCTTTTATTCCCAAAGAGGGATACCTGTTTCTGTCAGCGGATTACTCTCAGATTGAGCTGGTAGTCCTTGCCCACCTGTCAGGAGACCCGGGGCTGAAGAATGCCTTTGAACAGGGGCTTGATGTCCACAGGCAGACAGCTTCCCTGATTTTTGATGTTCCTGTAGAAGAGGTTCAGGCCCGGGAGAGGAGGATTGCCAAGACAATCAACTTCGGGGTTATGTACGGGATGTCCGGATTCCGGCTCTCCCGGGAGTTGGGCATACCCAGGGCGGAAGCGGACAGATTTATCGAATCATATTTCACCAAATATTCTGCAGTCCGGAAATATATGGATGAAACTGTTAAAGAGGCGGAAAAAACCGGATATGTAACGACCCTCATGGGAAGAAGAAGAAAAGTTCCCGGAATTACAAGCAGAAACCGTACTGAAAAAATGGGCGCCGAGAGAATTGCAGTAAATACCACAATTCAGGGCACTGCGGCGGACATTGTGAAAGTGGCAATGCTCCGTCTGGAAAAACGGATTGCCCGGGAAAAATCTGATGCTGAACTCCTTCTCCAGGTACACGATGAATTGATTTTTGAAGTCAGGGACGGAAATAGTGAGGACTTTCTGCCCCTTGTTAAAGAGGAAATGGAATCGGCAGTGGAACTCTCAGTGCCTTTGAGGGTAAGTATTGAAACAGGCAGCAGTTGGGGAGAACTGCATTAAACCATGGTCGTCGGTATCGCAGGAAAATACTGCTCAGGAAAATCTACTCTCACCCAAATTCTTATTGAGCATGGTTTTACTGAAATTAATCTTGATAAAGTCGGGCATCTCTGCCTGCGGATGTATACCGGGGAAGTGATTAAAGCTTTTGGCAGGGAGATTGCCGATGAAAACGGTGATATCAGCCGGGAAAAACTTGGCGAAATTGTGTTCAGGGATCCGAATAAACGGAGACAGCTGGAATCCATTATCCATCCCCGGATGGTTGATTATGTATTACAGAATATCCATACCTCCAGAGAGAGAAATACTGTAATAGACGGAGCTCTCCTTTTTTCTATGGGCCTGGATTCCTCCTGTTCCTTTGCCTTTTGGGTACGGGCTCCTATCCTGCACAGATTTATCCGGGCGTTCCGCAGGGACAGGCTTTCTTTCCGGAATATTTTCTCCAGATTTTGGACTCAGCGGAAACTAAGGCCTCATGGTTCCCTGAAGGATGTCGATATTTATTATATATGGAATACCGGTCCTCATAATAAATTAAAGCGAAGGATCGAAGAAATACTCCTAGAGAGAGGAATAGGGTAGGTAACAGGGAAATGGAAAAGCAGAAATTATTATGGGTTATCTTTTCTATAGCCATCCTTTTGGTAGTCGTTATCGGTGCTGGTTTCTTGTGGTTCTTTCCTTCAGAAAAGAAAGTAGTTCTGGGAAAGGAGACCGGCGTGAGCGAAAAGCGCATTTCAGCTCTGAGCGGCGGAGATGCGGATTTTGATCCTGTAGAATGGGTGCGAAGATCAGAAGAATTCCCCGGATTGGAGGAATCAGCAGAAGAGGAACCGGAAGATTTTGTTATTGTATACGGGGAAGCGGAAGTCCAGGATGAAGAATTTCCGGAAGTAGATATAACAGAAACACTGCCTGTCCGTGAAGAAACTCCAAAAGTAATTAAAAAACCAAAGGAAGAACAGGCAGCACCTCCGAAACAGGTAGCGGTACCGGTAAAGCCGAAAACCCCCGAAAAGATCAGAATTACAGAGTACTGGATTCAGGCAGGCTCCTACTCAAGTAAATACAGAGCGGAGCAGATGCAGGAGAAGTTGTCAGAAAAGGGCATTCCGAGTAGAATAACTTCAAAGGAAGTGGACGGAACAAATTATTTCCGGGTCCGTATCGGTCCTTATGACAATGAAAATGAAGCTGTAAAATTCCTTACATGGATACATGAGGTGCAGGGATTTGAAAACAGCTACATTTCTCAAGTTTACGCATCAAGGAGCCTGAATTAGTATTATGGAATGCAAAAATTATCAGAAGAACCTCGCAAAATGCAACTGTACCTATGAGCCTTGTTCAAGGAAAGGATACTGCTGTGAATGCATAGCATACCATCAGTCTATGGGGGAACTGCCGGCATGTTATTTTTCAGACGCAGCTGAAAGGACCTATGACCGCTCAATAAGGAAATTTATTCAGGACCAGAGGAAATAGCCTGTTCCGGGCTTAAATGGATAAAAAATTATCTGCAGTTATTGATTTCATTCTCAATCAGGCGAACGACGGAGAACTGGAAGTCATTGATAAGGCTGTAAAGAAAAGGCTTTCCGGACCCAGGTCAATGGCTGCGAAAATGTCTAAATCAATTCAGATGCAGATGGACCAGTCTGTCTCCCAAATCCACAGCTCCATGAAGGATTATGTACGGGCCCTTATCCGGGAAAATCAGCCTGATATTCCTGAAGAGCACATAGAGAAACTTCTCGAAGCATGGGTCCCTCCGCCGGAAAAATCATCATCAGAGAAAAAGAGCGGCGGAGGGGGTATACCAAAACATGCTCTATTGACTATGATTGAACAGTTTGTAGCATACAGCACAGGATCAATGCCCAGAAAAGAAGAACAGCAGCTTCGGAGTGAAATATCAGACTGGCCGGAGCAGTACTGGGACAATTTTTCTGTTTCTATCCGTGAGAAACTCAGAGAGTATCTGCGGGGAAACGGCTCTTCCGGAGCTTTCTGGAGGAGCGTAAAAGCTGAACTCGAAATCGAATAACGAAAGGGTGCGGGGTCTGTGGATACACGTAAAAAAGTTTTACAGACAGCTGTGGAAGCTGTTCTGCCGGAAATTATAGAACTGCGGCATAAACTGCACACCATTCCGGAAATTTCCTTTCGTGAAGTAAAAACAGCGGAACTGATCCGGAACTTCTTGTCGAAAACCAGTGTAGAATTATCACCCCCATTACTGAAGACGGATACAATTGCTTTGCTTAAGGGCGGAAGCGAAGGGAAATGCATAGCCTTCCGGAGTGATATTGACGCCCTGCCCATAACAGATAAAAGCGGTCTGCCCTGGTTCTCAAAACACCGGGGTTTCCATCATGCCTGCGGGCACGACGGTCATATGGCCATTGTCTGCGGCACTGTGCTTGTCCTTGATTCTCTGGCTGACATGCTTTCGGGGAGTGTCCGGTTTATATTCCAGCCGGCAGAAGAAGAGGGTTTGGGAGGGGAGAAACTCGCCGGCATGGGGGTGATGGAGGGCCCGCCAAAGGCTGATGCTGTTTTTGCCCTCCATGGATGGCCCGGATATCCTCTTGGGGTCGCAGCCGGAAAAGAGGGGGTACTCATGGCCGGGGCCGACCAGTTCACCGTCCGGGTTGAGGGGCCGGGGGGACATGGCGCTATGCCTCAGCTGACAGCGGATACAATCACTGCTGCGGCGGAGATAATCACCAAGCTCCCCAGCATTGTCTCAAGAAAAGTAGCAGCCCAGGATGCCGCTGTTGTTTCAGTAGGCTCGGTTCACGGAGGAAATGCCCGAAATGCAATTCCGGATGTGGTTGTAATTGAGGGTACCGTAAGATATTTAAGGGAATCAGTGAAGGCCTGCATAAAAAACAGTATGGAGGAGATAATTGCCGGCTGCGCGCAAGTCTATGGAGCTGAATATGAATTTCAGTATATTGACGGCTATATCCCCCTGGAAAATGACCCGGAAATGATAGAATTTGCCCGGACAATTGTGAGAAAATATATCGGCCGGGATAATTGGCTGGAACTGAGAGATCCCTCAATGGGGTCCGAGGATTTTGCGTACTTTCTTCGGGAAACACCCGGGGCCCTGATCTGGCTCGGCTTAGGGGAGGAGAGCCCCGGGCTGCATACCCCTGTTTTCGATTTTGATGATAAGGCCCTCCGGTACGGTATCACTCTGCTCTCAGGTCTTGCCCTGGATTTTCTTAAATAGAATAATGTATCAGCCGCAAACCTCAATAATGGGAATCTGCGTATTCAACCCACCCGCCTGTTTCCACCAGGGCTTTGTCAAATTCGGCAAGAACAAATGGCACGGTCTTTTCAGAATTCCCTGCACGGAGAGTGAATTCACTCTTTGAAAGGTCAGCATTTAATTCCGTTTCTTTTCCCGCAAAATCAGCAAAGAGAGAATCCAGGATTTCCCCGGAAATTTCCATTGCTATCATACCGCAGTTGAACATGTTCTGCCGGAAGATCCTGGCGAAACTTTCCGCTATTACCAGATTGATTCCGTTCACTTCCAGGGCCCAGGGCGCGTGCTCCCTGGAGGACCCGCATCCGAAATTGCTCCGGGTGATAATAACCTGTTTGCCTGATATGTCCCTTTCAGGGACAAAACCTTCTAAATTCAAGTCTTCCAGAAGGTATGGTTTTAATGCGTCTTTTGAAATTTCCGTTAAGTACTTTGCAGGAATAATTTCATCAGTATTGATATCAGACCTGTCCAGAAAAAGGACTTTTCCGCCGAATGTTTTCATTGTACCCTCCAATTCGTAATATAGCCGGTTAAGGCTGATGCAGCAGCGCTTGCAGGGCTCATAAGGTGGACCATTCCCCCTTTTCCCATTCTTCCATTAAAATTCCTGTTTGTGGTGGAAGCGCAGACCTCTCCTTCGGCTAAAACTCCGTTGCTCATTCCCAGGCAGGCGCCGCATGTTGGATTTGTAACACAGAAACCCGAGTCCATAAAAATCTGTATGATTCCCTCTTCCAGCGCCTGAGAAAATATTTTCGGTGTTGCCGGGGACACTATTCCCCTTACTGAAGGGTGCACTGTCCGGCCTTTTACAACCTGGGCTGCAACCCGCAGATCCTCGATTCTCCCGTTTGTGCATGAGCCGATATAGACCTGGTCTATTTTTACGTCCTTCATTTCCCTGACAGTTTTTACATGGTCAGGTTTATATCCGTAGGTGCAGAGGGGTTCGAGGGCTGATACATCATGTACCAGAATTTGTTCATATTCCGCGTCTTCATCAGAAATGATCTGCTGATAGACCTTTAATGCCTCTTCTTTTGAAGAAAAATCCCCCTGAATACTCTCCCACAGATAATCAACGGTTGTCATGTCCGGATAACAGATGCCGCAGGTTGCTCCTGCTTCCACAGCCATGTTGCAGATCGTCATCCGGCCTTCCATGCTCATTGCATCTACCACAGGGCCTGTGAATTCAATTACCTGATTTGTTGCACCGTTTACACCGGTTTTTCCGATAATGGAAAGGATAATATCTTTTGGATATACTCCGGGTTTCGGGTTCCCGGTGATTTCGATTTTCATGGTTTTGGGGGGCTTAAAGGCGCAGACACCTTTCAGTATGCCGACTTCCAAATCCGTAGTTCCCACCCCTGCGGCGAAGGCGCCGAAAGCCCCGTGGGTACAGGTGTGGGAATCCCCCATAATGATGGTGTAACCCGGACGGACAAAGCCTTTTTCCGGGAAGATTGCATGGCACACTCCGTTCCTTCCGATATCAAAAAAGTCTTTAATATCGTGTCTCCGGGCCCATTCCCGGAGTATTTTCCCCTGGGTTGCTGTTTTGGAATCCTTTGAAGGAGTAACATGATCGATAACAGCTTTAATTTTTGAAGAATCAAAAACCCTGTCCTTCCCGCGGTTTTCCAAATCGATAATTGCTGTAGATGTGGTAATCTCATGGCAGAATACTGCATCAAGACGGATTACCTCCACATTTTCGAAGGGAGATTCAAGAAGATGTTTCTCAAATATTTTTTCCGCAATTGTTTGAGCCATAGAGCCTCCTTTAAAATATCTTCGGCGGTGTGATTACCCATACCGCCTGCAGGGTATCTTCACCGGTATTAATTAATGAATGGGGTATTGATGATGAAAATGTAATACTGTCACCTTCGCCCAAATCATAGGTTTTCGTTCCGTATACTAAACGGCCTTTCCCCCGGATAAGAAATCCGAATTCCTTTCCCTGATGGCCGTATTCAGTGTCTCCTCTGCTGCCTCCGGGCTGAATCTCTAAAAGTAGAATTTCAAATGGCGAAGCATCCCCTTCACTCGGTGCAGGAGAGAGCTGATAGTAGGAAATGTCTTCCAGTACAAGACTGTTGCCTTCCTCTTTTCTGCAGAGAAAAACCTCTTTATCCTGTTTATATTGGCGGAAAAGATATTCGAGATCTATTTCCAGAGTCTCAGCAATGGACATAAGGGTGTCTATTGAAGGGGAAACTTTATTGCGTTCAATTTGCGAGATAAGGCTTTCACTTGCCCCGATAGCCCGGGCCACTGCTTTGAGGGTAATTCCTTTTCTTTCCCGGACCTGCCGGAGTTTTTCACCGAATTTGTAGGTAACCATAAATTTAAATATAATTAAAGTATCTTAAGTATTTATAAAGTACAAAGTCCAATATGTCAAGACCGGGAAAGAAAAATCTTTTGGGGATCTCTAAAAACCTTAAATTGGGGCTATTCGGGGTTCCCTTTTATTTAAATTCGATGGTGTAATCCAGAGTATTGTTTAACAGTAATATATCAATCAGAGGAATAGAAAAAAGTACGGTGTTCTCGTCAATCTTTTTACCGCCCCTCTGAGAAATAAGTTCACCGGTTACAGTAATTTCAAGGTCGACTGTTGACACTTTAAGGCCTTCAGCGCCTTCTTCACCGAAGGCGAACTCAATCATCTCATAGTAATCCTGTTTGCTTGTCGCGTCATTTTCCTGGGGTCCGAACATTTCAAAAAGAGGATTGTCTAATGCCTCGGAAAAAGAAGTAACCTGGCGGAAATTCTGCTTGTCTAAGTGGAGATGGAGAATGTTTTTACCGTTCATTCTGGTAAAAGTGAGAATTCCAGCCTCTAAAAGCTCTGCTTCTTCCTGAAAAACCTTTTCCACGTCCTGAAAGGTAAAACTGCCCTCAAGAATATTCGGTGCAGGAGACTCTAATGCGAGAAGTTTAACAGAAGGTTTTTCCAGAAAACTCTGTTTTGTTTTTTCAACATTGAAGAAATTGCCGTTTTCAAATAATTCTTCTTCATCACCGAAAGAGGCCATCTCCATGAGAGAGTCTATAAAAAACTCCTTAACCTCAAATCGGAATTCCGCGGAACCTGAACCGTCGGGGTTCAGTACCGCTTCCTGCTTGATTGAGCAGGAACAAAAAAAACAGATAAAAAGGGAACCTATAAGCAGAAAGTAAGCAGATTTCAAATGCACATCTCCGATACACAAAGTTGACTGACTTAAATTTATACCCCGCTTATAATTGTTTTTCAAGTAGCAATCCGACAATTGACATGCAAACCAGCACCATATAATATATTTCTAAATATTATCATATCAAAGGATAATCCGGAAAAGGCAGGTACAAAAACGGGCATGGAGGTGAAACCCTTAAGACGATTCGGCTAGTGAACGTCTATTATTAGGTATTCTGTTGATGAGTGACACTGTTTTTCATAAGCTTCTGGAGATATCTGTTCGGCACTCAAAAGCTCTCATTATTGCTACAATAGTAATAACCCTGTTTTTTGGTTATTTTGCCGCCCAGATTACTATTGACCCCGATGTAGCAAGTCTTATCCCGGAGAATGAGAAATTTTCCCTTCTCATGGAAAAATACGGGGAACTTGAAGAGGAAGAGGATTATCTTGTTCTCGCCCTTGAATTAAAAAACCCGCTGGATGTTCCCTCCCTCCAGGCTGTGGAAACAGCAGTAAAGAAAATAGAGGCCCTGCCGAAGGCAAAGACAAGTATTACTCCCTTTAATATGGTTACATTTGATAAAGAAGGAAAAAAACTTGCAGTTCTTCCGATGTCAGCAGAAAGCAGTGCCCCCCTCACTCCTGAAGAAGTTGAAGCCTTTAAGCGCAGACTCCTGAAAGACCCCTTTGCAAAGCGCTTCCTGGTATCATGCGACGGTTCAATCCTCTGTATTTTTATTCCCACTGGTACAATTGAAGATTATGAGAAATTCATGGAGGATTTTAAACCTATTGTTTCGGAACTGGAGAGCATTTTTAATGTCTATTATACCGGTTCCCTCCCCTTTACATATATGACCCAGCAGTATATCACCAGCGACCTGTCAAAGCTCATCGGTTTTGCCATCCTGGTAATTCTCTGTATTTACTATATAGGATTCCGTACAAAGAGCTCCGTGCTCCTGACCTTTATGGTTGTCGCTGTCGGTACGATATGGACCATCGGGTTTATGGCCCTTCTTGATTACCCCATTACTGTTATTAGCATTGTAACTCCCCCCCTTATCCTCTCCCTGGGTAGTTCATACAGTATCCATATGCTGAACCAGTATTACCGGGAAGTAGGAGGGATGAACGGGAATTCCAACGGAAACGGCTTGAAATCTGCAACGGGAAAAGGATGGGTAACGGATGCGGCAGCCCACATCAATAAAACGATTATTATGGCCTCTGCCACAACCGTAATCGGTTTTCTCAGCCTTTTAGCCACAACTTTGGAAAAAACCCGGGAATTTAGTATTTCCGCAAGTTTCGGCATATTTTCCTGCGCACTTCTCTCCCTGATCCTTCTGCCTGCTGTTCTCTATAATATCAAGCCGCCTACGGAAAAGCAGAGGAAAAAAATCCTTTTCGGAATTCTTGTCAGATCTATGGAGAGACTTTCCCGTTTTGTAGTGCGCAATAGAATTACCATTCTTATTCTCCTTTGTATTATCGCGGCAGGATATGTTTTTGCTCTTCAGCATCTGGAACACCAGACGGATATTGCCTCCTATTTCCCGAAAAAAGAGCGCATAATTCAGGACACTAACTATATATCCGCCAATGTCGGCGGATTTCAGGAGGTAAAAATAACCCTTACAGCGCCTGGAAAAGAAGAGAATTATTTCCTCCAGCCTGAGGTTATGGAGCAAATCTCCAACCTGGAGGAGCACCTGGAACTGAATAAAAATATCAGCAATACCTTTTCATTTGTTTCCTATCTGGAATTTGCCAATGAGACTATGTACGGAACCTACGAGCTGCCGGAAAAGAAGGGCCTCATTCTCCTCCTGTCCAGATACATCAAAGTACTTAAAAGTATGGCTGTTAAAAATGAGATTATATGCTCTCTGGCAAATGAAGATTTTTCCCAGGCAACCATAACTTTATGGGTATATGACAGCGAGAAATTGAGCCTGATAACGGATGTTCCTCTCAGGAATCTCTATAATGATATCCAGGGCTACATCTCCTCAACCCTCGATCCGGAAATGAATCCGGAGATTTGGGGGGAATGTCTGAGATACCTTTCTTTGTCTGACATCATCCGCAGGGATCAGCAGGTTTCAATGCTCCTGTCCCTGGCTGCTATTTTTATCCTTACCTCCATAGCTTTTAAATCTCTGCGTTACGGGCTGTTTTCTATCATTCCCCTGACAACAGCAATTATGCTTAATTTCATCCTTATGGTTATCCTGGACATTCCCCTGGACATGACTACTGTAATGTTTACCAGTGTTGTGATAGGGGTCGGTGTGGATAATGCCATCCATTTTCTCCTTCAGTATAAAAAACAGATGGCAAATTATCCCAACGATATAAATATGAGGCTTGAAAAGACTATGGTAATAGTTGGACGTCCGATAATTTTAACCACCGCATCAATAATCGGAGGATTGATGGTCCTGACCGTTGCCAATTTCCAGCCGGTCATTTATTTCGGCCTTCTTGTTTCCATTACCCTTTTTGCCGCTGCAGTGGGTTCTCTTATTATTCTGCCGGCAATACTCTCGTTTCAGGCTAAAAGAGATGTAAAGAAAAATAAGCGTAATTCCTTTAAAAGCACTACGACCTGAACCTGCGTATAGACAATTTCCCGAATAATCATTACTTTTTTTCTCAAGGAAGGATCGCGTTATTAAACCTCTGAAAAGGCTTCTGCCCTATATCAAATCTCATATACCTGTACTTCTTCTCGGATTTGTTTTTCTGGTATTACAGAATTACGGATATATGATGGTGCCCCGGTATATACAGAAGATCCTTGATGAAGTTACCGGGGATAACCGGTATCAGACCGTTCTGAATTACAGTCTCCGGGCTTTCGGTTTTGCCGCTGTTACCGGGATGTCTCTCTATTTTATGAGAAAGCTGATAATAGGGATCTCAAGAAAGATGGAGTATGAGCTCAGACAGGATCTCTATTCAAAACTGCTGGCTCTAAATTTCCGTTTTTATCAGGAACACCAGACAGGGGATATAATTTCCCGGTGTACAAATGACCTGAATGATGTAAGGACCCTTCTCGGGCCGGGGATTATGTATATTCCCAATTCCATAACCCGGCTCAGCATGTTCATTCCTGTTCTTATACTTTTAAACGGAAGGCTCATGCTGTATATCGGATCTGCTATGATCTTTTTGGTCATCTTTATTGTTTTTGTGATGCCGAGGATGCGCCCCCTGTTTACAAGGATTCAGCAGCAGATCGGCACCATCAACAGCAGGGCATGGCAGGTGGTTTCAGGAATCAATACTGTTAAACTCTATACCCTTGAGAAAATTGAGAAGAACCGGTTTTCCCGGCTGAATGAGGAATATCTGAAAAGGCAGATGGACCTGGTGAAATTCAGAGCCCTTATGCGGCCGTTTTTTCTTTTTGTCTTTTCAGGGATCGAATTTCTCCTCCTGATTATAGGCGGAAAATCGGTAATTGAGGGTTCCATGACCTTAGGAGAACTTCTTCAGTTCAATACAATGGTGGGGGTTCTCGTATTTCCTGTCCTTTCCCTGGGCTGGGTCATGTCTCTTATGCAGCAGGGCATAAGCGCAATGGCAAGAATAAATGAGATATTTGATGCTCCTGTGGAAACAAGGGATGATTACGCCGTTTTGGATAACAAACCTCTGCATATTTCCTGTACTAACCTTTCATTTTCTTATCCCGGTAATCAGAACCCGGGGATCCGTGATATCACTCTGGAAATCGGACCCGGTGATATCATCGGTATTACCGGAGGTGTGGGAAGCGGGAAATCAACCTTTATCCATCTTCTTTCCGGGATTCTGAAACCTGAGCGGGGTATGATTTTTATAAACGGAATTGATATCCGGGATATTGATCCCGTAAGTATCTACAGAAAAATTGCAGTTGTTCCCCAGGAAGCCTTCCTGTTTTCCGCTACTGTTGCCCAGAATATCGGATTGGGGGAGGATGAAATTGATCCTGATGATATAGAAAAAGCAGCAGTCATGGCTGCACTAGAAAGAGACATCAAAACCTTTCCTGACGGATACAGCCAGATTGTCGGGGAACGGGGCATAACTCTTTCCGGAGGACAGAAACAGCGCATGACCATTGCCAGGGCATGGAGAAAAAACAGTGAAATTATGATCTTTGATGATTCCCTTTCCAGTGTTGATTCCGGGACCGCTGCCAGGATAATTGAAAATATCCGTGCCCTGGA
>Ga0272441_10006884_pt1 | contig 18777 bp, 23 predicted proteins | sample SSMProp6N_FD_193582 | JGI IMG/M metagenome (GOLD analysis project Ga0272441, IMG submission 193582) | Marine sediment archaeal communities from Little Sippewissett salt marsh, Falmouth, MA, United States - SSM-Prop-6N | ecosystem: Environmental > Aquatic > Marine > Wetlands > Sediment ... | reverse complement strand
GTTTGATGCTGCTGCTCATCTGTCGTAATGTTCTCGTATTCTTCATGTAAAGGAATGAAGAAGACCAGAAAGTAGAGTCCCGAGTCGTAGACGTAGTCGCAGACCTCGTTAAGGTTGTGTATATCAAATGTTATTCCAATCGTGTCAATGACAAACAGGTTCGTGTAGTCCTTCACTTTGTCAACCAATTTTTTGCAGCCTTCAATACTGTAGTTGTCGATTGCATATTCTACGCCAACAAAAAATTCGGGATTCGACTGCCGCTCATCAACGCTGACATTCAAAGCCACCAAAAAAATAGGCAAAGCTATTATCGCGATAAGTATGGCGCCGAACAGCAGCGTGCTGTTTTTCACCTTTTTTCTCTCCCGACACATTCCCGAGTTTACCAGTAACATAAGTTTTCTTGGTTAATAACGTTAAAGCTGAGAGCCGCTCTGTCAATGATGGACGTTCTTGCTTGCGTTTCAATGGTTACAAAAAAAGAAAAGGGAAGTTGGGACATCCAGTTTTAAGATGATGATTCTTTGGCCATTTTTTTGGCTAGGCTGTAAATCACTGGAATCAGCATTATGCCCATGGCTATCGCGAACGCCCAAGACACGTTTGCAACGATGTTTGTTACGCCCTCAAAGGTGGAAAAGATTGCTCCTGCACCGATGAGGAGGAAGACGCTGTAGAGCACAAATTTTGCGTACCCGGCTACATCTCTGAACTCTTTGTGGTCGTCGGTGATCGATTTGATTAATCCGTCGGTCAACGCTATTCCTGCGCCGATTATCACGAAGCCTAAGATTAAGGGATATACCAGTTCACCGGATAGAAGCATAAGATCCAGAGCTATCAGCAGTATGACCGCTATCAACCCTATCTGTAGAAGACTCTTTATCATGTCCGCTATCTCTGCTTTTTCTTTAGGAAAGATTGGCTTCAACGTGTTTCCCACAAGAGATGCCAGAAATCCCACCAAAACAGTGCCCATAACTATTATCACGATTCCTCCTAGGAGTCTGGGCAGATAGGATGCAAGGGCAATCAAGAAGTCGCCAACGGAACCGCCAATGTCCAGAATCTGAATGGCTATAATCACAGATATGACTACAATAAACGCTGTGGTAATTCCACCGACAAAAGATGACATGTCCAAGCCTGATGATTTGAAGGTTTTTCCTATGTCTGTTTCGTCAAAGCTTTTCTCTATACCCATCTTCTCGATGAGTTTATTCACCGCACGTCCCACAAATTTTCCGCCAAAATATCCAATGATTACAACGATTATGGCAGCAATAACCGCGGGCAAAGCCGCCATAATGTCTGACAGCAAATCATTTAGTAATTCCTCAAGATTTGACAAAATGTTTTCCCCCATTTACTAATTACCGAATTTTTCTTATAACGTTTCGCATGCATCAGAATGTTATGTTTCGCTTTTCTGGGACCTCAGCATTCTTTTTAAGAGACACAAACCATTAATCGTTGTTTAGAAGTGTTAAGAGGACTGACATATGCCGCGGCATTCCAGCGTTTTCAAGGATGAAAGCAAACTTGACATCAACTATGTTCCACAGCATCTGCTTCACAGAAAACTTCAACTCAACCTGTTGAACCAGTTCTTCCGCTTTGTTGTTGAAAGACCCGGAAAAATGACCCAACGTGCCCTAATCATGGGAAAGATTGGAACAGGCAAAACTGTTCTCTCTCAGCACTTTGGCTTAAAAATAGCAAAAGAGGCCAAGCAGCGCAACATCAACCTCAACTACGTCCACGTAAATTGCCGCGAATGCAAAGGAAGCCTGTTCATGATTCTGCAACGAACCATGACGAAGTTCTATCCCACATTTCCTAGACGCGGCTACTCCGCAGAGGAACTGCTGCAGGCGCTTATGCAGGTTCTGGACGAGAAAGACGCCTACCTCATATTAACGTTGGATGAGCTGGAGTCGCTTGTCGGCAACGAGGGCTCAGACCCGCTCTACAATCTCTCCCGAATCCAAGAAGACCGGCTTGACGCCCCGAAACGGCTCTCCCTCATCTGCATCCTCCGTCAACCCGACTGCCTAGACAAACTGGACCCAAGCACAAGAAGCACCCTTCAACGCAACATAATCCAGATGGAGGAATACTCAGAGTCACAGCTCGAAGACATCCTCGATGACAGGGTAAACCTTGCCTTCCGAGACGGAACCGTGCCACCCCAAACATTGGGCATCATCGCTGAGCTGGGAAACTCGGAAGGGGGAAACGCCCGTTACGCCATCGAGCTTCTGTGGCGCGCCGGCAAGTATGCTGACGCTCTGGAGATGCAGCAGGTTTTGCCGGAGTGTGTCCGGAAAGCGGTTGTGAGCGTCTATCCGGTTGTGCGGAGGGACATGATTCTCGCATTCAGCCTTCACGAAAAACTGTTTATTCTAGGTGTGGCGCGGCACTTCAAGAAGTCTGATTCGGCTTACATGTCAATGGGGGAAGCGGAGGAGGCTTATGCTCTGGTGTGCGAAGAGTATGATGAAAAACGGCGGGGTCACACTCAAATCTGGAAGTACGTTAAGGCGCTTTCTGCCGCTGGGATAATTGAAACGCTGGTTTCTGGAGTTGGGCAACGGGGAAAGACAACTATGATCAGTCTGTCGAGGGTTCCAGCCTCTGATCTGGAGCAGGAGCTTGTCAAACTTTTATCGCAGGAAGGTGGCGGTGAGGGTCAATGGCGATAGAGGATGTTTTCTCTTCTAAGGGGCGAATGAAAATCCTCAGAATCTTGGCTGAAATCAGAGAACTGAACATCTCAGAGATTGCGAGGCGGGCGGGATTGAATTATTCCACAACAAACCAGCACTTGCAGGTTCTGGAGAGACACAATCTTGTTCGCCACAAGACGTTTGGGAGAATCCGAATCTTCCGTTACAATGAGGAAAATCCGCGGGCAAGAATGATTAAACAGCTCATAGACCTCTGGGAACAAACAAAATAAGCGCTTAAAGCAGATAATTAGAATGGTTAGGTGACGTTTGTATGTCGATGGTTGATGTATCCGCGAAACCTGAGGTTAACAGGGAAGCCAAAGCGAAGGGAACAATCAAACTCAAATCTGAGACATTACGGCTAATCAGAGAGGCAAAGGTTGAGAAGGGTGACCCCTTTGAGGTGGCTAAGGTCGCCGGAATCTTGGCGGCAAAGAACACAAGCACATTAATTCCCCTCTGTCACCCCCTGCCCCTAACCAACGTAGAAATCAAACTGCAGATTGTTAACGACTCCGCGGTGGAGGCTGAAGCAACCGTTAAGACCCGAGCGCAGACAGGAGTGGAGATGGAGGCTCTCGCTGCGGCGGCAACGGCGCTGTTAACGGTTTGGGACATGACTAAACAGTATGAGAAGGATGCAGATGGGCAGTATCCAAGCACCAGCATCCAAAACCTGCATGTAGTCAGCAAGGTGAAGGAGAAAAAGTCATGAGTGAATCCAGTCGCAAACACAAAAACGGTGCACCCAAAAAAATCAGCTTCGCAGTTATAGTTTCCAGTTCATCTCGCTACCAGAAACTCAAGGAAAGACAGCCCTTTACTGACCCCTCAGGAGACCTGATTGCCGAGCTTGTAAAGAATGCTGGTCACAGCGTGGATTCCCGCGAAATCTTGCCTGATGACAGGGTTCTACTCGCGAAGTATGTGGGCAATGCCATCGGCTCAGAGGAAGTGGATGCCATCATAGTGTGTGGTGGAACAGGAGTCAGCATAACTGACGTGTCTATCGAAACGTTGAGACCCCTGATGATTAAGACGTTGCCTGGATTCGGAGAATTATTCAGGAAGCTCAGCTACGACGAAATAGGCTCAGCAGCAATAATGACCCGGGCCAAAGCCGGAGTCACAGACCAAGGAAAAGTGCTCTTTTGTATCCCCGGCTCGCCGCAGGCAGTCAAACTTGTCATGGAAAAGCTGATTCTGCCAGAAACAGGGCATATATTGAAGCATGCCCGCGAAAAATAGTTTGACAGAAAAATCTTTTAAACCAATTATACATTAAATATTAACTTGTAGTCGGTTATGCCTGACTCTAGGCAGGTAAGGAAGTTGTTCATTTTTGGCTAGAGGTAATCGTTTCGGCACGCACAAGAAGACGATTACGAGGACTTTCCGGATTAGAGAGTATTGGGACCAAGTTCTGCAGGAGGAGGCGACGAGGCAGGGGATTAGTGTTAACGTCCTGTTGAATAAGCTTCTCCGCAAATACTCCCTTTACTCACGGTGGTCTAACCGGAACAGTGACGTCTCTTTCCCGCAGCAAATCATACGTGAGATTCTGAAGACCGTTCAGGTTGAAAGCTTGACTGAAGCAGGAACCAGATGCGGAGCTTTAGATGCCGTAAACATCGTGAACTCCCTAGGCCTCGCTTTAAATTATGACTCATTCACTTATTTGGTAACTGAGCACCTTGGTGGTCCACACTTCGCGAGGTGGTTCCAATGTTTTCATCACACCCAAGGAAACAAGGACATTTTTCATCTACAGCATGACCTTGGAACTGAATGGAGTGCTTTCCTCGAAAAATATGTTCTCTCTTTCTTGCATTCCATAACAGACACGGAAGCTACGACGCGGGTCTACGATTACGCAGTAACGTTAGAGGTGACAAGACCAAAATCGAAACCCAACGCACACCAACGGTGAAATGCAAAGTCGCTAACTTTTGTTGCTTCTAACTTTGTTTAGCAACTCGGAAATGTCATCTATCCTCTCCTGAATCTCAAGGGCGTTGACAACAACTGACCCCACACGATTAGCTATAACCTCGTAATTCTCAATCTCTTTTAGCGTAAACATGTTTTCGCGTGGGTCATTCATCTGGATTAACCCGAGTGTTCTTTTGTTTGATCGTATGGGAATCAAAGCCACCGATTCATAGCCGCTGTAGTTGCACATGTTTCGTGTTCGTGTCAGTCTCTCTTTGTCTGTGGTGGACTCCAAAAGCCGAGTTGTACTATTGGTCCAGAAACTTCCGTTCTCGGTGAAATGCTGGAGCTTCGGATCAAATCTTCCCTCAAGGACATTTCCGCACATACACTCCAGAAGAGGGTTACCATCTTCATCGAGAATTAGGTTGCCTTCATCATCTTTTGCACAGACACTGTTCTCCTTAATGATGAAAAACTCTGGGAAGCCTCCATGAACATAGTATGGATAGTCTCCATTGTCATGCAGTCTGAAGCCGACACTTTGACAATCGGAAAGAGTGAAAATCTTCTCAAGAATTTGGGTTAATGCCTGCTTGAGGACAACAGAATACTGGGTTTCACCTGACATCTACCTGAGACCCCAATTAGACTCACTGTTTACTCTATAAGTGGTAATAAAATTTGGTGTTTACAGTTGAATACACTGTGTTGCAGTGTAGACGCTCACCTTAATTATGTTCTCCGAGAAATGAGGCCCATAACGACCCAAGAGAGGATCATAATGAATGATGATGCTACAAAAACGGCGAAAACCAACAAGCCTGTTGCACCAGAACTGCTGTTTCAGTCTACTTCATCTTCAAATTTTCCGTCACTGTTTCAAATTTTTTTCTTGTCCCAAGATCAAAGCCAAAGTGTCGAAGTTGTAGAAACTGAAGAGATAGATCTCTGGGAGATTATTGACCGCTTAAATGTGGGCGAATCCGTTTTCATTAAAAACAAAAACACGGAAATTCTTGAATCCCATTCGAATATGAATAAAGGGAAAGCACAGAAACTCGGACGCTTCACTAACTGATGAGGGAAAACATGCCCATCGTTGTTGTAGATTGGAACAGATGTAGTGGCAAAGGCACTTGTGTAGAGATTTGTCCAGTTTCAGTCTTTGAGCTGCAGGAGCTAATTCACCATCCAGAAACCCTTAAGGCGGTTCCTGTGAAGATGGAAGAATGCTCCCTCTGCATGAAATGCGTTCCAATTTGTGCCGAACGTGCCATAACCGTCAAGAATGATTCGGCAATCTAGTGTCTGAACTTTTTCGCCTAGCTTATGTACAGATGGTCTTTTCTTCGGTCCTCTTGGAGAGTTCGCTGTTCCCTGATTTTCTCTATTTTCTGCTCCATATCTTCAGCTTGTCGCTCTAGCTCAGACAGGTCTACTTCGATGCCCAAAATGTTGGTTAGCGTGCTGAGAACAGCTTGAGCCGACCTGGGTTGGGGAATGTCCAAGTATCTTATTTCACAAAGCAGGCATATTCCCTCCATCATTCGTTGCTGGGCGACGCTTATCAGCAAACCGTTTAGACCCGTAATCCGTCCATTCCCGCTGACTAACTGGACACCCTTTTTCTCCAAAAACTCCACGAGTTCAGGCTTGTTCAGCACCCCAAATACCCGCGGCTTCACATCATTGGGATTGGGAACAGCCGCAAAAGTGTACACCCGCTTAACTCCAAACTGCTCAGCCACATCCAAAACTTGGTTAGCCAGCTCCTTTAGTTCACTTAATGTTTGGGGCTGAATCTCCCCGATGCAAACTATCAGGTCGCTTTGTTTTCCGTTGCAGTAGTAGAAGCGGTGCCGGTAGTGGCTGACTTCTCCTATCCCATCCTTGAAGTACATGTCGTTGCTTGGGCTGCGAATTTCAGCAAAATGTTTCGCGTCTAACTGCTGGACCAGATAGTCAGCTGACATCCTAGCCAGCATCCCCATGCCAGGCCAAGCGGCAATCAATGTTGGGTTTCTGAGCGAGGGCTTCTCCTTGAAGTGTATTTCCATGCTCTCACATCTGTTGCTGAAAAATCTTCTATGTTTTGAAGTGGGAATGTAACCTATTAATTGTTCCTAGTGCTGTGGCAACTGTTCCACAATGGACTTACTAAAAGAGCGGCAAATTTAGATGAAGAACTATTCTTCTATGCTTGAAGCTTCGGCTATTATTGCGACTTCTTTTACGCCCAGTTTCCTGTTTGTTGTTTTGACCACTAAGCGTTCTCGCCAACCACAATCGGGGCACTCATACTTCGGAGGCAGCATTCCCATGTGACCTAACATGTCTCCCTCTGCTGAGTTGACTCTGCGGACTCTTGGGCTCTTGCATTTCGGGCAGATTTGAATATCTACGTGTTTGTCTTCCTTTTCCAGTTCTTCCAGAATATCAAGCAGTTCCAGAAACTTCTGGCTTTCTTTTTTCTTCTGTTCAAGAACGACCTTCTGCTTCTGTTTCTTCTTCTTTTTCTGCTTCTTCTCTGTCACAGCGCCCAGCAACCTTTAACTTGAATCTACATTCGTGTAGGGCTTCATTTGTAGATAACTGTTTCTTTCAGGTTCATCGGAAACTGAAAACCTAAAATCAGTGCAGAACCAGTATTTCATTGAACCTTGTGGAGTGTCGTTCGTTGATTTTGCGGTTGCAGCGCCATCATGTTAGTCTGTTGAAGCAGGAGGCAGAGAGGGTGCACCCTGTTGAAGCTTGCGCGTTGCTCTTTGGAAGGTTGTCCCAGAACGAGGCTGTCGTTGAAAAAGTTGAGTTTGCTCCAAACAGGTTACAGTCCACGGTGAGGTTTGAAGTGGACCCTGGGAAGGTTGCCGCAGCCATAACTGAGGCAGAGACAGAGGGGTTAGATTTTGTGGGTCTGTTTCATTCTCATCCCGCACCGGCAGCCCCTTCATCGATTGACAGCAAATACATGAAATTGTGGGGGGACGCCCTGTGGCTAATCCTGTCTTCGATTGACGGCAAATTGGCTGCGTATCAATTAAGCGGCGGCACGGTGAAGGAAGCAACTATAAGAGCGGAATAACTTGTTCTTACAAGTGTGAGACAGAACATTGGCACCTATTCTACACATAGTTATTGTCGGTAATGGTGTTGCTGGCGTAACAGCGGCAAGAACCATAAAAACCAAAAACCCTGAAACGCGGGTCTCCATTTACACAGACGAAAGTTACCAGTATTATCCGCGTCCTAGGCTATACGAGGTTCTGTCAGGAGAAGCTGAACTCCAAGAGGTTTACATGTTTTCTGGGGAGTGGTATGAAAAGAAAGGAATCACGGTTCACCTGAACAAGAAGGCGTTAAGCATCGATGTAGACCATAAGGAACTGATTCTGGAAGACGGGTCACAGGTAACCTACGACAAGCTTCTGTTGGCAAATGGCGGACACTCGTTCGTTCCTCCAATAAAAGGTGCAGAGACAACCGGAGTATTCACGTTGCGCACAATCAAGGATGTCCTAGACATCAAAAAGTTCACCAAAAAGACCGAGAAAGTCATCGTTATCGGCGGAGGGCTTTTGGGTTTAGAGTTTGCCGTTTCCTTGAGGAAACTGGGGCAGCAAGTAACGGTTGTGGAGCTATCCTCGAGGCTACTGCCAAGGCAACTGGACCAAGATGGAGCAACGATTTTGAAGAATAGAATCGCATCTCGCGGCATAGACCTTGTTCTAGGCGCCAAAACCGTTGAGATTTTAGGCAAAAAAACTGTTTCAGGAATCCTGCTTGACCGTGGAGAAACAATTTCTGGAGACATGGTTTTGATTTCTGCCGGAGTACGGTCAAACACCGAATTGGCTTTGGAGGCGGGAATCAAGGTTAACCGAGGCGTAGTTGTTGATGGACACCTTAGAACCAGCGCCGACAACGTGTACGCTGTTGGGGACGTAGCAGAATTCGAAGGAAGAGTTTATGGCATAATCCCTGCTGCTTTGGAACAGGCAACAATAGCAGCCGCGAACATGATGGAAGAGAAACACAGCGTCTATGCTGGAACTGTTCCATCAAACACACTGAAGGTCGTTGACGTGGAACTGACTTCCATTGGACTCGTCAACCCCGAGGAACCAAGGTACGAGGAAATCAAAAAAACAGACAAGAAAAAAGGCATATACAAAAAACTGGTTTTGGACCAAGGGAAAATCGTTGGAGCCATACTCTTAGGAGACACAAAAGGCTTCATGCCCATAAAGAAGCTGATAGCCCAAGAAACAGACATCACCGAATACAGAAACTCGATCCTGAACGACGATTTCGACTACAAAAAATTGATACATTAGCGTAACATCTCACCGCCCTGAACGATAGTTCAGGTTGTCACGCCAATGCCGTATGTCAGAGATTAACTGGCAACAGAATCTTAGCTTTCTTCTGCGTCCTCAACGCCTTTCTCTGTGATTTTGAATCGGGTCTTCTCTTCGGGCAGATATGGTGAGTCTATGACTGTGGCGAGTCGGGTTCCTTTTCCGCCTTTCCTTAGGTAGACTCTGTGCGTGGATGCGTGCGCCATCACGTTTCCGCCTGCTGGCCTGTTGGGGTCTCCGAAGAATGCTGTTGGATTAGCCTGAACCTGATTGGTGATTACAACTGCTATGTTGTATGCTTCGGTTAGCCTAATCAGCTTGTGGAGTTGACTATTAAGTTTCTGCTGGCGTTCGGAAAGGTTTTCTCTGCCAACGTATTCGCCTCTGAAGTGTCCAATCATCGAGTCTACTATAACGAGTTTCACGTTGTTTTCTGGACAAAACTTGAAGAGGTGTTCGGTCAGCAACTCTTGATGGCTGCTGTTGTACGCCCTTGCCAGAAAGATGTTTCCCAAGGTTTCGTGGGGGTCAATCCCCAGCGATTCAGCTATCTGGAAAATCCGTTCAGGAATAAAGGTTCCTTCTGTGTCGATGTAAACGGCGTTTCCGCTTAGTCCTCCCTCCTCTATGGGAAGTTGGACTCTGACGCAGAGCGACAGGCATATCTGGGTTTTGCCTACTCCGTATTCGCCTATGAGTTCGGTCATGGCTTGGGTTTCGATTCCGCCTCCCATGAGCGTGTTTAGGTTGTTGGAGCCGATGGAGCACCTGAGCATGTCCTGCCTCTTTTTCCAGAGGTCTTCTGCGGTTATGAAGTCGACGCCCAGTTTTTCTCTGGCTGCGCTGACGATGTTGAGGACGGTGTTGAATCCTATGCCCGTTTTCTCTGCTATTTCTTTGGGTGGACTCACGGCGATTGCCTCTGCGGTTGTGAATCCGGAGGATCTGAGTTTGCTGGCTGTGGCTGGTCCCACGCCGGGGAGGTTTTTCAGGTCGTTATCTTCCATTTCTAATTTCACCTTTTTTGATGTTGAAGTTATCTTGTTGATGTTTGCTACTGGGTTCTCGATGGGTTGTTTTAAACTATGTGGCGCAACATACGACTACAGAGAGGGGAGAGGCAAGTGAAAGTAATCCACGTTTTGCGGTTTAATTGCTGATTGTGAGAACATGAAGCGGAATAAATGCGCTCCGAGTGGTTGTACTTACAAAAGGGGCGTATGTCCTGCTTTACGAAAAAGTATATTTAGTTTTGTTTACTTAGAACATTTCCAACCATACTTGATTGGATAGGCAGAAAGAAGGAGTGGTTGACCGTGGTTTTGGAAGTTAAATACAAGTTTAGGCGGTTTAAGCCCTCTGATCTGGAGGGGGTAATGCGGATAAACAGAGAGTGTCTTCCAGAGAACTACACCACATACTTTTTCATGAATCTGTACAAGCGCTACCCAGAAACTTTCGTCGTCGCCGAAATCGACAATGAGGTAGTGGGCTACATCATGTGCCGCATCGAAACTGGGCTTCCAAGTTTTAAACTGCTGGGAATAACAAGGAAGGGTCATGTGATTTCCATCGCGGTCATGTCTAGACATCAGCAGAAGGGAATTGGGTATGCATTGATGCGAGAGGCGACACAAGCCATGACGCACTACAATGCAAAGGAGTGCTACTTGGAGGTTAGGGAGAGCAATCTGCCTGCTGTGCAGCTTTACAAAAAATTGGGTTTTGAAATCGTGCGGACCGTCAAGAACTACTATGCGGATGGAGAGAATGCCTTCTTGATGGCGAAGCGGCTGTCCGCTTTCTGATTAGCGTTGTTGCTTCGGTTTACTTTCTGGTGTAGCGAATGCAGTGAATGTTTTTTTAGTCTAGAATGTAAATGCCCGAGTTAGGTCAAAGCCAAGGCAGACCGGCGGAGTATGGTCAGATGTTCGGTCTCCTGACGCAACCGCCTCGGTTGATGTTATCGCGTGAGGCTAACTGCAACCGGATACCGAGCAACCAACTGTGTCTAACCGATTTGTCCAAGCGTGCTCCCCAACTTGGGTAATCTGATGTGTGGAGTTTGTTGTCTATATTGGTTGTCAAAATGGGGGTTGATATAAGCTGGGGTGATGGAGGTTGTTTTTGACAGGCTTTTTGGTATCTGTTAACGTTGTTTTTAATTATCACCTAAAGTTATATTAAGCATATAAACAGGTTAAGCTGTCAACACGCATTTCCATCCATTTCAACGGCACGTTTCCACGTGTACACATAAACGGGTCAGCTCAGCATAAAATTAGCTAGAAACACGGTTCCTTTGAGAACGAGTCAGCCGCCGTGAACAACCGGAAGCAGAACAATCTCCTCAGCGTCTTTGACCTCAGTTTCAAGCCCCTGCAGCACGCTGACATCCTTTCCTCCAACAAGAATCAGAGCGTTTGGTCTGGGGTCGTCAAGCTGGGAGTCAACTAGAGCCTGTTTGAATTTGGATGAAAAAGTTTCCGTGAGATTCATCACAAGGTTTCTAACTGTTGCGGGTTCCTCCAGCTTCATCTGGAAACGTTTTTTTCCGGAAAGCTGCTGGAATACACCCAGAAACGTTACTTCTACGCTGATAACCATGATGATTCTCTCGCAGCTATTGGTTTTCGCCGCCGAAAAGCTCCACTATCTCCGATGTGAACTCGATTATGTCGTTCACGTGTTCCATCGTTTTTTCGTTGTCTGTTTTAGGGTTGTGCGCCAACTGTTGAAGGGTTTTTTCGATTTCGACGAGAAAGTTCAGTATCGGTTCTTCAACCTGCTCTCCGGTTCTGAGCTTCTCATGGACTATGGGCACGATGAAAGCGGGGTCCCCCAGACTGTAATAAATGGCTGCTTGGGCTTTGGTTAGAGCTTCAAGAATGAAACCTGCTGCCATGTAAGGCGTTTTTTTGGCTGCAGTCAACTCTGCCTTTGCCTCTCTGAGATAGCGGGTTGCCCAGCCTTTTCGATAACCATCAATCTTTGGCAATCAGGTTTCCCTCTTTTTCCAGTTTGCTCAGTTTACTTATGAGATGCATAGGTGGCTATAAAAATCTTCGACAGAACTTGATGAAAAAGGAAAAGCAATGCCTCTTCCTTTTAGCTGCTTTCTTTATTCTTCTTCAGCTTCTGAGGCTTCAGGACCATACAATGTGCTTGCCAACCGAGCGGCGTAACCAGCCACCCTGTTTCTCAGCTTTGTTGAAGAAATGTTTGTAAGCTCAGTCACATACATTTTGTTTTTCTCAAAATCTACACTAAATTTGTTTGGATACTGGTCCAGCAACTGACGAGCTATCCTCTTCACCTGTTCGGTGCGCACTTTTCCCAAACTTTCACCACGTCCTCCCTGTAAGCAGTTCATTCACTCTTTCTAGTCCCCAATTGTCCCCTCACCATGCCTTTTATCCCTTACGCCTTCTACGCCAAAAAACTCAACGAAATTCTGGAAAATCTGGTCAGCAACCACAGTTTTTTCTTTCCCCTTCAACTGCGCTACGGCTTCAACGACTGTGGGAATGAATGAAGGCGTAGTAAGCTTACCCTTAAACGGACCTCTGAAACGAACAGGTCCATCCGTTTCTGTCATAAGATTCGTTAAGGGGATGCGCCTTACGACTTCTCGGATGCCGTTTGAGAACACGGATGGCGGACCCTCAGTGATGTAGTAGCCGCGGTCCACTATCGTGGAGATTAGGCTGTGGGGCTGGCTGAACCAGTGTAGAAGAACCTTTTCGATTTTGTAGGATGGAAGCAGGCTCACGATTTGGCTGGTGGTTCCTCGGGAATGAATTATCACGGGTAAAGACAGATTTTCAGCCGCGGAAAGCATCTGATGGAAAACTTGCATCTGGATTTCCGTGGGCTCTCCGTTTCCTGAGTAACTGGCATCTAACCCTATTTCCCCAACAGCTACCACGCTTTGCCTGTTTTCTTTATTCTCAAAAATCAAATCAACTGTATCTTCAACTTCGTTTGGCTTCAGCTGCTTTGTGTTCCACGGATGAATCCCCAACGCAGCATACACATGGTCTGGGTGCTCCTCAGCTAACTGGATGCTCCGGCGACTTGATTCTAGGTCCATGGAATTGGCGACCAAAGCAGAAACGTTCAGCCGCTTAGCGTCTTCAATGATTTCTCCAATGTTCTGCGCGTATCTGCTGTCTGCGAGGTGAATGTGAGCGTCAACAAATCTCATGGTAAACCCTTCTTTCAGTCATTGACTGGTTTCGTTGGAGCTAAAAACTTTTCTGCTAGTTCAGTTCAGCCACTACTCTTTTCAGAGTTTCCTCTACTTGTAGGATATGCTGCAGGGTTTCGTTTGAGCCCTCAAACTTTCTTGTTGTTTCTTGGCACTGCTTCAGAACATTCTGGAAGGCTCTTCGGCAACGAAGTCTCTCCAAGCGCTCACCGGCTTTCGGTTCTGCTGAAGAGGCTTAAAAGACAAGCGATTCAACGAACAGCTATGTCCTGAACAGACCCGGGTGAAAGTAAAAGTAGCAAACTTGCTGTAATCAACAATCTTCTCTACAGTAAAGCGACCGAAAAGGGGTCGATAAAAAAATTTGGGTGTAGATTCGCTGAATAACGAGATTTACTCAGCGGCTACTTCAAACTGGACGTTTACCGGTATGTTGTCCTTGAAGATGGATACAACTGGACAGTTTGCTTCTGTTCTCCGCCACACAGCATTAAGTTTCTGTTCTCTCGCTTTGGAAGTTACGTTGACTTTCAGGTTAACGCCATTTAGTTTAGGTGAGTCCGCGGGCTTGTCTGCCTCTGCCACGACCTCCACTTTGCTGATTTCGATGTTGCTTTTTTTGCAGACATCTGCGAATATTGTTACTGCACAGTCAGCTAGAGACATGATCGCCAACTCTAGTGCTGAGGGGCCTGTGTTGTCTCCGCCTTTTGCGGCTCCTAGGTCCAAAACCATGCTGTGACCTCTCGTGTTATCTGCGATTGATTGGACGTTTTCAACCAATTTTGCTTTTACTTTAATTGTTGGCATATTTTTTTTCACCAATGTTTTTAGTATTCCTTCTTCTAAGTTAAATATCTATTGTTGACCCAAAATAACCTCTAACAGCCAACGGTTGACCAATCTTCGATTCGGCTTCTCTGAGATTAGACATGAAAAACCTTGTTTTCACTACAAGATGGTTTATAGAAAAAGAGAGAATAGAGGGACGTCCCTTTATTCTACGTGTACCCTGAAGAGGTCTATGTCCTCAGCCATCTCCCGTGTGCTCTTAAGGAACTCTCTTGCCGCCCGCTCCACGTCCTTGGATTGCGTTATGTATCGTCCCACAATGATGATGTCTGCCCCATTCGCCAACGCTTCAGGCGCTGTCTCAGGAGTTATCCCACCCGCAACGGCTACCAGAAGCTTCTTGCCATGGAACGCCTTCCGTATCTCCTTGATTAGGTCCCAGCGCGTTTTGCCTGTTTTCTCTGCATCTATGGCTCTGTGAAGAATTGCAACGTCGGGTAATTGTTTGAGTGACTGAAGCTTGCCGACAGGGTCGTCGACGTTCATCAGGTCCATTATTGCGTAGATTCCCAGCCTTTTCGCTTCTTTGACGAATTTGTCGATGGTTTCTGGAGTTGCTAATCCAGCGACTACAACGGCGTCGGCTGTTTCCTCGAATGCCATGTCAACTTCGACTTTTCCGACATCCAGCGTCTTCAGGTCAGCTACGATGAACATGTCTTTCGCTATTTTCCTTAAGTCGCGAATTACGTTTACGCCATATTTCTTTAGCAGGGGTGTGCCCACTTCAAGTATGATTCTGTCGCTTTCAGGCAGTTCGCTTACGATTCTCTTGATGCCCTCCAAGTTAGGATTGTCGAGGGCTACCTGAAGGTAGGGCGGTCTCCATAGCCTAGGCACCTTGAAGCCCATTATCGGATGCTTTGCCCTATCCTTGTCATACATGACTTTCTTCAGAGTAGGATAATTCTCTAAGGCTCTCTTCAGCGCCAATTTTGTGGCTCCATAATTGTAATGATAGATGCTACGGTAATCCTTAGCCTGAGGATGAATAAAGACGCTGCATATGACAACCCACTCGTCAACCTTATCCTCCGGAATAATCCCCTCCTCCACAGAGTCGGCAACAGCCTTAGCCACGGCTGCTTGGGCGGGACCAAAAATTTTTCCTGTATCATCCATGTTCTTCACAGTAACCTTGGGCACAAGCAGAGTGTGCGGTTTAGGCGGAAGATTCGGTCGGATAACTGCCAGAAGCGGAGTGTGACCAGCAGACAAATTTGTCAAACCGTTGGCGAAAGCCTCCCCGATGGGTCCCTCCTTATCTCCAATCAGCAAATCCACATGGGCAACCTCGGTTCCTTCACCCATCAAAGCTTCGCCGATCAGGTAAGTGTGCTTTTTGCGCTTAATGGCTTCCTCGAAAAGCAGCTTCCGCTCATCCACATCCGAAAAGTCAACATCAAACTCTCTCATCCACTGATACAGGGTGTCGCGGTGAATTCCCAAAACCTCTGCCGTACCCGTAATTGTCGGTTTTGACGATCGGCTCCCCCGCGACTTCCTCATTTTTCTTTCCTCTTTCTTTGCTGTCGCCAGCAACTTGATGAAATCCTCTTTTGTTTCCGGTCTTTTACCGTCATAACCCGACATATTTCCTCACTCAATGAGAGGCTTTCACTCATCACCTATAAAAATGTGTCGGACTAAAATCAGGGTGCTTTAATGAATCCGACACTTTCTTGAAAGAAAAAGTTTTCAAAAAGAATTTTCCCGACAGATTTCTTTTGACTTTCACCACCCAACAATTTTTGAGAGGACCATTTGCGTCGGTGATTGATTGTTTAACCACATTTTTGTTTGTACAGTTCCTTGGGCACTTTTTGGTTGCCTTAGAGTTTAAGCCCAAACCCAACAGTAACTAGTCAATTCTTCTTGACCAACCAAACAGCGGTTTTAGTCAAACTTTCTTGACAAAAACCCTTTTCAGTTATATTAAGCTAGATTTATAAATGTAATTGAAAACAGGGGACGATGTTTTGAATCAAAACTCAAACAGAGTTAAAAGCATTAACACTTCTTTGGTAATAGGTTCAATAATATTGGTAGCGAGTCTGATTGGGAATCTCTATTTCTTTTCTAACAATCTAAGCATTACATCAAACAGTAATCTGCTAGAACAAGAAGTTGAGATGCTTAGACAGGATTTGAACCTGTTGAACATAACTTTTGAACAGTACAAGGATGCCCATAGCTACTCTGACACTGAATATGCATTACTAAACCTATCATCCCACATTTACTCAAACACCCACACAATTCTTGATGAAGAATATGAAAACATTCAAAGTCAATATGACAGTCTAAACGTAATTCACGAAAATTACGTAACAGAACACTCACACTCAAATTCTGAATACACTTCAATTGAAAATCAAATTACTAATCTTCAAAATCAAATCAACATTTTAGAAACTGAAAGAGACACTCTGATAGCTAACATCAGCTCGATTATTGAACAAAGAGACGACGCCCTTGTTTACATATAAACCCTAGAGACCCAAATAGGAATTTTGGAGGCTCAAATAGTTGAACTTCAAAACATCATTGGGAACATGACTTCAGAACTCCTCAATCAATATGAGCTTCTGGGGGGTGGAGCAAGATGGGCTGCACGTGAAGGAAAAACTGCTTTGTATATTAACTGGAAAGACAATTGGCTCAATCACCATTCAACAGATGGTTCCAACTGGGTTTGGATTTCCCAATCATATATAGATGGGTGGCGAAGTTCAGTGTCTCAAACACTTGAACAGTGGGGATTTGAAGTGATTTTTGCGGGTGACATGCCAGAAACTCTGAGTGATTATGACCTTGTTGTTATCGAAGCAAGCTACGCTGTTGAGCCTGAACATGCGCCACTTATCAAAGAATACGTTTCGAATGGTGGTGGACTGGTGATTTTGGCGGGAGTTCCCATGTATCTTTCAGTTTACTGCAGGGATTGGTGGCCAGGTACACTTGGTGGAACAAATTTAACGTCTATACAAGAGTGGTTTGGGGCTAGCACTTTCGCTGATGCAGGTGGAGTTGCCAGAGTCGTTGTTAACAATCCAGTTGGTACTTCACTGCAAGTTAACGATTTAGTTTATGACACTAACAGGAATGACCGAAAATCTGTAATAGGCTTGAACAATGGCGCCCAAATTATTGCTCAGTGGGAGTCTGGAAAGGTTTATTCTTTCACTTACGAGTATGGAGCGGGAAGAGTGTTCTATCATGGTGGACAATTTTTAGTGCCTTAAACGCATGACGAACCATCCTGACAACAAAACATAAACTGTTACAGTTGGGTTTTGGGTTTTGTGGGTCAAATTTAGTCAAGTTTAAGATACGTTTGATTAAAACTTACAGTTAAGAATAAGAAAATCAGTCACTGTCCCCCGAAGGGTAGACTCTGCTGAAGACTTTTTTAACGTATTCTCGCAGTGTTAATCCTTCAGTTTTTGCCAAGCGTTGAAGAGCCTTTGTTACTCCAGTTGTGTACTGAACCGCCTTCTTAGGTTTGTCAGCCATGAAACCGGGAACATCTAGGTTTCGAGCCGCACGCCGCAGCACCCTCTTTCGAAGCCTGTCCTCAACTGAATTAATCTTCAAACGAAGAGGCAACCGTAACGCAAAATCAACAACGTCCCCGTCAATAAATGGAAGCCTAAGCTCCACCCCATGAAAAGAGCAGACCTGATTGTCTCTCTGAAAGTTCGCCCGGTAAGCGTTCTCGACGTCACGGAACATTTTTTGCTCCACAGCTTCAGCGCCTAACCGTCTGTATTCTGTGAGGTATCGTTGGTAGCCCCCGAAAAGCTCGTCAGCCCCCTGTCCAGCCAACAGAACAGGGTAACCCAGCTTCGAGGTGACTTCAGCCAGCCAGTAAAATGGAACCGCAATACACGCGTTGACTGGGTTGGGCTCCTCAATCAGCCACAAAACATCTGCAAGAGTCTTCTCGAGCTCGCCTACAGTGTAGGTTTGGAGGTGAAGAGGCAGCCCCAGCGCTTCAGCCGCCTCCTCAGCAAACAGCACTTCGCGTTGGTTCTCCAGCCCCACCGAAACCAGCTGTACGTCTAAGCCAACATTTTCTGCCAGAACAGCAACCACGCTGCTGTCTACGCCCCCAGAGAAAGCCACAGCCACCGCTTCAAGGTCCGAAACCTGTTTTCTTGTTGATTCTAGCAGAAGAAGGTGGAGAGCACGCGCCGCAGTTTCCATGTCCACGGTTTCTTTGGGGGGCACCCGCAACGTCTTGACTGGATGAAAAGAGAAGCCATGATTGTCTATCACTGCCAGTTGACCTGGAGGAAACGACCGTGTATCCGTTAATCCTATTTGCCACAGTGCCTTCCGCTCAGAAGCCACTGCACACACTGCATCATCTTCACAGTAGTAGAGGGGAGTAGTCCCAAACAGGTCTCTTCCAGCAATTATTCTGTTAGATTCTGCCAAGGCAAAAACGTAGGAGCCGTCACAGCTTTCGATGATTCTGCCAGCGTTTCTCAGGGGGTTAGAGCCGAGCACTTCAACAATCTTTTGTACCTCTGAAAGGTCTGGCAGATTCGGTGAAGGAAAAGTTCGCCCCTCAAAGACAACCGTGAAACCGTCGCCCTGAACTGGCTGAGGCAAGTCTCTGGGCAGGATGCGGGAAAGGTTGTGTCCTAAGGCGATGCTTGAAACAGTGTTTTCTAGCGGC
>Ga0272441_10006883_pt1 | contig 18780 bp, 9 predicted proteins | sample SSMProp6N_FD_193582 | JGI IMG/M metagenome (GOLD analysis project Ga0272441, IMG submission 193582) | Marine sediment archaeal communities from Little Sippewissett salt marsh, Falmouth, MA, United States - SSM-Prop-6N | ecosystem: Environmental > Aquatic > Marine > Wetlands > Sediment ... | reverse complement strand
CGCCTGGCAGGAGCCGCCGCCCCCCGATGCACCCCTCGCCGACCGCGAAGCCCACGCCTGGCGACAGCACATCGCCTACATGACCGCCCTCGGCTACGACTACATCAACTGCGGCGCCTACGGCTTCGGATTCCCCAAGAACGAGAATCCCCGCGGAATGACCCCCCAGGGCGAGCGGGCCTACTACCTCGCAAGCTCCCGCACCATCACCGACCGCGCCGACTTCCAGGCGTACCCATGGCCCGACATGGACGCCGTGGACTACACGCCCTTCGAGCGCATCGCCGACTTCCTGCCCGACCGCATGAAGGTCATCAGCGGCGGACCGGGCGGCGTGCTCGAAAACGCCATGTGGCTCCTGGGCTACGAGGGCATCAGCTATCTCCTCTACGAGGACGAGCCCCTCGTCCGCGACGTCTTCGACGCCATCGGCTCCCGAATGGCACTCCACATCGAACGCGTCGCCGCACAGGCCACCGTCGGAGCCATCATGCTCGGCGACGACCTCGGCTTCCGCACCCAGACCCTCCTCTCACCCGCCGCACTCCGCACCTACGTGTTCCCATGGCACACGAGAATCGTGGAGGCCGCCCACCGCCACGGAAAGCCCGCCATCCTCCACGCCTGCGGCAATCTCACCGAAGTGATGGACGACATCATCGCCTGCGGCTGGGACGCCAGGCACTCCTTCGAGGACGCCATCGAGCCCGTCTGGGAGGCCAAGGCCCGATACGGCGACCGCATCGCGCTCATCGGCGGATTCGACATGGACAAGATCTCGCGCAGCACCGTCGACCAGGTGCGCGAGCACACCCGCCTCCTCGTCGAGCGCTGCGCCCCCGGCGGTGGATGGGCGCTCGGCACGGGAAACTCTGTGGCCAACTACGTGCCCGTCGACAACTTCCTCGCCATGCTCGAAGAAGGATTCCGCATCGGCACCTACACGACCACCTAGCCCACCCCCCTGGAGCTCCCACCGACCCACACTGGAGGAACCGAAGATGGCCGACAAGCAACTGGGCGTGCTCATCCACGGAGCCGGCTGGGTCTCCACCCAGCACATCCAAGCCTTCACCCAGAACCCCCACACGCGCATCGTCGCCATCTCGAGCCGCAAGCTCGAGAGCTGCCGCACCCGAGCCACCGAGGCCGGCCTGGCCGACGTGGCGTGCTTCGACAGCTACGAGAAAGCCCTCACCCACGAGGGGGTCGACATCGTTTCCGTGTGCACCCCGCAGCATCTCCACGCCGAGAACACCATCGCCGCCGCCGAGGCCGGCAAGCACATCGTCATCGAGAAGCCCATCGCCAACAGCGTGGACGAGATGCGCCAGATGCGGGCCGCCGTCCGCGCCGCAGGCGTCCACACCATCGTCAGCTTCGTCCTCCGCTGGAACCCCCTCTTCCAGACCGTCAAGGCCATGGTCGCCGACGATGCCCTCGGCAACGTCTACTACGTGGAAACCGACTACGAGCACGACATCGGGAGCTGGTGGACCGGCTACGACGATGCCCGCAAGAAGGCCACCGGCGTGAGCGCCCTGCTCGTCGGCGGCTGCCACGCCGTGGACGCTGCCCGATGGTTCGCCGGGCGCGGGGAGTTCGAGGCCGCAGACGTCACCGAAGTCTTCGCCTACTCCGGCGGCTGGCGCAAGGGAGCCGACACCGAGTTCGACTACCTCGCCAACCAGTTCAAGAAGACCGACAAGCCGCTCGAGTACGACGGGCTGGAGGTCTGCCTGCTCAAGTTCGCCAACGGCGCCATCGGCAAGGTCTCGGTCAACAGCGACTGCGTGATGCCCTACACCTTTCCCATCGAGATCTTCGGCGACCGCGGCACCATCCGCGACAACCGCATCTGGTCCCACAAGTTCCCCGGCCAGACCGCCTGGGTGGAGCTGCCCACCATTCTCCCCGACAGCGCCGACGTCTCCCACCACCCCTTCCAGGGCGAGATGGACCACTTCGTGGACTGCGTGCTCGCCAACCGCGAGTCCCACTGCAACCTCGACGACGCCATCCAGACCCACGAGGTGGTCTTCGCCGCCCAGCGCTGCTACGAAACCCGAGCCCCCGTCCAACTCCCGCTCCTCTGACCGCGAACACGGTCGCGAGAACCACCACCCGGCTGATGCTCTCCCAAGCAGCATCGCGGCCCGGTGGCAGACCCATGCCTGTCTCCTCGCATCCGACAACGATTGAGCGGGGTTCGACGAGGTGGTACAATGCTGGCCCACGCCCGCGACTGGCGTGGGCAGTACCCCATCCGGGGAACCCAAGGGGGGAGTGAAAACGAACAGGAGGCTGGCATGAAGAAATCTCTGGTGGTTGCCGTGGTGGCGTGCGTGGTGGGGCTGCTGGCCGGCGAGAGCCAGGCCAAGCCGCTCAAGGTCTACGTCCTGGTCGGCCAGTCCAACATGGAGGGCCAGGCCAAGATCGAGACGTTCGACTACATTGGCGACGACCCGGCCACCGCGCCCATGCTCGAGCTGATGCGCGGCGCCGACGGCAAGCCGCGCGTGTGCGAAAAGGTGTGGATCTCGTATCTGACCGGGGGAGGCGACAGGCTGGGCGAGGGGTTCGGCAAGCTCACAGCCGGCTACGGGTCTCGCAGGAACCCGGCGGAAGACGGCGGCAAGATCGGCCCCGAGTTCACCTTCGGCATCTATATGTCCAAGGCCTACGACGGCCCGATCCTCCTCATCAAGGCCGCCTGGGGCGGCAAGTCGCTGAACACCGACTTCCGCCCGCCGAGCGCAGGACCCTACGAGTTCAGCGAGGCGCAGCTCGAGAACTTCAAGAAGCGGGGCAAGGACATCGAGCAGGCCAAGGCCGACAAGGCCGCCAGAACCGGCCACTACTATCGGCTGATGATCAAGCACGTCAAGCATGTGCTCGGCGACATCAAGCGGGTGGTGCCAGACTACGACGCCAAGGACGGCTACCAGATCGCCGGGTTCGCCTGGTTCCAGGGCTGGAACGACATGGTGGACAGCGGCACCTATCCCAACCGCGGCAAGCCGGGCGTCGGCTACGCCAAGTACGCCGAGTGGATGGCGGCCTTCATCCGCGACGTCCGCAAGGACCTGAAGGCCCCCAAGATGCCCTTCGTCATCGGCGTGATGGGCGTCGGCGGCCCGATCGGCGAGGACTACAGTCCGCGGTACAAGACGACGCACGCCAACTTCCGCGCCGCCATGGCCGCCCCGGCCAAGCTCCCCGAGTTCAAGGGCAATGTCGCCGCCGTGTGGACCGGCGCGTATTGGGACAAGCCCCTCGAGGCCATCGCGGACAAGTTCGGCCAGGTGAGGAACATGAGCCGCCACCTGCGCAACAAGACCAAAGGCCAGCCCAACGAAGACGGTAAGATGACGCCCCAGCAGCAGCGCGAATACCTCGAGAAGTACCGTGCCAAGCTGATCACACCCAAAGACGAGACGATGTGGAAGCGCGGCGCCTCCAACGCCGGCTACCACTACCTCGGCTGCGCCAAGACCTACGCCCTCATCGGCAAGGCCTTTGCCGAAGCCATTCTGGAGATGGAGAAAAAGTAAGTCGCTAGCCCGCATTTCCCACCAGGTCTGGGCGTGAGCCCAGCATCTCGTGACGGGAGCGAGTGATAGCATGAACTGGCAGAGCCAGGCTCTCGGACAGCCTGCGCGTGCCCAGTGCGCCGATTCTCGTCTTCAGGCAAAGCCGCACACGCGAGCTTCCGCAGGCGTATCCATGGTGGATACATTCAGGACAGCTCGCACGGAGGCGACTGCCTGAGACGAGAGGCGGCCACTGGCGGCCAGACGTCTGGCATCTCCCCTTCACGGGACCATGTAGACAGGAAGGGCCTCCTATGAACGCCAGGAAGATGTGTCTATTGGTGGTAAGTGCCGTGGTGGTTCTGCGGACCACGCCAGCTCTGGCCGCAGACTACTACACGGAGCCGCAGATCTACGGCATGCGTCCCAATCCAGGCGGAGAGTGTGAGTTCGGCCCGATCGGGGTCACCGGCATCGAGGCGCGCATCTACAAAGGCGTAACGGTTGCCGTGGAAGGCACACAGCCGAACACCCCGGCCCATGGCAAGTTCCACAAGGGCGACATCATCTTGGGCGTCAACGGCGCGTTGCTCAAGGGGAAGAACCCCTTTGTGGTGCTCGGCAGTGCACTGACCGAGGCCGAGGCGACCGATGGCGTGGTGACCGTCGACGTCAAGCAGGGCGAGAACGGCGTGGCCAGGCAGGTCACCATCAAGATCCCGGTCCTGGGTGCGTACAGCAAGACCTTCCCGCTGAACTGCGACAAGTCCGGGAAGATCATCAAACGGGCCGCCGAGTTCTATTCACGCAAGGACAGATTGAAGGAATACAGCTTCCTCAATGCCCTCGCGTGCCTGTTTCTGCTCTCGACCGGTGACGACGCGTACGTGCCACGCGTAAAGGAGTACTTCGCCCAGTTCCTGGCGAAGGACGGCAGCGTCAAGGGCATCGGCGATCACAGTTGGCACAACGGCTACAACGGCGTTGCCTGCGCCGAATACTACCTGCGCACCGGTGACAGATCCGTCCTGCCGATCCTGCGGTACTACTGTGATGATGCCAGGAACCGCCAGCACTACGGTGTAGGTTGGGGGCATTGGGGGCATGGAGTCAACCCCGCCTATGAGGCCGGTGGCGGCATGATGCATTCCGCGGGCAACCAGATCCTGCTGACCCTCCTGCTCGGCAAGATGTGCGGCGTCGATGTCGATGACAAGACGCTCCTGGGTGCGCTCAAGCACTGGTACCGCTTCGCCGGCCATGGCGCGATCCCCATTGCGGACCAGCGCTACTGGGCCGCCCACCTGCGGTCCGCCGGCAGGGACGGTGCAACGGCCTGCGTGATGCACATCGCCAGCTTCGCGAAGGGCGACGTAACCATCTACAAGAAGGCCAAAGAATACCTGGCGATGTCCGCACTCACCAGTTGGCCAGGCAGAGCATACAACTGGGAAATCTACTGGCACAGCATCGCCGGAGCCTTGATGACCGAGTACGACGCAGACCTCTACTACACGACGATGCGGCGTTTCCGCTGGCGCTACGACCTGGGCCGCCAGGCCTCGGGGGCATTCTACGCTCCCGGCGGTCACGCCTCCCTGGATTCAACCGACGCGGGCATCTCGCTGGCGCTGGCCTACACTGCCCCGCTCAGGAAACTCCAGATAAACGGCGCGCCGCGCTCGAAGTACGCCAGGGACTTCACCCTGCCCGAGCGTCTGTGGGGGAACGAGGCAGACCTGGCGTTCCTGACCTCCAAACACCACAAGGACTTCTACAAGTACGGAGAAGAAGAGGAGATCCACATCCCCTGGCGGCAATTGCCCAACGGTCTCCGCGGGCAATATGGGCCTCACAAGGTCAAGGGTCTTGACCTCAACGTGATGCTCAAGAACGTCCGCCATGCACGGTGCGCCGTTCGTACGGCCGCGGCCAAGGCCCTGAGCTTCAGCAGGCGGCACGATGAACTGGAAGCGTTGCTGCGAGATCCAGACCCACGTCTGCGCCGGGCCGCGCTCGACGGCATCTCCGACTGCAACCCGTGGTTCACGAGTCCCACCGCAGGCAGGCACGCGCTCAAGCCCGAGCAGTTCACGCCGGCGATGGGCGAGGCAGTCACGAAGATCATGAGCGATCCCAAGGAGGCGTGGTTTGTCATAGACGGGGCCTTGACCGTGCTGAGCATCGCTCCCACACCGGTGATCAAGGAGAACCTCCCCAACATCCTCAAGTGGACGACCGTCGATGACTGGTGGCTGCGGGAGTCCGCCTTCCTGGCATTGATGGGGCTCCAGCGAGACGAGGCGCTCTTCATCAAGCACTTGCCGACCACGATCGACATGATGATCAAAGAGTACAACTACAACCCGCGCCACAAGATGGTCAAGCAACTCAAGGGAGCATTGAAGAAGTGCGGGAACGACAGCCCAGCGGGCAAGATGATCATCGCAGGTTTTGAGCGCGCTGCGCTCGAGAGCGAGATCCTGCCGGACGTGGGTAAGTACGAGCGCTCTCGAGAAGGAGCGGCCAACGTCATTGAAGTGGCCCTGGCATCCATCACGCACGCGCCGGAGGCCGCAGCAGACCTTGCAGAAGTGCTCGTTCGCGGCGGCCTGTTGAAGTCGCTGGGTACCTCCGATCTGATGAGCATCGTGAAGGCTCCCGACGGGAAGATACACGACCGCTTCATCGGGTTGTATCCTGCGCTCGAGCAGGTTCCCGCTGGCCGGAAACAGCGACTGGCCGACATGCTCTATGATGACTTTCGTTCAGAGCTGATCAGGCGTCACGAGGCGGCCGAGAGGCCCGACCCCAAACTGATCGACATGATCATCGAGCTGACCAGGCTGAAGAAGCCAATTGCAGGCTGGCAACCGCTCGGCACGCCCAAGCCGACAGAGCGCACCTGGCGCTTCCGCTCATTCGATCCGTTGACGGCGGAGGAGAAGCTCCATCCGAGGATTGGTCCGCCCAAGCGCCTGCGGAATGTGACGCTTCCGGCAGGCATGGACCGATGGTACATCCCCGGCTTCGATGACAGCAAGTGGAAGTCCGGCCGCTCGCCCATCGGCGTGGGGGCGTTCAAGGCGCACGGGCATGGGCGGTTCTGGACGTACAGACCCGACTTCTCCTTCAAGAACAGCTCCGACTGGGGCGACGGCGAATTCCTCGCCATGCGCACGACCTTCGATGTGAACGACCTCGACTACGATTACCTCCGCATCAGCATCCTGGCGGACCAGGGATATCACATCTACCTGAACGGCCACAAAATCCATACCTATATCTGGTTCATTCACTTCCCGGAATATCGCCACATCATGCTGAGCAAGAAGGAAACCCAGCATCTGAGAAAGGGCACCAACACCCTGGCCGCCTTCGGCGTCGTGCGCTACGAGAAGGACCGGGAGACAGAGGAGTATCATCCCGTCGGGCAGATGGATCTCTACATTGAAGGCCTGAAGAAAGAAGAACTACGGCTGGCGAGATGAAGCTCCTCTCCAATAGGACTGACAGGAAGGGAGCAATGAAGCAACCGTGAAGATGATGTGGGTGATTGCCCTGGCGGCTGCGTTCGCCAGCAGCGCAACGGCCACCAGGAGACCGCTGAAGGTCCACAGCCTGGTCGGGTAGTCCAATGGAGGAAGCCATGCGGCAGACGAACTGACGACAGAAGGAGATGTGCCGTGAAGCAGGCTCTGGTGGTCGTTCTGACGGCGTGTGGGGTTGGGCTGCTGGCCACGCACAGCCGGGCTGCGTCCGTGCTGGTCGAGGCTGAGTCGTTCACCGACCCGGGCGGCTGGGCCGTCGATCAGCAGTCGATGGACCAGATGGGGTCTCCCTACGCCATGGCGCACGGGCTGGGACGGCCGGTCGCAGATGCAGTGACGTCTGTTGAGCTGCCTGAGGCAGGAACCTACAGGATCTGGGCGCGGACCCGCGACTGGGTCGGGCAGTGGAAGCGGCCGGACACACGGCCGTCCATGCTGGCGAAGGGCTCGCCGGGGCTGTTCCAGGTGTTGCTGAACGGCAGGGCGCTGACGCCGACCTTCGGCGAGACCGGCGCCGATTGGCACTGGCAGGACGGTGGCAGCCTCGAACTACCCGCCGGCGCCCTGGAACTGAAGTTACACGACCTGACCGGGTTCAACGGCCGTTGCGATGCGATCCTCCTCACCACCGACGCTTCGCTGGCGCCGCCGAACAGCCTGGACAGGTTGGCGCCGTTCCGGCACAAGCTGCTGAACCTGCCGGCGGAGCCGGTGGACAAGGGACGCTACGACGTCGTCGTTGTCGGAGGCGGCATCGCCGGGATCTGCGCGGCGATCAGTTCGGCGCGGCACGGCTGCCGCACGTCCCTCGTCCAGAATCGGCCGGTTCTGGGCGGCAACAACAGCTCCGAGGTGCGTGTCGGTCTGTCCGGGCTGATCCGGCAGAAACCGTACGTCAACCTGGGCAATCTGGTGGACGAGATCGATCCGGTCGGGCACTGGACGCTATGGGACGCCAAGAAGGCGCCCCACCTGCCCCGCAGCCAAGAGGTGCTTGCCATCATCAAGGAGCATCCGGAGAAGAAGGAGCACAACGCAGGGCCGGCGTCGAACTATGGCGACGACGAGAAGCTCCAGGCCGTGCTGGCCGAGCCGAACCTGACCCTGTTCCTGAACTGCCACGTCAACGGCGTCACCATGCGCGGCAGCCGGATCGCCTCGGTGATCGCACACAACATCCGCACAAGCGAGCGCACGCGGCTCAGAGGCGGTCTTTTCGTCGACTGCACCGGGGACGGCAATCTCGGCGCGTTGGCGAAGGCTGACTTCCGGGTCGGTCGTGAGTCGCGGGCGGAGACGGGCGAGACACTGGCCCCGATCCAGGAAGACAAGCTGGTGATGGGAACGTCCATGCAGTGGAAGAGCCGTCAGGCCAAAGAGGCCACCACGTTCCCTGCCGTCCCTTGGGCCGTGCAGTTCACCGACAAGACCTGTGTGCCGACGATGAAAGGCGACTGGAACTGGGAGACCGGGGCCGACCGCGACCAGGTCGCGGAGATCGAGCATATCCGGGACTACGCGCTGCGCGTGATCTTCGGCAACTGGTCGGTGCTGAAGAACAGCGAGCGCTTCCGCGCCAAGTACGCACGTCGCGAGCTGACCTGGATCGCCTATATCGGCGGCAAGCGTGAGTCGCGCCGGCTCATGGGCGACGTCGTTCTCAAGCAGCAGGACATTGTCGGGCGGCGCCCCTTCGACGACGCCAGCGTGACGACCACATGGACCATCGATCTGCACTACCCGCGCAAGCCCAAGTGCGCATGCGACGCCTTCCAGTCGGTGGCCAAGCACCTGAAGATCACGCCGTATCCCATCCCCTACCGCTGCCTGTACTCGCGCAACATAGACAACCTGATGATGGCAGGTCGCAGCATCAGCGTCACGCACGTCGCGCTGGGCACGGTGCGCGTCCAGCGCACGACGGGAATGATGGGCGAAGTCATCGGCATGGCGGCGTCGCTGTGCACGAAGCACAAGTGCCTTCCGCGCGGCGTGTACGCCAAGCACTTGGCGGAACTCAAGGAGATGATGACCGCTGGTGTACCGCGGAGGACCTCCACGCGCTGACACGGCTGTGCTCTCGCGCGGAACACGTGAATACGAACGGAAAGGAACGTGACATTGAGAAGACCCGGATGATCGTCTTGGCGGCGTTCGGTGCGGCGCTGTTGGCCGCCGGAGCCCAGGGCGAGCCGCTTAAGGTCTACATCCTAGCCGGGCAGTCCAACATGGAAGGCCACGCCCGGATCGAGACCTTCGACTACATCGGCGACGATCCGAAGACCGCGCCCATGCTCAAAGACCACGCCAACAAAGACGGCACGATGACCAAGGTGCAGCAGCAGGCCTGCGTCAGAGAGTATCGAGCCAAGCTGGTGACCGAAGAGGATGACGCGTTCTGGAAACACGCCGCCTCGCACCAGGGCTACCACTATTTCGGATCCGCCAGGACCCTCGGGCAGATCGGCAAAGCCTCTGCCGAAGCCATGCTGGGGATGGAGAAGAAGTGAGCGCGTAGATAGCTGAACACATGAGAGCGGAGAACTGGAAAATGAGGATTGCCGTAGCGTGTCTGCTGGTGATCGCGGCTGGCTGTCAGAGCACGCCGAAGGCCGCGAAGAATGGAGGACAGGCGGGCGCCGGCGCGCGCTCGGACGCCGCCGCCGATGGGGCAAGGCGCGGCCAGGGAGCAATCCCCGATCTGCTCAAGGGCGAGGGGCCGGACCCGAAAGTGCTATTCGAGAAGCGACCGAGACCTGACTGGTATCTGCACTTCTACGACACACGCGGCTGGATCTACGGAGAGAAGACCGCGGAAGCCAACAGGGCGCGTCAACTCCTCATCACGCACGTGCCTTCCGACTCAGCAGTGAGCGGCCAGTTGAAGGCAGGCGACGTTCTCCTGGGAGTCAATGGCAAGCCGTTCGACAAGCACCCGGTCTACCAGTTTCGCGAGTTCTCGGCTCCCGCCAATCGCAACGACGCAGGTCTGTCCGTCATCCTGTGGCGCAAGGGATGGAGCGCACCGCGCACAGTCGACCTCGAACCCCGGAGTCCCCAACCTGACTTCACCAAAGGCGACACCATCGAGCTGACACAGACGGGCACGCCTGTCGATCGGAACCTGGGTGCAACGGGCGCCAGGGGGTGGATCTACGGCAAAGACAAGACGACGCAACAGGCGCGGCAGATCCTGATCACGAAGGTGTACAAGGGCTCGCCGGCGGACGGCATCCTGCAAAAGGGCGATGTGATTCTGGGCATCGGCCAGAAGCGTTTCAGTTCCGACGCACGCAAGGCGCTCGGACGGGCCATCACGCAGGCCGAGTCGCGCGAGGGCAGAGGACAGCTCGGACTCCTTCGCTGGCGAAGTGGCGCGACAGAGACGGTGACCCTTCGACTCGCCGTCATGGGATCCTATAGTGCGACGACACCCTGGAACTGCGAGAAGAGCCAGAAGATCCTCGACAACGCATGCGCCTACCTGATACGCAGCGGCACTCCCCAACAAGGAGAAATGAGCATACCGGCCAAGATCAGAACACTGGCCTTGATGGCGACCGGCAACGATCAGTACATGCCGGTGATCAGGGAGCATATCGCCACAATCGTCGACAAGACCGCAGTGTCTGGAGAGAGGCCGCCGGAGAAGGGGCTCGTCGCATGGAGCTGGGGGTATACCAATCTGCTGCTGTGTGAGTATTTTCTCCTGACACGCGACGAGACGGTGTTGCCAGCGATTCGCAAGTACAGCACGGCGATGGCGCTGGGGCAGGCGTGCAGCGGGACATGGGGCCATGGCATGGCCCTTCCCGACAAGTTCACAGGCAAGCCGCACGGAGCCCTGGGCGGCTATGGCAGCATGAACCAGGCCAGCACGATCTGCTGGATGTCCCTTGTGCTGGCGAAACGCTGTGGTGTGACCCATCCCGAAATCGAGCAGGCGATCACACGCGCCCACGAGTTCCTGGCGTACTTCATCGATATGGGAAGCGTCACCTATGGGGACAACCTCACGGCGCCTGACAAGCACGACGACAACGGCAAGACGTCGGCTGCCGCAGTGGCCTTCGCAGCATTCGCCGACGCCAAAGCCACCCGCTTCTGTAGCCAGATGACGGTCGCATCGCATGACGTGCGTGAAGAAGGACATACCGGCAACTTCTTCAGCATGCTGTGGGGGCCTCTGGGCGCCGCCCGTGCTGGGCAACCGGCGTGCTCTGCCTTCCTGCACGAGAACACCTGGTTCTATGATCTGGAACGACGCTGGGATGGAGGCTTCGAGTACCAGGGCAAGGCCGGCATGGGCAACGGGATCGACCCGAGGACGGGCCGTCAGAGGACTATGTCGGAGCACCAGTACGCGCACTGGGACACCACGGGCTCGCGGATCCTCATGTATTGCCTGCCAAGAAAGAAGCTGGCCATCACTGGCCGCGACGTCACCACGACTGAGCTGACACCCGATGAGGTCGCGGACTCGATAGAGGCCGCCCGCTATCCCACCGGCCTGCTGGACCGTACCAAGAAGTATGACGACTGCACGGTCGAGCAACTCATGGAGCTCCTGGGAAGCTGGTCACCCGTGGTGCGTGAGCGCGCTGCATCTTCTCTGGCCAGGAAAGAGGGCGACCATGCTCCAGCACTGAAGAGGATGCTGCGTTCGCGCGACAGGTATGCTCGCTATGGCGCCTGCGGTGCCCTGAAGGCTTTGGGACCCAAGGCCCGCCCGGCGCTGGCGGAGCTCATCGCATGTCTTGAATCAGAGGATCGCGTGCTCCAACTCAACGCCTTGAGGGCCTTGGGCACAAGCGATGATATGCGGGCAGCCACCGCGCTGCTGAGGATGGCCAGTCGCGATTTCCCGAATGACAGGTACGACATCGTCCATCGCTATATCGCTGAGGCGCTCTTCGGGAGCCGGGACAGCCTGGTCGAGAGGACACGCACTGTTGCTGACCGCGCGCTCCTGCTGAAAGCGACCCGACGGTTCCTGAACTCAGTGACCGGTCACTGCCGTACCGTAATCGGGCAGAATGTGGCGGATACACTCACGCTGCAGGAAGTCAGGATGCTGTGGTCTGCCCTCGACTCTGCATGCAACAGGACCGCAACCACGTACAACACCGCCATCCAGACGGCGACTCTGCGGCTCATGGCCAAGTACCACATCAAGGAGGGCATTGATCGATGTGTGTGGTACCTGACCCACATGAGAGGTCACGGCAGCGAGAATCGCGTCCCGGAGGTTCTGGAGTCCCTGCTCCAGTACGGCCCCCACGCCAGATATGCCGTCCCGCAACTTGAGAAGATCGCCGCACACTTCGACTCGGGTCCCGAGGGGTTCCCCGTCAACTTGTCGAAGCAAAAGGCCAGGCACGTGAGGGAGGCCATCCGTGTGCTGGAGGCCGTGGATGAGAAGCAGAAGGCCAAGTTCCAGTTGGTCTCAATTCGCGACGAATGACAGGAACCGAAGGCGCTTCGAGAAGGACTGAGAGATGATGAGCCTGCACAGAACGATGGCGGCCCGGGTGGCAACCCTTATGGCCCTTGGTTGCAGCAGTGCCATGGCGGCAGGGAAGCCACTGAAGGTCTACATCCTGGCGGGCATCCTGGTATTGCTCGCACTTGCTGAGTCCTCGTGGGCTATTGTCGACCCCGACAACATGGGACAATGGGCCAAGCCGACCAACAGAGGACCGGACAAAGACGTGCCCGGTTTCCTGGTCAATCTGGGCCCGACCGGCGCGAGGGCGATCCTGAAGGAGAGGTCATTCGTCGTGAAGTACGTCTTTCCAGGGTCGCGAGCGCACAAGAAGCTCGAGATTGAGGACGAGATCGTCGGCGTCAACGGCAAGATGTTCACGACAAAGCACGTCTTCGGGAAATTCTACGGCATGGACTACAAAGTCGGCTACGAAGGGCCGATCATGGACTTTGGGAACGCGATTGAAGACAGCGAAGGTCGCGACGGGGCATTGAAACTGACCGTGATTCGCAACGGCAAGAGGACGACCGTCAAGGTGCGCCTGCACGCGGTCGGCAGGTTCAGCAGGACCTTTCCGCTCAAGTGCGCAAAGTCCGACAAGCTGGTCGCTGACGCGGTGCAGTACCTCCTGAAGCACACAGGAGAATTCGGTCCTCAGTGCCACAAGAGGGGAACTGCAGGGCTGGCCTTGCTGGCCCAGGGAAAACTGAAGGAGGCCGCGGCCATGGCGGCTGCCTGGAACACGGTGCCCGGCGAACGAACATGGACGTGGCCGGTCGCCTATCAGTGCATTTTCCTCTGTGAGTACTACCTGCAGACGAAGGACAAGAGCGTCCTCAAGACCATCGAGTCCCTGGTGGCCCGTCTGTATGACGCGCAGGTCAGGGATCCTGCACTGTACAAGGACCGGATCCATGGCGGGAAGCCGCAGGGCAAGAACTACCTGGAAGGCGGCCTGGGGCATGTCGTCAAGATTGACGGCTATGGAACGATGGCAATCACGACCTTGATGGCGCTACTGGCGTGGGAGTTGGCCGAGGATTGCGGCGTGAAGCTGAACCAGCAGTATGTGGATCTTGCCTACCAGTGTGTCCGCAAGCATACCAACAAGAGTGGATACATCGGGTACCGCTTCGCGACCGGCGCCTACAGTCCCGTCGGCAGGCAGGGCCTGGCCATTCTCACACACAAGCTGGCGCAGGATGAGGGAACGGAGGAATATGTGAGAAGAGTGACCGCACACCTCACCAGGTCCAAGACCCGCTTGAACGACGGCCACGGCGACAATGTGCTGGGCATCCTGTGGGGGCTGCTGGGGATCCAGTTGTCAGGCGACAGCGCCGCCATCCGAGAGATGTTTGATTATAACAAGGCTTTCATCAACATGGCAAGAACGCATGATGGATCATTCGTTGCCCAGCCCGGGCGAAACAACGGTGACAAAGGCTACTACCTGTCATCACGGATCCACCCTACGGCCGCCATGGTGCTTGTTCTGGGCATGTCCCGGCCCCGTCTGAGAATCCAGGGCAACTGGGACAAGGAGAACTGAGTGATGACGACAAGCAACAGAATCAAGACCATCGTGGCTCTCACCGCCGTGGCGATGGCGGGGCTCGTCTGCAATGTCGCAGCGCAGGGGAAGCCGCTAAAGGTCTACATCCTGGCCGGGCAGTCGAACATGCAGGGCCAAGCCAAGGTCGAGACCTTCGACTACATCGGTGCCGATCCGGCCACCGCCCCCATGCTGAAGGAGATGCGCGGCCCTGACGGCACGCCTGTTGTCTGCGAGAAGGTATGGATCTCCCTCTTCGGCGGGAAGACCGTCGGTGAAGGCGAGAAGAAAGGCAGGCTCACGACAGGCTACGGTGCCAATGACCAGTGCATCGGCCCCGAGTTCACCTTTGGCATCCACGTGCAGAAGCTCCTCAACGAGCCAGTCCTTCTCATCAAGACCGCCTGGGGTGGCAAGTCGTTGAACACGGACTTCAGGCCGCCCAGCGCCGGGCCGTACGAGCTACCCAAGAAGACCCTCGACCTCTTCCTCAAGCATCCCGGCGGCCATGGCATTCCCAAGGACCTGGAGAAGTGGAAGGCAGAAAAGGCCCAGAAGACGGGCCACTACTACCGGCTCATGATGGGGCACGTGAAGAAGGTGCTCGGCGACATCAAGAGCATCTACCCGGACTACGATCCAGCCCAGGGGTACGAGGTGGCTGGCTTCGTCTGGTTCCAGGGCTGGAATGACATGTGTGATGGTCAGACCTACCCTGATGGCGACAGGTCTGCCGACGGCTTCAGGCACTACGCCGAGTTGATGGCCCACTTCATTCGGGATGTGCGCAAGGACCTTGTCGCCCCCAAGATGCCGTTCGTGATCGGCACGATCGGTGTGCACGGCGACAGGGCCAAGGGCAGGATCGCCAACCTGCGCCCGGCCATGGCCGCTGCGGCAGACATCCCCGAGTTCAAAGGCACTGTCGCCGCGGTGGATACCGGGAAGTTCTGGGACCACGAGATGGCGGCGATGGAGCCCAAGCTGCCCGACCTCAACAGGCTCAAAGACAGCGCACACGTGATCACCAATGACGGAGTCATGGAAAAGAGAGATCCCGGTACGCCCGACTGGCAGCCGGTCGGCAGGCCCGTTCCAGAGGAGCGCGTGTGGCGATACGTCACGTTCGACCCGCAGAACGAGAAGGACAGGATGCACGACAAGCGTGAGCGCAAGCGCTTCCGCGATGTCGCTCTGCCCGCTGGTCTGGAAGGGTGGTACAAGCCCGGCTTCGACGACAGCAAGTGGAAGAGCGGCAGAGCGCCGATCGGCAAGGGCGTCTGGCCGTATCCCAGAAACACCCGCGATGTGACGGTCAAGAACGTGTCGGACTGGGGCAGCGGGGAGTTCATCCTGATGCGGACGACCTTTGAGGTCGACAACCTGGACTACGAACAGTTCCGCCTCAGCATCCTGTCGCGTCAGGGATTTCACGTGTATCTGAACGGACACAAGATCCACACCTACATCTGGTGGAAGGACGCACCCTACTACCGGAGTATCGTCCTCGAGCCAAAGCACGTCGCGCACCTGAGGAAAGGCACCAATGTCCTGGCCGCGTACTCTCTCGTTCACTATGATAGAGACCAACAGGCGTATGCATCCATCGACCTGGCGATCGAGGGCCTTCCCGCGGACGCCAAGGAGTACGTGAACAGCGCGGAGTACATGCGGAAGAGAATGGACACGGTGTTCACGCGCCGCGAGCAGCAACTGCTGAACGGCGCGTCGAACGCCGCGTACCACTACATGGGCAGCGGCAAGATGATGGCACAGATCGGCAAGGCCTTCGCCGAGGCCATGCTGGAGATGAAGAAGAAATGACCAAGCGGACATCAGACTTCAAGACTCGCGGTGAGACCCGATTGGCGAAGACAAGTGACGAGCGTTCGATGCCTGAAGCAGCCTCGATTATCGAGATGGCCAACGCCTTCTATTCGTCCCAGATTCTCTTCGCCAGTTCCGACCTGGGGATCTTCGCGTTCCTGTCCGAGTCGCCAGGCAGCACGGTCCGCGAGGTCGCTGCTGGCTGTGATCTGGATCCGCGAGGCTGCCGGCTCCTCCTCGACGCCTGCGTCGCTGTGGGGCTGCTGACGAAGCAGTCTGGACGCTATCAGAATACCGAGGATGCCGAGCGCTTCCTCGTTCCCGGCGCGCCGATGGACCTGTCCGCCGCGATCCGGTACAATCGGGATGTCTATGGAGCGTGGGGCAAACTGCCGGAGTTCGTCCGCAGCGGGCAACCGGCGGAGAAGCCCGAAATCCATCTCGGTGAAGATCCTGACAGGACTCGTGACTTCGTTCTCGCGATGCACGGACGCGCGCTCGGCATCGGTCGGGCCGTGGTGCCTCAACTCGATCTCGACGGGAGGCGCAAGCTTCTCGATCTCGGGGGCGGAGGCGGGACCTACTCCGCCCTCATCGCCCAACGCCACCCGGAGATCGCCTGCACCGTGATCGATCTTCCCGGCGTCCTGGCCGTGGCCGAGGAACTGATCGCCGAACTGGGCGTCAGCAACCGGGTCAGGACCATCCCCGGCGACTACCACACGACCCCGCTGCCCAAGGGACACGACGCAACAATCCTCTTCGGAGTCCTGCACCAGGAATCTCCCGATGCAATCGCCGAGCTCCTCGAGCGGACCTATGAGGCTCTGGAGCCGGGTGGGATCCTCTATGTGTTGGACATGATGACCGACGCCACCCACGCCGCTCCCGCGTTTTCGGCCCTGTTCGCGGTCAACATGGCGCTGACAACCCACCACGGCTGGGTTTTCTCCGATCAGGAGTTACAGGCCTGGCTGGCCGCCGCCGGATTCACGGACGTCACCGTCTCACCCCTTGAACCGCCCATGCCCCACTGGCTCGTGAAAGCACACAAGCCCTCCTCTTAGCAGATCTCACGTGGAAAGTCAGGAGACGTACGCATGAACGGACAGCCCGATGCTCCCGTGGGGTGGTGGAGCTTCGACGAGATCGATGGACACACAGCAACCGACCAGGTCACCGGCACTCCCGACCGTATCGAGGGTCGATTCAAACGGGTGCCCGGCGTGACGGGCAGCGCGCTCAAGTTCGACGGGTTCACCACGGCCGTGGTGCGCGAGGCCGCCGCTGCGCCACACCTGGAGAATGGGTTCACAATCGCGGCATGGGTCGCGCTCGGCGCCTATCCGTGGAACTTCTGCCCGGTCCTCTCGCAGCGCCGCAAAGAGGAAGCAGGGTACGACTTCGCGATCGGCGCGCGCGGGGAGCTGCGGCTGTCGGTGGCGGCCTCGGGCGAATGGACGGAGTGCGTGTCCGGCGATTTGGCGGTCGAGCTGCGCGCCTGGACGCACGTCGCCTGCACCTGTGATGCGGAAGGAGCGATGGCGGTCTACGTGAACGGGCGTCCGGCAGGAGCGGCGGCGGCGAAGGCAGGGCCGACGTTCGCCCCAGGGAGTGATGTGTGGATTGGTGCGCTCGACGAGCCGGTCCGGCCCGCTCACCATCGTGGCGAGGGCGGTACGCGGCCCTCATGGTTCTGCCTCGACGGCATGCTCGACGAGCTGAAGCTCTACGATCGCGCGCTCTCAGCCGACGAGATCGCCGCCGCCTGCGCCGCGGTGACTCCAGCACCACAACAGGAACTGAAGCCGCGCCGGATGCCATCGGGGCCCGACGGCCCCGGCCGTTTCGGCGCCACCTACTGCCGGCTGAAGTACTACGAGGAGTGGGACGCGGTGTGGCCGGTGGGCGACCACGCGGACGTGCTGGTCCGGTTCGACCGCTCGCCCGCGCGCGTCGTCTTCTGGCGCGGCACGCGTTACTCGCCCGTCTGGGTGTCGGAGAACGGCCTCTGGATGGCCGACCAGAGCGTCGAGGCCTGGGATGACGTGGAGGGCTGTTACGAGCACATGCAGGACCGCCACTGTCACTACTCACACGTGCGCGTCATCGAATCGACCGATGCTCGGGTCGTGGTGCACTGGCGCTATGCGCCCACCAGCTCACACGATCACCACTGGCAAGTGGATCCGAAGACACTGTGGGGCTGCTGGGTCGACGAATACTACTACATCTACCCCGACGTCACGGGCATCCGGAAGGTCACGTGGAAAGCCGGCACGCTCGGGCCCCGCCGTCAATTCCAGGAATCGCTGCCTCTGAGTCATCCCGGACAGCTCCAGGGCGACATCGTCGAACGCGAGTACGTCACCATAGCGAATCTCGACAACGAGACGGCAACGCTTTGCTACACCGGGACGCCCGGCCCTTCCGACCCGGCAGATCTCCCCGAAAACCTGCTGATCCAGCGCTACAACTTCAAGTCGCAATGGCGGCCGTTCATCCTCTTCGAGGACGGCAACGAGATGGGGTGTTTCGCCAACAAGCCGCTCGAGAACCTCGACAAACCGGGCACGTGCAACCACTGGCCGGTCTGCCAGGTTCGCAGCGACGGCCGGGACAGCCAAGCCACCGACCGCCCCACGCACTTCCTGGGCTTCCCGATCTCCCGTCCGCCGATCCATCGTACGGGCGACACAAACTGGTACAGCTCACTCTACGGCATGACGGATCAGCCCATGGAACAACTCGTGGCCGTCGCCAAAAGCTGGAACCGTCCACCTGAGTTGAGCGTCGTCAGCGGGCCCTTCGCAGGGGGGGCCTACG
>Ga0272441_10006881_pt1 | contig 18786 bp, 16 predicted proteins | sample SSMProp6N_FD_193582 | JGI IMG/M metagenome (GOLD analysis project Ga0272441, IMG submission 193582) | Marine sediment archaeal communities from Little Sippewissett salt marsh, Falmouth, MA, United States - SSM-Prop-6N | ecosystem: Environmental > Aquatic > Marine > Wetlands > Sediment ... | reverse complement strand
GGCTTTTCTTCTGCTGTCTTTTTCGATCATCAGTTTCGGTTTCCTCACAAGGCCTCAGATATTCACTTATCTTTTTTTTACCGCGCTTATGGTATTTCTTGACCGGTTCAGGTCAACGGGGAACAGGGCATGGATATATCCGCTGCCGCTGGTATTCCTTGTATGGGCGAACTCGCACGGCGGTTTTGTAGCGGGACTGGCGGCGCTGGCGCTTTTTTACCTCGTCATAAGCGTAAAAAAGGGTCTCGATCCGGCGCTTTCGGCGGTCTGCGCCCTGTCCTTGCTGGCAACTCTGGTCAATCCATACGGCGTGGAACTCTGGGGATTTCTTTTCAGGTCGCTTTCCAGCCCAAGGCCCTATCTTTATGAATGGGCGGGGATGGAGCTTTCCGGTGATTACGCCGATTATCTCGCGGCGGCGTTAATAGCGGTCGCCGCTTTGGTGTTCTCAAGGATAAAGAGGGATCCGTTCGATGCAGCGCTTATTTCGGCGGCTCTGTTCATGTCAATGCTCCAGAAGAGGCATATCGTTCTTTACGCCGTCGTCTTCTGCGTCTTAACGCCGCCGTACGCGGCCTCTTTGATCGGGAAGCCGATGAAAGACCTGGAAAAAAGGATATCCGCGGCGGCCCTGGCCGCCTTGTTGTCATGCCTCGCGTTCTTCTTTGTATGCGCGTCGTTGTTCTTCGGGAAGACAGATCCGCTGAAGATAGAGATCCCACCCGGGAAGTATCCGGTCAACGCGGTAAAATTCATGAAAGATAACGGGATAAACGGCAACATCTTCTGTTTTTTCGACTGGTCACAGATGTGCATATGGGAGCTTCCCCGGAGCAGGGTTTTCTTTGACGGGCGTTACAGGACAGTTTACAGCGAAGACCTTATAAGGGGGTATTTCGGGGTGCTTTTTTCTGAAAGGGACCACAAAGCCTATCTTGAGGATCACCCGGGGACCGATATCATGCTGCTGCACAGGCTGAACCCCCTCGTGCGCGATATCGAGCTTGACCTGCGGTGGGTCAGGGTATATTCCTCGCCCGTAGCGGTCATTTTTGTTAAGGACGATCAAAAGAACAGGCGGGTCATCGAGGATCTCAGGGAAAACAGGCTCATAAACCGCCCGGTGGAGGCCCCTTATTATCTTGAATGACGGATCAGCGCAAAAAGTCCTGGTTTTCTTTCTTTTCGCCGCTGTACTGGCCGCGGGGCTGGCCGTATTCGGCGATTACGGGGTCTCGTGGGACGAGATAGCCCAGAGGAATTTCGGGCTTTCTGTCCATGAATACGTCTTAAAAGGCGACCAGGCAATACTTACTTCACGGGAAAGGAATTACGGGCCCGTTTTCGAGCTTTTTCTGGTCCTGGCCGAGAAAGCGCTTGGCATAGCGGACATAAGAGAGGTCTTTCTGCTCAGGCACCTTCTTAATTTTCTGCTTTTCTTTGCCGGGGCCATATTCTTCTACCTTCTTTGCTCTTTATATTTTCGTTCACGGATCATGGCGGCCCTCGGGTGCGCCATGCTTGTGCTTAGCCCGAGGGTGTTCGCCAACGCCTTTTATAATTCAAAGGACATACCCTGCCTGGTGTTCTTCATAATATCGGCCTATACCATGGTCCGGTTACTGCGGAGAAAAACGCCATGGGACGTCCTCGCGCATTCAGCGGCCTGCGCGCTGCTTGCGGGGATACGCGTCGCCGGGATAATAATGCCGGCCCTGACCCTGCTGCTTCTTCTTGATGATCTCCGGGAGAAAAGGCGCGGCAAAAGCGAAAGGCTCGCCGCGCTCACGAGCGTTCCGTTGTTCATTATTATGTTCACCGGCCTTACGGTCCTTTTCTGGCCGCTCTTATGGAACGATCCTGTCGGCAACTTCATGCGCGCTTTCCGGGAAATGAGATATTATCCTTACACCGTGACCGTTCTTTACCGGGGGAGCTACCTGGATTCCAACGGCGTCCCCTGGCATTACATCCCCGTGTGGCTGTTTATCACGACGCCGCTGTTATATGTCCTTTTCTTTTTCACGGGCCTTTTATCGCTCGCGTCGAAACTTATAAGCAACGCCCGGAAGCGGTTTCCCGTATCCAGGGAAGAGCTGATCGTCCTGTGCTGGTTCTTTCTGCCGATAGCCGCCGTTATCGCGATGGGATCGGCGTTATACGACGCCTGGAGGCAGCTCTTCTTCATCTACCCGGCCTTTGTCCTCATATCCCTTATCGGCGTAAAGTTCCTTTTCGGCCTGGCCGGCCGGCGTGGAGGGAAGGTCACGCGGGCGCTGATCGCGGCGCTGATCGCGGCCTCCCTGGCGCACACTGCTTTTTTCATGGCACGGCATCACCCGCACCAGAACGTATATTTCAACGCGCTCGCGGGAGGTATGGACGCGGCGAAGCGGAACTTTGATCTCGATTACTGGGGCCTGTCATACCGCCAGGCCCTCGAGCACATCGTGATGTCCGACAACAGGGAGGTCATAAAGGTATACGTTCCCGATCCGCCCGGCGTATATAACAGCTTTATACTCCCGGTTCGCGACAGGAAAAGGATCGTCTTTGTGGATTCCCCGGAAAAGGCCGATTACTTCGTGACCGTCTACCGCTGGCATCCCGGCGAATATCCGTACGGCGATCCGGTCTACTCCGTGGACGTCGGCGGCGCCCGCATCGCCTCCGTCTACCGCCTCAGGTAAGCTATACCCCGGCTAAGCGGCCAGCCATACCCTTCCTCACTCGGTGTTTATTTACGGGTTTTTTCTAACATTTTTAAGGGGTGTAAAAGAACTCGCTTTTAATAGCCCGAAAGATGCGGCCCTTCTGAAGTGCCTTATATTCATATTATCGGTCTATTAAAAGCTTCAAACAGCTTTTACACCAGTAACCTTAAAAAGTTATAAAAAACCCTAAAACACCGAAATGTTCGTCAGGGTATGGCTGGCCGCTTTAACACGAGCGGACTTTTCAATTATCCGGCTATAAGGATTCTGCTTGTTCGAGCACTGATGCCCCGTGAGCTATGATTGAGCGCCCGAAGGGCGCGAGATTTGCTCTATTACTAAGCCCATTTTCAGTCAGGCATCAGGCGCAGAATAAGCAGAAGCCTTACCGCCGGGTATAGGCGGACGCTTTGCCGGGTGGGAGGGGTTACTTTTTCAGGAGTTTCTCGGTGTTCCAGACGTAGGACCAGGCCACGGTCTCAGGCTCGGCGCCGGTCTTGTCCCTGAAGCCGCGGGCAAGCTTCATGAATTTGCTTCCGGGGCGCGGCTCCGGGGTGCCCACGACGACGAACCATGATATGTTCTTGGCGCGGATCTCTTTGATGACGTCCGAGGCCTTTTCGCCGGAGCTTATGGTCTTGACAGGGTGCGGCTCCCAGTAATACAGAAAGACCGGGCAGGTCGGCATACGCCAGTACTCGAAGCCGGTTATCATGAGGCGGTCGTTCTCATCCATGCGCTCGTTGAGATATTGGGCAAGGGTCCTCGAAGAAAGAGCGCCCGGCCACCCCCTTGGGTTGGTCGCCATGTGATAGCCGCCGTAAGAGAAGAGGAAGCCCGAGAGAACAGCTCCGGCGGCGAGCGGAATAACGGCCGCGTAAAGCGTCTTTATCTTTCTCGACCATCTCAAAAGGTAAAAAGCCCCCGCCCCAATTATCATCGCCGCGGCCGGCATGGCCGGTATGGAGAGCCAGGGAGGCTTGAGGGCGAAAACAAGGGATATGGGGATGTAAACCGAGAAAAAGACCGCCGCCGGGAAGAACCACCTCGGCTGCTTTCCCGAGAAGGTTTTGTTGAGGATAAAATACAGGCCGAAAAGAAAAAGGACAAGCCCGGGGCCCCCGAGATCGGGAAGCAGCTTCTTCACATAGAAGAGGGGGCCGGCTCCCCATGCGGCTATGTAGCTTGTCCCTCCGGCGAAGAACCTTGACCCGTGCGTTGTCATCTCGCTGAATAAGAGATACCACCAGGAGGACAAGGCGAAGATGATAAGGGCCATGTACGTTATCTTCACGAGCGGGCGACGCACCTTTAAAAGCGGTATCATAACGAGCGCGGCGGCGGCGAAGAAGACACCGTTCTCCTTGCCGAGCAGCGACAGCCCCAGCGCGACAGCGCACCAGGCGAACTTCCTGCTGTAAAGCAGCAGGAGCCCGAGGAAACCGAAGAACACGGCCGCCGGGTCCCTTTTTATCCAGGTGTCATAAGCGAGCTGCGCCGGCAGAAGGGCGCTGAACAGGCCGGAAAGCCAGGCGAGGCGCCAGGAGCCGATGCGGGCGCTCATCACATAGACAACCAAGAAGGTGCCGTATGAAAAAGCCAGGGACAGGACCTCGAGCCTGATATCGAGACCCTGCTCGAAGGGGGCCAGGAGGCCGCCCAGGGCCATGTAAAGCGGCGGGTGGTAATAGTAGAACCAGTAGAAGGGGTCGGCCGCGGCGTTGAGGATGAAAGCGCGGAGAGAAAGGATGTTCCATGCCTCGTCCCACATGAGCAGGTGGCCGATGAACCTCAGCCTGATGAGGATAAAAAGAACCGACAGGACAACCAGCCCCGCAAGGAACTTCTTTTTAGCCGGGGAATATCGCATGAACATATTGTATCATCACTTCGCCGGTCCGGGAATTGATTTTGATGAAATGTCGATGTATACTTAAAAGAACAGGTCATTTTTAACACGGCGGCAGGGTACAGCTATGGGCGAAAAAGGTTTCACGCTTCTGGAGGTAATGATAGTGATCGCTATAATAGTGATACTCGTTGTCCTGGGTTTCCACTTGATGTACCCGGCGGCCGTAGCCTCGCGAAATGAGCTCTGCATAGTGAACCTTAAGTATATATACGGCGCCAAGGCGAACTTTTTCATGGATAATCCCTCCAGGCGGGACGAAGAGCCTTCCTGGGGCGACCTTGTCCCTTTTTATCTGAAAAAGGAGCCTTCATGCCCGTCCGGGGGGGAATATCATATCGGGGGCATCAGGGAAAACCCGGCCTGCACCGTGAGGGGGCACGAAATATAAAAGATGAGATCTTTCAGTTCCGGAAAAAAAGGTTTTACGCTGGTCGAGATAATGATAGTCATCGCCGTTATCGGCATACTCCTGGCCATCGCCATACCTGAAATGATAAGCTTAAGGAGGAGAGCCCGCACCAACATCTGCATTTCGAACCTGAAGAACATATACGGCGCCAAGGCCATGTGGGCGCTTGATAATCCGATCGTGATGGAGAGGGAGCCTCTCTGGGACGACCTTGTCCCGCGTTATCTCGACGCCAGGCCGTCCTGCCCCGAGGGCGGGGTCTATACCATAGGCGCGATACGTGAGGACCCCGCCTGCAGCATCAGCTACCATGTCCTGTGGGGATCAGGAGATGAGACGTCGTCATCGGACAGGCCGGACTCGTCAGTTGACGATTCGGACACGAATACGGGCGGGGGAGGCGGAGGAGGGGGCGACGTCTCGTCCGATACCGGTCCCTGATCTTTTTATCATGCTGGAAAACACCTCATATAAACGAACGATCGTGATGGGGCTTGTGCTTTTAGCCGCCGTCCTGGCCTGCTATAACGGCGCGCTGGGCGGTGATTTTGTCTGGGATGACGAATACATCGTCGTCAGGAACCCGCTTGTGAGGGCTCCACTGCTTTCGTTCGAGGTCTTCAGGCAGGACATTATCAACTCGGGTTTTGTTGATACGATCTATTACCGTCCCGTCCAGATACTGAGCTACGCGCTTGATCACAGGATATGGGGGACAAGGCCCTTCGGATTTCATCTTACAGGCATACTGCTTCATTTCCTGAACGGGCTGCTGGTGCTTGTTCTCACAAGGAAACTGACTGGGGACCAGGCGGTTTCCTTTTTGACCGCCCTGCTTTTTGTGATACATCCGGCGCATTCGGGAGCCGTTTCTTATATTTCCTCCAGGACGGACCTTTTGTTCTTCTTTTTCGGGTTTTCAGGCATGCTGTTCTTTGTTATGTACGCGGACAGGGAAAAGCCCGGTTTGCTGGCGGCTTCCGTTGTGTGCCTTGTCTTTTCAATGCTCAGCAAGGAAGGGGCGGTCGTTTTCCCGTTCCTTATATTATTTATGGACGCTACCGTTCTCAGGGGCAGGCACCGATTCAGGGCCGCCCCTCACCTGGCCTTCTTCGCGGTCGCCGCGTGCTACATCGGCCTCCATCGCTTCTTTTTCAGCGGGACCTACGGGAGACTTTTCGCGGGCGGCCAGGGCAGCTGGATCCCGGCGGAGTGGCTGAGCATGTTCGGCGAATCACTGGCTTTTATATCTACGGCTTCCGACGCGCACATGAGAAGGGCTTTTACTTCACCCGGCAGCGGGATCGTGCTGCCGGTCGTGTTGGCTTTCGCTTTGTTGTCCATTGCCATCCTAAGGGGTCTCAGGAAAAAGCTTTTATTTTCGCTTGGATTTTTCATTATCTCGATCATTCCTTTCATCCTCGTCGCCGGGTATTTCAATGTGCTCGGGGAGCACTGGCTTTATCTGCCCGGTTACGGGATACTGCTTTTCCTGGCCCTGGCGCTCACGGCTTTTTACAGGCGGTTCGGCGGGACGGTCAAGGCCTGCGTTATAGTATTGATGTTGTTCATGGTAGGCTCTTTTTCCGTCCGCGCGTCGATGCAGAGTGTTTACTGGGGCGAAGGAGTGGCGCTCAGCGACAGGGTGCTCGCTTTTTCGCGTATGGACCTGCCGGCGATGCACTACAAGGCCGCGGAATTTCTGGAGCAGGGCAGGCAGGCGGAGTCGATGGAGATAATGAGGGAATACGCTGCCGCCGGAGGCGGGGACGCCAGGACGTGGTATATTAAAGGCCGTTTCACTCTTTCCACAGGGGGGACAGATGAGGCGGTGAGGGATTTCAACAGGGCCCTGGAACTGGACCCCTCTTACAGCGACGCCTATGTCGGCCTGGCGCTGGCGGCTTTCGCGGAGTCCGAGGACGAAAAGGGCGAGCTTTACCTGCGAAAAGCCGTCCAGACCGATCCCCGGGACTCCGAAGCGCTTCTTCTTCTGGGGTCGGCGATACTTGAAAGGGGAGACGCGCAAAAAGCGCTCGAGGTCATGAAAAGAGCGGAGGAGATCAACCCTTACGATTACAATGTACTGGTCAACCTGGGAACGGTCCACACGCGCGCCGGAGATCTTCGAGAGGGAGCGCGTTGCTACATGCGCGCCGCCGAACTGTATCCCGAAAAGCCCCTTGCTTATTATAACCTCGGCCAGGTATTCTACGCCGGGGGGCAGAAAGAGGAAGCCGTCAGGTACCTCGAGAAAGCCCTTAAAGCCGATCCTTCCTACAAGCCCGCCGTACAGCTTCTTCACAAGCTCCGGAACGAATAGCATATCATCGCCAAGGTTCAAGCGGATGGCTTTATGTTGGCTTTACATCTGGCTTTTGTTTAAAATTTCACCTGAGCTTGACAACGGTATATTCGTATGATACTCTTTGGGTGAATTTATATATTATATAGCTCCCAAAAGGTTATTAGTTAATTTTAAATTAATTGGCGGTATATGTTTAAATTCGGGAAAACGCCGGAGGAATCGGTTGGACTTGACATTGGAACTTATTCAATAAAAGCCGCTTCCATAAAAAAAGAGGCCGGAGAGAACGTTCTCACGGCGTATAATTTCAAGAAGATCCCTCCAGAGGCCGGGAACAGCGAGATCGAAAAGTATATCGAGGAAACGCTTTCCGAGATCGACATACACCCGGAGATGCTCAATCTTTCCATATCAGGGCCCGAGGTAATAGTCAGGTTCGTCAATTTCCCGCAGATGACCAGGGAACAGATGGAAAGCGCCCTGGTCTTCGAGGCCGAGAAATACATCCCGTTCAACGTGAACGAGGTGGTCCTGGATTTTGCCATACTCGGCAAGGCTTCGGAACCTGGCCAGATGAGGGTGCTTCTGGCGGCGGCCAAAAGGGAGCTGCTTGACGGGCTTTTGAAGACGGTCTCCAAGCTCGGTATGTCAATACACATACTTGACATAGACCCGCTGGCGATGTTCAACGCGTTCATCGAGTTCAATTCTCTCCCGGAAGATAAAGGTTCCGCTTTCCTGGATCTTGGACACTCACAGACGGACATATTGATATCGATAGGAAAGAACCCTTATTTCATGAGGCAGGTCCAGATAGGCGGAAAGGACGTTACCTCGTCCATAGCGCGGGCGCTGTCGGTGTCGCCGGAAAGGGCGGAGGAGTGCAAGCTGAATACCGCCGAGGAAGATAAGGAGGCGGTAGCGCGGGCCGCCGGATCGGTGCTCGATGACCTGGTAAAAGAGATACAACTTTCATTCGGTTATTTTGAGAACAGGTACAACAGGAACGTGGGCCAGATCTTCTGCTCAGGAGGACTTACAGGCATGGAAGGCCTGATCGAACATCTCAGTAAAAAACTCGGCATCCAGGCCAAAAGCTGGAATCCCGCGGAAGGCTTAAGGATGTCCGAAATGCTTTCCAGGCAGGATATAAATTCCATAGCGTCGCAGCTGCCGGTCTGTATAGGCCTTGCGCTCAGGGGATGAGGCAAGTGGCCCTTGCCCCTGGATACTAGATACAAGCTACTAGATGCAAGATACAAGATACTAGATACCCAAAGCGCTAACCTTATATCATGATAGAACTCAACCTGCTGCCGAAAGAGCTCAGGAAAAAAAGAAAAAGACAGATGCCGGACATCAAACCCGTGCCCATCGCGGCGGGGGTGGCGGCGGTCCTGGTGTTCACGCATATAGTCCTGGTCCTGATGGCGGCGAACGACAACAATCTGCTCAAGGAGCTCAAGGCAAAATGGGAGCAGATGGCGCCGCAGAGGGAGATGACAGAGAAGATAGCCAGGGAGACCAACGAGCTTGAGAAAAGAGTGACGGCCGTGAGGATGCTGGCTAAACCCGCGCTCGACTGGGCAAGGCTCATGAGCGGGCTGAACCAGGCCATGATACCGAGCGTGTGGCTGGCGGACCTCAGGGTGTTCTTTAACGGGAGGCCTTATAACCTGGGAGCCAAGGACCAGAAGCCGACGACCCTTGTACTTGCGGGGTACGCTCTCGGCAGAAGCGAAGAGGCGACCTCGACGGCGGCCAGGTTCATAAACAGCCTCAAAGGGGCCGGTGATTTTTACGGTTATTTCGACGAGATAGAATTGAAGAACCTGAAGAAGGTCACCGTGTCGGGCAGCGAGGCCATGCTATTCAACCTTGTTTGCGAGTTCTCGAAGCCGAAAAAACCGGGGAAAAAATGATAGATCTTAAGATCGATGACCTGAAAAATATCATAAAGCCCGAGAAGATAAAGGAATTCCTCGGCGACGAGCTGAACAGGATGTATCTCATTCTCGGGGCGACGGCTCTTTTAGCGGCGCTTTATCTGTCGTTCCTGATAATACCCAAGTTCAGCGAATTCAAAAAATTGTCGCGCGAAGTCAAAGACCTTAACGAGAAGATATCGCTGGTGAACTCAAGGGTAAAGAAGCTTGACGCCACCACAAAGAGGTTGAAGGCGCTGAGGGAAGAAGAGTCCCTTTACTCGAAACAGCTGCCCGCGGAAAAAGAGATACCTGATTTTCTGGAGGGTCTGGCCGCCACCGCGGAGAAATCCGGCGTGAAGATACTGGGCGTGACGCCCGGTGAGCTTGAGAAGGAGACCGGCGCGAGAGGAAAGCGAAAACAGTACTATTGCGCAATGCCGGTCCTGGTCACGGCGAAATGCGGTTACCACCAGCTGGGGGAGTTCATCAACGACCTTGAGAAGGGAAAGAGATTTATTACCGTCGAGGACCTCAGGATCAACTATGACCCGGCGTCCCCGAGGGAACATAACGTGAAGATGGTGCTTGAGACATATGTTTCTGTTGAATGACAAAAGCTTGAGATCCTGCGCCGCCGCGCTGATAATATTTCTGCTGTCGGGCCCGCAGTGCCCGGGAGAAGAAAAGGCCAGTTTTCATTACAACTCCCACGGCAGGAGGGACCCGTTCGTGCCTCTTGTGGGCGTGGCGAGAGAGGGCAGCGCGGGCGGGGTCCTGGGCGTCTTTTCCATAGACGACGTGGTCCTGCAGGGCATCACGCTGGGGCCCGAAGGAGAGCGTTTTGCCGTATTGAACGGCGAGATAATGAAGCAGGGTGACAAGGCGGGTAACCTCACGGTCGAGTCCATCAGCGAGAACAAGGTCAGATTGAGGATAAAGGACAGGGTATACGAGAAAGAGCTTTACAAGACCCGGTAAGGCGTTCTAAAAATAAGGAGGGCGTATCAATATGTATGTTATGAGGAAAAGACCATGGGGCAAGGGGCTGGCGGCCCTTTCGGCGGTTATTTTCGCTGTTTTCTCTTTCAACAATATGGCCCTGGCACAGGTGGAGGTGTCCCCGGCGGGGACCTCAGGGGTAGATGTGGTGAAAGGGGATATAAAACAGCCGCTGCCTAAGCCGGGGAACGTTACCGTTAACTTCAAGGACGTGGACATAAAGACCGTCCTGCACTATCTATCGGAGGTCAGCAACGTCGATATAATTCCCTCCCCCGGCGTGGAAGGAAAAGTGACCATGCGGCTCAGGGATAAACCATGGGAAACGGCGCTGGACATCGTGACGAGGAACTACGGGTTCACCTATTCGCGTGAGGGCGACATAATAAGGGTGATACCCAAGGGGCAGCTGCAGACGGAAGAGCCGGTGACCGAGGTCATCTCCCTGAGCAATTTCATACAGGAGATAGAGCTCGAGAAGGAACCCGGCGATGAGGAAGTGACCGTCAGGCGGAAAGAGGAAAGCATAAACCAGCTGATGACCGCCGTCAATTCTATCATAGACCGCGGAAGGGGGGAGAGGGCCACTTACATAGCCAGCGTCAACTCGATAGTCGTCACGGCCATCCCCGCGCGCATCAGCGAAATAAAGAGCATGATAGCGGAGATCGACATGAAGACCCCGCAGATCGTCCTGGACGCGAGGGTAGTGGAGATTCAGCTTGACGAGGACGAAAGGTTCGGGGTCGACTGGAGGGCGATAATATCCGCCGCCGGATCAAGAAGGCCAATAACCTTTCCTTTTAATCCGACAGGCGTTATACCTTTCCTGCCGGGTGAGATGCAGCGGCAGTGGTATCCGCAGACAGACGGGGCCATTGATACGGGAAGAACTGATTTCCCTTTTTTCACTATACCGGCTATATCCCCGAACACCGCGCCTACCGCCAACTCTTTTTTCAGTTTTGGAACGCTGGATTTCAGCACCTTTACCGCTACTTTGAGCCTCCTGGAGGACAGGGACGATACGGAGATCTTATCAAGCCCCCGCATCACAACCCTGGATAACCAGAGGGCGACGATAAAGGTGATCCAGAAGATAATGCTGCAGGAGGCGGTTCAATCCACGGATACGGCCAACCTCGTTACTGTCCAGTATGAAAGCGTGGACAACGCCAGGGAGGTCGGGGTAAAGCTGACGGTCATTCCGCATGTGAACGATGAAGGCGATATATCCGTGAACCTTCTTCCTGAAGTGTCCGATAACGAGGGATTTGATGTTTTTACCATACCGGGGGGCGCGGCCGTGACGCAGACAGCGTACCTTACCTTCAGCTCCAGGGAGGCTAACACGATAATCAGGGTCCAGGACGGAGAGACGATCTTTCTCGGCGGCCTTATAAGAAAGCGTATAGACCAGACGGATAATAAATTTCCCGTGCTTGGCGACCTCTTGGGGGGCATCCCGGTGCTTGGCAACGCGTTCAAGTACGAGGCTGAGCTGGTAAGGAGATCTGAAATAGTGTTTTTCGTAACGGTATACCTTGTAAAGGACGGCTGGGACGCTGTGGACAAGTCGTCGACCGTGCCGGAGTACGAGAAATTCTTCAGCAAAAGGGAAAAGGCTAATAACCCGACAAGGCCGCCGGTGGTCAAAGTGGGCAGTTTCGACAAAGTATCCAAAGAAACGGTCGAAGTCCCGAGCACCGGACCTCCGGCCGGAAAAAATAAGAAGTATGAACCCTTCCTGGATTTCAGGAAGAAGGGCGAGTAAAAGACGGGGATCGGGGTAAGAAGGGAAGCAAAGGGTTTATTTTTGTCTGTTCTGTATTTTCCTCCCTTCCCCCTCTGAACTAGATACAAGATACTAGATACTATAAACTAGATACCAGAAACTAGATACCAGATACTAAATAAAAGATACTAAATGGCCGAAAACCAAAGGTATAGATACGAAGCCGTCTTCGAGAAAAGCGGCGACATGGTCTTTATTTCGCACCTGGACCTTATGACCCTTTTCCGCAGGGCGATAAGGCGGGCGGACCTGCCTTTTGTGTTGACGGAAGGTTTCACTCCGCGGGTCAGGATAAGCGTTCCGGCGGCCCTTAAGCTGGGCCGCGAGAGCCGGGACGAAAAAATGTCTTTATGGCTGGAGCGGGATATGGATGCCGGGGAGGTCAAGAGAAGTATAAACGAACAGTTGCCGGCAGGCGTCAGAATAATAAAAATGGAAAGGAACATCTATCATGGTAAGAAGACGGGGTAGAAAAAAACAGCCGCCGAGGCAGCAGCAGGCCAAAACGAGAGAGATACTTATAAACGCCGGATCCGTGGAAAAGCGGGCGGCTGTCCTTGAGGGCGGGGAGCTTGTCGATTTTTTCATGGAAAGAGAGGGGTTGTCGAGCTACGCCGGGAGCATCTACAAGGGGCGGGTCACGGCGATACGCCCGGGCATAGAGGCGGCGTTCGTGGACATAGGGCTCGGCAAGAACGGCTTTCTGCACGTGAGCGACGTGGTCGACAAGAGTTCGATCTTAAGGGAGATGCTGCCGGATGAGGACGAGGCGTCTTTCAAGGCTGTCAAAAAGGGGTCATCGCCGAGGATAGGGGATATACTTAAAAGCGGCCAGGAGATAATCGTCCAGGTCGTGAAGGAGGCGATAAGCACGAAGGGGCCGAGGCTGACCACTTTCATCAGCATCCCGGGTAGATACATGGTCCTTACGCCTTTCGACGCGAGCGTGGGGATATCCAGGCGCATCACGGACAGGGCGGAGAGGAAAAGGATACGCGACATACTTGACAAAATAGGGAAGTTCGATAAGGTCGGCTGCATCGTAAGGACGGTCGCTGAGAACCGCTCTGAAGAGGAGCTGAAGAACGAGCTGAAATACCTGATGAACCTGTGGGAGCGGATTAAATCCAGGGCGGAAAAACAGAAGGCCCCCGTCACGATATACGAGGAATACGGGATAGTCCTGCGCATGATACGGGACCATTTCACGGAGGACGTCACACAGCTGGTGGTGGACTCCAAAGAAGAGTACGCCAGGATAACCAAGTTCCTGAAGTCCTTCATGCCCTCTCTCAGGCAGAAGGTGAAGCTTTACAAAGGGAAAGTGCCGCTTTTCAGGAAATTCGACCTCGAAAAGAAGATAGACGAGATATTCGAGAGGAAGGTCGCCCTTCCGAGCGGGGGTTATCTTGTGATAGAGCAGACAGAAGGGGTCGTCGTAATAGACGTCAATACAGGCAGTTACGTGGGCAAGAGGAGCCTGGAGCAGACGGCTTTCAGGACCAACATGGAAGCGGCGGAAGTGATACCGAGGCAGCTCATGCTGCGCGATATCGGCGGGATAATAATAATCGATTTCATCGACATGGAGGTGAGGGGGCACCGGGACCAGATCTTCAACCTCCTGCAGGAAAAGCTGCAGGGAGACAAGGCGCGGCTCTCGCTGAGGGCCATATCCCAGTTCGGCATAGTCGAGATGACAAGGCAGAGGATGAGAAAGAGCCTTGAAAGCTCGTCATACGTGGAGTGCCCATATTGCGCCGGGAAGGGCATGATAAAAAGCGTCGAGACCATAGCCATCGAGGTCGTAAGGAACATCGACAGGGTCCTTGCCGAGAGCGTGAAAAGGAACAAGCAGGTCAGGGTAGTTTCCCACCCGGACATACACTCGGCCCTTGTCTCCGACCAGGCCAGGATGCTCAGCGATATTCAGCGCAAGTACAGGTGCAAGATAGACCTGAAAGACGACAGATCCTACCACATAGAAGACGTTATCGTAGAAGAGCTGTGATCCAAAAACTGGCAAAAGTAAAACAATAAAATAGCTTACTTTTGTAAATACTAAATTTAACTTAAAACTAACTAAATATTAACATATTAATAAGAAGCGGGATATAGACTTAAAAAGAGAATGTATTTTCAGTTGATCGATAGCCAAGGGGTTTGTGATGTTATTTTGTTTACAAAATGATGACGGTCTTACGCTTGTGGAAGTGGTGGTCACACTCGCTCTTATTGCTATTGTGATAGTATCCGTCGTGGCTACCGTGGTACAGAGCGCGACTTTTTCAGACAGGATAGATAAGGTATACACCGCTTCCTACCTGGCGCAGAGGCGCATCGACCTGCTTAAAAGATTTGATTTCGACGAAGTTCAGAGCGCGGAGGAAACCGATATCAGGGTAGGGGCCGACGGAACTATAGATCCGGACGGTGATTATATACGGACCACCGGGGTCTATACCGATACGAACCCCTATCTTTTGAAGATCCAGGTCAGCGTTGACCTGGTCATAGACGATACTCCAACGGGTTCGCCTATCGTGATGGAAACGTATTTTGTGGACAGCGACGAGGACATGATATACATGCACGGGGAATAGACCTCGACGCGGATCAAAGAGGATAAGGACATGAACAGGACGTTCGCCTGCGAAAAAGGGTTCACTCTTACGGAAGTGATGTTCGCCGCCGTGATAACTGCTCTTATCATAGGCATAATCATGTCCGCCTGGCTTTTCGCCTACAGGACATGGATCGAGAACAGCGGCCGCACAGAACTGAGGATGGACATCATGACCGCCCTTGAGACGATGAAGGACGACCTGAGGTATTCAAGCCTTACATACGTGTCATTTTATCCGTCCACCGGCCCCCCCTACACGGCCATAAGTTTTCCCGTGGCTGAGCCTGATGAGAACGGATTGTTCAACCTTGACGACGACGGGTACGTGGACTGGGATGAAACGATCTGTTACCACATCTATACGGGCGAGGGGGGTGATGAGGCGCTCCGGCGGACGGTTATCCCCATTACGGGCGGCATAGAGAAGGATGACGATGTGAGGTACAACCAGCTGAAAAGCGTCGTGGAGAACGGCACCGGCGGGGGGGGCAGTTCCACGGACACGGATTTCCTTGTCAACCTCGACATTTTCGAGATTACGCCGGAAGCCCCCGTGTTCGATTTTTACGACGAATCCAGCGATCCCGTCAAGGTCGGCAAGGTCATTTTCGGCTGGGTGAAATGCGAATCCGGGGAGCACGATATCAAGTTCCAGATCACGGGACAGAACGACGGATCAACGGGCTATGGTATAGGGATAGACAACCTCATGATAGAGCCGTGCGGCAGCGAGAGGGAGGCGGAATATTACAATTCATCGTTCGCCCCTTCCGGCTCTCTTACTGTAAGCGGGGGAACGGCAAGCAGGGTCAACGATATACTCTGGAGCCAGGACAATTATCTTGAGTTCGACCTGAGCGGCGTGGATGACTTTGTGACGTTCACGGATGATTATGACCTGTGGAGGGAGTCCGCGTTCAGCAGGGTCTCCCTGGATAACACCGAGATGGTAGAGGAGGAGGTCCGGGTCAGCCTTGACGTTCCCGACGAGGGTGAGGAAGGGCGTTTTTCCTGGTATCCGCATGTCGAGACGGGTGATCTTGCCCCTGACGGCACCGACGAGGACCTGCCGGGGAGTACCCCGGTCACTGTCCGGACGGTCCTGACCGCCGACAACATCGCTGTCCAGGGCGACCTGGTAAGGGTGCGGTTCAGTTCATCATCCGAAAACCCTTTAAAGATAGGACCTGCGTACATAACAAGAAGATATTCCGGAGAGGACGGCCTCGAGAACGTAAGTACATCGGGAAAAGATATCGAGGAATACCACATGCACCAGCAGCTTTTTTTCAAGGACACCTATGACGTCGACGACGACAGCGATACTGACGAGATCGTCGAGGCCACCTTTATACCTGAAGATTCAAGCGTGTGGAGCGTCTGGACGGCGTATCCGCTGATAAATGACGACTCCGGGAGCCCGGTGGACCATCTTATCACCTTTTTCGTCCCGGACCTTTCTTCCATAACCAGCTGGCCTTCCGGGTGGAGCTTCAGCGATTCCCTGGAAGATTCCAGGTACTGGGACGGCACCTCGACGCACAGCTATTACCTTTCAAGCGCCGATTACAGCACGAACGATCTGCAGCAGGCGGCCGGGACGCCTGTCTGGAACGCGGGCGGCACGGGAAGCTATACCACGGTGAACAGCTCGAACGATATTTTTGTCTCTTCCACTGTGGATACCTGGAAAATTGTAGGGACGGCCGAGTCCCAGATATTCGATACGGGGCTCAGCGCGCCCGAATACAACCAGATAAAATGGTCGGAGAACGCGCCTTCCGGGACCGAGATAAACCTGAAAGTGCGTTCCTCGCAATATACGACTATGTCCGACGCGTCCGACTGGGATGACATAACAGGCACGACAACAAATCCGGATGACCTGAATATCAGCAATGTGCGTTATGTCCAGTTCCTGGCCGAGCTGAGCGCGACGCCGTTCTGGGAGGCGCCGCAGCCAGACACGAAAAGCTATTCCGACTACGTGGACGCGCAGAGGTTATTGTCGGCCTGCGAGTTCCCGGAGGATACGTCGGGAGATCCTTATATCACGGGGTTGTATTCGACCTGGGTGGATAACGTAGAGATAGACTGGCCCGGGGACGAACGCATATGCACCATCACCGGTTACGTGGCTAAAAAGAACGATTACGGCCAGGCGCAGGTCACCTTCGACGGCAAGGAGCTTTCGAAGATACTCAGCCTTTACGTGAAAATATCAAAACAGATGCACGGCAGGACGATAACCGAAGAGAATTACGTGGAGATAGAGCCCAGGAACACGGGGAAATAGTTTCGTGGATGAAGCTTTGGGTATCGGGTATCCAGTTCAAAGTATTGAGTATTGAGTATTGAGTATCGGGTATCGGGTATCGGGTATCGAGTATCGGGTATTGAGTATTGAGTTGAAGGAAAAAAGGAAAGAAAGATGAAGGATAACAGAACGATCTACATGCCGGGAGTGAGAGCGGGGGACCAGAAGGGGATGGTGCTGATACTCGTCATGTCCTTCATGGCGCTTATGATAGTCGGCACGGTCGCTCTTTCCACCATGATCCAGAGGGACGTGAACCTCATAAGGAGGGCCAAGGAAAAAGAGCAGGCGCTTCTCGTGGCCGAAGCCGGGATATATCAAGCCCTGGCCAGGATAAGGGAGGACGGGCTTGAATCCCAGGACGATTTCCAGGGCAGCCTGTCAACGGGCGATTACAGCGTAAGTTTTTATGAGGTCCAGGACAGATACCTTGTCAAGTCCACGGGAGAAGCCTCGGGCGTCACCGCGGTGGTCTCGGCGGAATTGCAGTCCCCATTCGACGACACGGCCTTTTATAACTTCTCAACAGCCGGGAACAATATCTTCATAAGGGTGCACACCAACGTGGAGGATGCCTCAATATCGGGCGATATACACGCCAATAACGATGTCACACTGTATTCCCAGCCGCATTCGCACATAAGCCTGACGGGAAGGGTGTCCGCGTCCGGGATCGTCACGGAAGGTTCCAAGCACAACAAGAACGATAACAAGGACGACGACGTGGAGATAAACAACCTTACGGATGACCAGGCCACGGTCTATGAGAATGAGCCAAGGATAAACATACCCAACTTCAATTACCAGAAATACAAGGAGGCGGCCCAGGACTCGGACGATTATTATGACACCGGGCAGACCTTCAGCGACCAGACGCTTTCACCGGGTAACGGGATAGTCTATGTCGACGGCGATGTCACGATAAGCGGCACGGTGACCCTGAACGGGGGCATTATCGCGAATAACATAAATATCACGGGCACGCTTGACCAGGACGAGGCCGGTGAAAGGCTGGTTATCGTGGCCAAAGAGGGGGACGTGCAGGTAAGCGGCCGACTCGAAGTGGAAAAGGCGGTCGTCTACGCCGAACGCGACATCTACACGCACGAGAACTGGGGCGCCCAGGTGTTCGTCAACGGCGTCATGATAGCCAAGAGGAACATCACGATGTGGAACTTCAGGACGGAAATAGACTATACCCACGTTTATATACTTCCGCCGGATGTATATTAGCGATTTCCCGATATGTCTTGACAATAATATTATCATTTGTTAATATTATTCTGCCCATCAAGGGCCGTTCGGCGTCAACTGTGGTGTAAGACCTTAATGTTAAAGGGTTTAGGATAAGAAAAAACGGGAGAATCCAATATGTATGCTGTAATAGAGCTTATGGGGCAGCAGCTTCGCGTGGGCAAGGACGACAAGGTCGTCGTGAACAGGATGAAGCCGGCCAAGTCAAAGACGATAAAGGTAGACAAAGTGCTTTTCGGTAAAAAAGGCAATTCATATTTCATCGGAGAGCCTTATGTCAAGGACGCCTACGTGGAATGCGAGATACTGGGCGATAAGCGCCTTAAAAAGGTAATAGCCTTCAAGTACAGGGACAGGAAGAGCTCTCAGTCGAAAAGGGGGCACCGCCAGGACGTGACGGAACTCAAGGTAAAGGATATCCACTTCGCCGCAGCCTCAAAGCCGGCGGAGAAGGAATAAGCAGCTCGATACCCGATACTCAATACTCTGGACTAGATACTAGATACCCAAAGCGAGCAGTCAAA
>Ga0272441_10006880_pt1 | contig 18786 bp, 16 predicted proteins | sample SSMProp6N_FD_193582 | JGI IMG/M metagenome (GOLD analysis project Ga0272441, IMG submission 193582) | Marine sediment archaeal communities from Little Sippewissett salt marsh, Falmouth, MA, United States - SSM-Prop-6N | ecosystem: Environmental > Aquatic > Marine > Wetlands > Sediment ... | reverse complement strand
CGCCACCAGGTCAGAATACGCGTTCAACCCATCCAGAACCCGGGCTCCGGTGAACACTTCAACTCCCGCGCCATTGATATAGACTCGCATTTCCTCTCCTTTACTCAGCCTCAAGATTCTATAGCGAATGGCCGGGGAGAGTCAATCTCCATCTTGACACCTTTCCCCGGGCTATGCTAAGCAGGCATGAGGAGGATGTCATGAGACGCTTGCTGCTCCCGATCATTTTGCTGTCCGTCTTTTTTCCCGCCGCCGCGGAGGAACCACCTGAAAACTTTGCGCGCAGTTTCCTCGACCGCACGCTGCGGATCGATTACTACCACACCGGTGACCGGGAAACCGACATCATCACCCTGGATCGACTGTACCGGGAGGGGATCTGGGCCGGACCGGTTCAAGGCCTGGTTGAGGATTTCAATAACGGCCAATACTACGCGCGGGTTTTTGATTTCGAATCGGGAGAAGAATTGTTTTCCAAGGGATTCAACAGCTACTTCTACGAATACCGCACGACGAATCCGGCCATCAATGGCGTAAAACAGGTGTATCACGAAACCCTGAGAATCCCATTCCCCAGACATAAAATCCGCCTGGTCCTGGAAAGCCGCGACCGTAAGCTGAACCTCGTTCCGGTCTGGACGCTGGAAATCGACCCGGATAAGGATTACTTCGACTCCGCCCCCGCCGCCGGCACCGTACACATCACCAACCTGCTCCGGGGAGGCCACCCGCACAATCAGGTGGACCTGGTTCTCCTGGCCGAGGGATACCGTCCGGAGGACAGCCGGAAGCTGGAACGGGATTTCTCCCGGGCCAGGGATGTTCTGTTCAGTCACGAGCCCTATCGCTCGCAGAAGAAACACTTCAATCTTTACGGCGTCTTCCCCCACTCCCGGGACAGCGGATGCGATGAACCGCGCAAGAATGTCTACCGGGCCACCGCGGTGGAAACCTCCTTCAACGCGTTGAATCTGCCGAGATACCTGCTGGTGGAAAACAACCGGCGCCTGCAGAACGTCCTGTCCCGGGTTCCCTGTGACGCGGTAATGATCATGGTAAACCACGATCGCTACGGCGGCGGGGGCATCTACAACCAGTACTGCGTGTTTACCGCGGACAGCAAGGCGGCGGGATACCTGATGCTGCACGAATTCGGCCATTCATTCGCCGGCCTGGGGGATGAGTACTATTCATCCCAGGTGTCCTACAATGATTTCGTACCCCCCGGTGTGGAACCGGTTGAGCCCAATGTGACCGCCCTGTTGAGCCCGGAAAAAATTAAGTGGAAGGATCTGATTTCTCCGGGAACGCCCATTCCCACCCCCTGGGATAAAGAAATCTTCGACAAACTCAGTGGAAGAGAAAAAGCCGCTCACCTCCAGAAAAAGATGTTCCAGGGAGTAATCGGTGCATTTGAGGGCGCCATGTATGCATCCGAAGGCATGTACCGCCCCGCCATCGACTGCATTATGTTCAGCCGCAATACCCTTGATTATTGTCCGGTTTGCCGGTCCGCGGTGGAGCGCATGATCCGCCACTACACCGGGAATCCCGAATAACGAGTCTCAGGGAATCCGGAAAAACTCCGCCCCGGTTGTATGGGAGCCGGTATCGATGCGGGTGTAAAAGCTTTCATCCATGCGGACTTCCAGGCTGCGGGGGTCCAGGTAACGCGCGATAATACGCACCTTTCCGTCGGCATGAATCCGCACCTTGACATGATTGAGTACGTATCCGTAGCGGGGATGAGAGATCAGGACGCCATGGGAAGATGCGATGAACCCCTCTTTGTTGCCGACCGAACCGGGGGCGAAATATTCGAAGGTGTCCAGGGTCATTCCCCCGATGGCATCCGGGACCTTTTCGGCTTCTTTGTTGTCCTGGATCATCCGGCATCGAGCGTAGTGGAAAACCGCCCGCACCGAAGCTCCCCGGGTCAGGCCGTCCAGGATGGACTGAAAACTTTTGAGCTGAACCGGACCGGATGCGGGCAGGCCCAGAGATACCGCCAGAAAGGCAATCAAAAGGATTCGCTTCATGGTTTCCTCCTGGAAAAACGCGCTTGTCCGGAGTCTATCAACCCGGACGTGAAGATACAAGTGAATCCGGTGCGCTAAATTTCCCGTTACTCATGCAAGCGGTAAAAACGCTCCGCCGCGCGCAGCACCCATTGTCTGGGGAGGAGTCGAGTAACCAGATGATTCACCCGGTTGATCGTTCCGGGAATAATAACCGGCCTGCGTCGCTTGAGCCCGCGCAGGCACGCGGATGCCGCCTTTTCCGGAGTCATGTTCAACCGGCTGTCCCGGGGGATGCGGCGATCAAGCCCGGACATGGTAATCATGTCGGTCCGGATACCTCCGGGAACGAAAGTCCCGATGTACTCCGGGCGTTCGCGGTTCTCCATGCGCAGGGAGTCGGTAAAAGCCTGGATCCCGTGTTTCGTCACGGAATACACGCCCTGGTATGGAGTGGGGATAAACGCCGCTTCGCTGGTTACGTTCAATAGAAACCCATCTTCACGTCCTCGCAGAATCTCCAGGAATCCCAGGCTCAACTCCATCACCGCCACGAGATTGACCTCCAATATGGTTCGGTATACATCCAGGTCATCATATTTCATTGGTCCGTATCGCGTAACACCGGCGTTGTTGATCAACCCGGTAATGCCGGATTCCCGCGACAGGACCCCCAACAGGCGGCGCCGATCCTCAGCCGCCGACAAGTCGCAGCGCATGACGTTGACATCTACATCCACCCGGGAACGGATTTCCTCTCGGAGTTGCCGGAGCCGGTCTTCGCGACGGGCGCACAGCCACAGGTGACAGCCCTCCCGCAATGCCAGGCGCATGGCCAGGGCCCTCCCCAATCCCGACGAAGCCCCGGTAACGACAACGCGGCGATCCTTCAGCGTACATTTGCCCATGGTCCGATTATACCGAAAGGATCCCGGCATTGAAAATCCGGTGTTGTTTCGGTATATTGATCCCACAGAAAGGGGAAACCATGAGCACGACGAAAACGACCACAGCAACACGCCGGCTTACCCATATCAACGGTCACATGCTCTATACCGCTTTTGCCGCGGGCTCGAGGAAGATCCTGGCCCACCAGCAGTATATGAACCGGATCAATGTGTTCCCGGTTCCCGATGGAGACACCGGCACAAACCTTGCCGCCACCGTCCGCCACATCCTGGAAGAGACCCGCCCCCAGAAATCCCTTAAACAAACCGCCGACGCCATGGCCAGCGCCGCATTGGACGGAGCGAGAGGAAATTCGGGAATCATCCTGGCTCAGTTTCTATACGGTTTCAGTCAGAAAGTCCGTGATCACCAGATCAATGTCAAGCGCTTCTCCGCCGCGGTGAACCGGGCGTTCCAATACGCCATCAAAGCCATTGAACGCCCGGTGGAAGGCACGATCATAACGGTTATGCGGGACTGGACCCGTAAAGTGGACAGCCTGAAGGAAAGCCGGGAAGATTTCATCCAGGTCTTCACCGAGTCCATGAAGGCCGCCACCCGATCCTTGAAGAAGACTCCGGACAAGCTCAAAGTACTTCGGCAACACAAAGTCGTGGATGCCGGAGCCCAGGGATTTGTCTACTTCCTGGAAGGCATTATCGAGGCGATCAAGACCCGCAGTCCGAGAGGGTTGTTGCGTGCCGTCCGCCGCGGCGCCGCCCCGGCGGAGATTGTGGAAGCAAAGCACGGCGGGCCGCCTCAATTCCGCTATTGTACCGAGGCCATTCTGCATGGGGAAGCCATGGACCTCGAACGGATCCGCGGCTCGATCAAGGACTTCGGGGATTCGCTGGTTATCGCCGGCAGTCCGGAAAAGCTGCGCATGCATATTCACACCAGCAACCCCGCCGATGTTTTTGCGGCCCTCATGCCCTTCGGGAGCATCACCCGACAGAAAGCCGACGACATGGAAATGCAGCACCAGGTCATGAATCACCGCAAGGCGGATATCGCCCTGGTAACCGATTCCGTATGCGATCTTCCCCTGGAGACAATGCGGGAAATGCAGGTGCATATGGTACCCATAAACCTGCATTTCGGTGAGACCTGTTTCCTGGACAAAGTAACCATGACCCCCGCCTATTTTTACGATCATGCGGATCAGGCACCGACTTTCCCCACCACATCGCAACCCTCACACCGGGAATTCGAGAACATCTATCGCTTCCTGGCTTCTCACTACCATTCCATCGTCTCCATACACATGAGCGGGAAACTGAGCGGAACCTGGCAGAACAGCCGTCTGGCCGCAGAAAAAATCACCCGGGAGACCGGCAGAAGAATCTCGGTAATCGATTCCCGGCAGCTCTCGGGTTCCCTGGGGCTGATCGTGTACCGGGCGGCAGACGCCATTCTCCATGGAGCCGCCCACGATGAGGTTTTGCGGCTCGTGGACTCATGGAGCCGCCGCACCCGCATCCTGGTCAGTGTAAAAACCATGGAGTTCATGGTCAGGGGCGGACGGGTAAGCCCCCTCAAGGGCTGGCTGGCACGACAACTCAACCTGAAGCCCATTATTTCCCTGGACCGGGAAGGCAAGTCCGTACTCTTCGATAAGGCGTTCAGTCAGAAAGGCAACATGCGCAGAGTACTGCGTCACCTGCGGAACCAGTTAAACCGGGGTCCCCTGTGGAATTACGTCATGCTGCATGCCGGAAATTCCCGGGATACTTCCTGGTTCGCGGGATTGATCAAAGAGGAAACCGGGCGCGCCCCCCTCTACACCATGGAGATCTCCCCGGTAGTCGGGGCCAATGCCGGAAGAGGCGCCGTCGCTGTTGCCCTGATGACCGATTCGTAAGAATCAGAAGGTAAACCGCACCGGGAATTCATTCCCATCCCGGTTGATGAACAGGAAGACCCGGTCTCCCGGGCTTTTGCCTGAAATCAGCTCCCGGAATTGACGAACCGATGCCACGTCACTGCGGTTCACGCCCAGGATCACGTCACCGGGTCGCAATCCGTTTTCGGCGGCGGTCCCTCCGCGTTCAACCTTGGAAACCACGATCCCCTTGTCGGTTTTCAGGTTGTTCCTCCGGGCGAGGTTGGGGCTGTTGTCGATCACAATCATCCCCAGATCCATCACTTCTCCGGTATCGTTGCCGTCATCCAGGCGAACCTTCAGGGAATCCGGAGCCTCGCCCACGGTGATGTTGACTTTGATCCGCTCGTTGCGGCGGACTACGGTCAAGGTGATTTTTGAGCCCGGCCGCAATTCCGCCACCTGATTGCGGAATTGCCCCATCGATTCAATGGCTTTCCCGTTGAGTTCCACGATCAGGTCGTATCTTTTCAATCCGCTTTCCCGGGCCGGCGAATTTTCCTCCACCGTAAGTACGAGGACACCGCCTTCGGGAAGGTCGTAATCCTTGGCCTCACCGTCGGAGATCTCGTTCATGCTGATTCCCAGATATCCCCGCACCACCCGGCCGGTTTTTTTGAGGTCGGCAATCACCCGCCGGGCCATGTTGGAGGGAATGGCGAAACCGATGCCGATGCTGCCTCCGCTGGGAGAAAGGATAACCGAAGTGATTCCGATCGCCTTGCCCTCAAGGTTGACCAGGGGACCGCCTGAGTTTCCGCGATTGATGGCCGCGTCGGTCTGGATAAAGTCTTGGTAATCCACGTCAAGGCCTTCAAGCTCACGCCCCTTGGCGGATACGATTCCCGAGGTTACGGTGAGATCCTGGCCCAGGGGATTGCCGATAGCCAGAACCCATTCACCGACGGCAACCCGGGAAGAATCGCCCAGCTGAATATGGGGAAGATCTTTGCCGTCGATTTTCAGGAGAGCCAGGTCGGTTTTGGGATCCGTCCCGACTTTCCGGGCCGTGTATTCCTTGCCTTTCATGTCGATTACCTTGATCTTTATGGCGTTTTTCACCACGTGGTAGTTGGTGACGATGTATCCGTCCGGAGATATCACGAAACCGGTGCCGACTCCGGATACGCGCTGCCGCCTCCGGGGCGTGTTGAAAAACCGCTCAAACATATCGTCGCCGAAAATAGAACGCCGTTGCTCGACGATGGCTTCGGAAACCACCTTGACCACGGCGGGTTTTACCTTGCGCACCAGGGGAACGAAGTTCAGAGAAGGTTGAACTCCCGTAGACTGGGCCCGGACGGCCTGGGGCGCCAACGAGGTAGAGGGCTCTTCTCCGGAATGGTGAAGGTATCCAAACGTCAGAGCGAAAAACAGAGCTCCCAACGCAAAACTGATTCCAGCTATCCAAGCGATCCGTTTCATTTTCTCCTCCTCGTCAGCCCGATTTGCAGAGGTTTACAAGCCCCGCGGGCATGAAATATTATACGTTTGCAGCTCTCCGGCGTCAATACGGCGATACCCCGGGAGACACGCTGCAGGAAGAATAAGACGCCGGTAGGAGTCCGAAAGTTTCAAGCCTCTGATACGCCGTCCTGGTGTTCTTCACGCAGAAGGTCGTTGACGGTCTTTACCGGGTTGAAGGTGGTTACGGGGACCTCGACAAGGAACGTCAGCCATTCGTGCATGGCGCCGTTCCACAATCCGGGCCACTCCAGAGCCAGAAGAGGTCTGCCGTCCCGGGTTTTTTCGGCCACGAAATAAGTGTCCGGATTCACGTATTCTTTCAAGTGAAATCCGTTCCCCTGAAAATCATGCAATCCGCATACCAGGTCCACCGGATTGAAATGGCTGGCTTGCCGCAAAACCTCAGCCTGTCCGGGATCATCCCGGTTGATCTGGGCCGATTCGACAATCTGCAGGGAAGCCCCCCCCCGGGGTTCGCGAACCCAGTATGGGCCTCCCCCGGGCTCGCCCCGGTTTACTACCATACCGCAGACCCGCATGGGGCGGTTGAGCCGGCGCGACAGCCATAGGATACGATCTTTCCCCTCCCGTTCCGGCGGAACGGCCTGGCCCTGGGTTTCGACAAGATACCGCTCAGCCATATCCGCCGCTCCGGGGTGATTTTCGGCCAGGTCACGCAACAATTGAAACACCCGTTCCTGTTGGCTCAGAAGGAATCCGCCCAGGACCCTTTTCCAATAATTGGATTCCTTTACCCGGCCCGCGGGCATTACATTGTCGATGTTCTTGATGAAAACCAAGTCCGCGTCCAGGGCGTCCAGGTTCCGGATCAACGCCCCATGCCCGCCGGGCCGCAACAATGGAGAACCATCACGATTCCGGAAAAGCGATCCCTCCGGGGTAACGGCCAAAGTGTCCGAAGCCGGATCCTGAATCGAGTATTCCACGTGGAAAGCCCCTACCCGGGAACGAAATTCCGGCAGAACCCGGTTGACTTTCGCGCGGACGGCATTGAGGTGATCCGGCGATACCGTGAAGTGCACCTTGCAGACATCCCCTTTTCCCCGGCCATATTCCAGGGCTTCGGCCATATGCTCCTCCAGGGGAGTACGCCGCCGGCGCCCATGAACGTGAAAAGGAATCAAAGCCTTTGGCAAGTCCGCGAGGCCGAGATGATCCGGGTCCAGAAGAATGGAGAGAATCCGTCGAAATTCTCCGTTCTCCACGGCTTGCCCAATAGAAGATCCGCCTGATTTCAGCCGATCGTCCACCTCGCCGGCAAAGGCGAAGCGGCCCGAACGCAATCCGGAGAAAAAATGAAACAGGAACGCTTCCGGTCCGGAATCCCGCGGTTCCAACCCGGATAGAAAGCGTTCTTCCACGCGCAAATCCCCGTTCAAAAACGCCTGGGGCACGGCGAACATGCGGGACGCGGCTCCGGAAGCCGGGACGAATTTGGTGACCCGGATATGCGCAAGGCGATCCGCGTACCCGGCTGCCAGGTCACGGGCTTCCCGGTCGGACAGACGGTGGATGCCGTCTCCGGCTACGGCCGGGCGATCCAGATGCATGAAACGGGTCCCACTGAGCAAATTCCGGACCTGTTGCTCCGCCGCCGCCGCGGAGATTCCACGCGCCTCCAAAAAGCCGCGGTCCCTCCGGGAAAGGGTTTGACTATTCATGAAGCCTCCCCCGGGATCACTTAGCCGCGCCCACCAACCTGTAGGTTTCCTTGGCGATCATCAACTCTTCGTTGGTAGGAACCACCAGCGTGCGAACAGTTGCCGAAGCCGAAGAAATATCCCGCAATTTGCCTTTGAAATCGTTCTTGGCGGGATCTACCGATACGCCGAGAAACGCCATGTTTTCGCATATCATCCGGCGCAGGACAGGCGAATTTTCACCGACACCCGCGGTAAACACCAGCACGTCCAATCCGCCCAGTACCGCGGCGTACGCGCCGATATACTTGCGGGCCACATAAGCGTAAACTTCCAGGGCCAGGCGCGCCCGGGTATGGCCTTCAAGGGCCATGTCCTCGATCTCCCGCATATCCGGAGAAATCCCGGAAATTCCCAGCATTCCGCTCTCCTTGTAGAGCAGACGCTGAACATCCGCGGCGGAAAAACCCTCTTTCTCCTGAAGATAAAGAAGGATAGCCGGGTCAACGTCGCCCGCCCGGGTTCCCATGGGCATACCACACATGGTGCCGAAGCCCAGACTGGTGTCCACCGACCGTCCTTTGTCAATGGCGGTAATGGAACAACCATTGCCCAGGTGCAGCGTCACCAAGCGCAGGGAATCCAGATCACGCCCGATGAAATCCGCCGCTCTCCGGGCCACATAATGGTGGGAAGTACCATGAAAGCCGAAGCGCCGGATACGTTTTTTTTCATAATATGCATAGGGCAGGGCATACACGAAAGCTTTCTCCGGCAGAGTCTGGTGGAACGAAGTATCAAAGACGCCGACCATGGGAACATCCGGCAGTTCCGCCCGAGCGGCCTGAATGCCCAGCAGGTTGGGCGGATTGTGAAGGGGCGCCAGCTCGATATTCTTCTCGACGCTGCGGATCACATCGTCATTGATGATCACGGAATCGGAAAAGTCCTCCCCGCCGTGAACGATTCGATGTCCCACCGCTTCAATCTCGCTCATTTCCGAGAGCACCCCGGTATCCTTGGCGACCAGACTCTCCTTGATCAGGTGGATACCCGTCTGGTAATCCGGAATGGCCAGGGACCGGCGAATCTTTTCCTCCGGCGGGGCCTGGTAGGTAAAAATTGCGTCTTCAAAACCCACCCTTTCGATCAAGCCTTTGGCCATTACCTTTTCATTTTCCACATCGATCACCTGGAACTTGATCGAGGAACTTCCGGAATTCAGTACCAGAACTTTCATTCTTCCTCCTGTGTCCCGACGTATCGGGGGAACTCCGGTGTCGGGCAATGGATATCGGGCGAATAACGGATTATATCAAATGAGCCGGGGGATGCAACAATCCGGGCTGGCCTGTGCTTTCTACGTGTGGTAAGGTGACTGCTCCGGAGACCTCATGCTGAAAATGGAGAGTGTCGTCAAGCGTTATCCCGGACGAACCGCGCTTTCGGGTATGTCCCTGGACGTTTCGCCGGGAGAGATTTACGTATTGCTGGGACCCAACGGCGCCGGAAAGACAACCACCCTGAGGATACTGGCGGGACTGACCGATTGCGATTCCGGCGTTATCCATGTAGCCGGCGAACTTTACCGGCGGGAAGATCCGCAATGCCGCCGCAGAGTAGCCTATGTTCCCGACCAACCCTTCCTCTATTCGCGACTCACCGGAGAAGAGCACGCCCAATTCTACGCCGATCTCTATGGAATCCCTGAAACAGAGAGGCGATCCCGGTTGGATTTCTTTTTCAACCACCTGGAATTCAGCGAGTACCGCCATGAACTGGTGGAACATTTCTCCACCGGAACCCGGCAAAAACTCCTGCTGACCCAGGCCCTCATGGTGCAGCCCCAGCTGTTGCTGCTGGATGAGCCATTGGTTTCGGTGGATCCCCTGGTCAGCCGCAAAGTGAAGGCCCGGTTGCGCAAAGAAGCCCGACGGGGCGCAACGGTGCTTTTCGCGACCCACCTGCTTTCCCTCGCCGCCGATGTGGCCGACCGCATCGGAATCATTGTCAACGGCGCCATTCAGAGGGAGATCACCGCTTCCACATGGCGATCTCCCGAAAGCCCCGACCTGGAAGAATGGTATGCCCGCACCGTTGAGGCGCATGAGATACTGGAAGACTAAAATCCGGCGGCTGCGTAACGGCCTGAAGCGGACATCGCCGGGGAAGCCGGCGGCCCTGCTGTTTGTCGGCGTAGTGATCCTGGGCGCCATGACCTGGGGGGGGATGCGACTCTTCGGGGCCCTGGCGCGAACCGGAGATTTCCCCGACTATTTCCGGGTCTTCCTGGCGGAAAAAATCATGTTCATGATCGGCATGGTTCTGTTCGCCATGATCATGCTTTCCGCCATGATCACCACGTTGAGTCAATTCTTCCTGGCGGAGGACATTCCCCTGCTGCTGTCCACTCCCCTTCCCCATGGCCGCCTGTTCCGCTGGAAAATCATGGATACCCTGATCAGCAGCACGGCCATGGCAACGTTGTTCGCCCTGCCCGTATTGTTGGGGTATACCGCTCATTTCTGCCGGGGACCAGCAGGAATACCCTCAATAATCCTTGTTTTCAGCCTTTTTCTGGGAGTGGCCGCGTTGTCCGGTATCACCCTCGGCATGCTTCTCCCCCTTTTCATCTCAATCCGCCGGCTCCAGCCGGCATTGTCGGTGGCGGGCATTTTCATGATTTCCGGCGTGGTTATCCTCCTGCGCATGGCCCAGCCGGAACGGTTGTTCGGTACCGGAGCCATTGATGACGTCATCCGATATATGCGGGATTTTGACATCACCGGTGCTTCGGGGACCCCTTTCTACTGGCTGTCCCGGGCCATGGGAGCGGCTTCAGCCGGCGAATGGGACCGATTTTTCCTTGCCGCCGGGATCCTCGTCTTCATGCTGGCCTTCACGCTTTGTTTTCTATTCCTGATCCGTTGGCGGTTGTATCTTCCCCTGCTGGACAAAGTCCGATCCTCCCGGCGTTTCTCTCCTTCCCGGCGCCGCGGATCGTTTCGCCGGGGATTCCTGCACGCTTTTCTTCGCAAGGAAATACTCTTCTTTATCCGCAGTCCCGATCAATGGTCGCAATTGATCATTATTATCGCCATCACCATCGTGTTCATCCTGAACATCCGCGCCATTCCCGGAGGTCCGGCGGGCATGGGTATTGTCACCGCCTTCCTGAATATGGGCATGGCGGCATTCGTCGTAGCGGGCCTGAACAGCCGCTTCGCCTTCCCATCCATGCCCATGGAGGGCGACGGGGTGATTCACGTGCTGGCCTCCCCGGCTCCGCGGGAGGCTTTGCTGCGGGCAAAGATGCTGCTTTACATCCCTCCCCAGATTGTACTGGGACTTGGAATATACCTGGCGGGGTTCCTGATCCTGGAACTGGACACTTTCATGTTCTGGACCGGATTGATATACCTGTTGCCGGCGTTGATTTTCCTCAGTCTGCTGGCATTCCGCTACGGACTGGAAGTCCTGCCCGGACCGAATGAATCCCCGGAAAACATCCTTCTCAGCCGGGCGGGCATTACCTTCATGCTTTTTTCCCTGGGATTCATCGTGTTCACCCTGGCCCTGTTTGTTCACCCCATAGCGGTTTACTATCTAAGGAAAGTTCGGGGTCTGGCCCCACCCTGGGGAATAGTTTCAGCCTGGTACGGCGGATATGGAATAGCCGTATTCTTGCTCTGCGTGCAAACCCTGCGGAAATGTCACAATTTGTGGCGTCAATGGGGCGATTGACGCGATTGTCCGGTTGACAGCCGGGGGGATTCCATTGATAATTGCTCCTTGACGCCCGCATTTAGCAAGAAGAATGAGGGCCAAGAGAGGCCGTTCCATGCTCAAAATCGAACTCGACACAGCGCGTCGGGCCGTTACCGCGGCCATGCGGATCACCCGCCGGATCCAGGCGGATATGACCGGCTCGGACACATTGACCAAGGAAGATCGCAGCCCAGTTACCGTGGCGGATTTCGCCTCACAGGCAATCATCTGCTCGATTCTCAACCGGGAATTGCCGAACATCCCCATTGTGGCGGAAGAGACCGCTACGGCCCTGAGACGGCCGGAAAACCGCCAGCTAAGAAACCGGGTAGCCCATTATCTCCAATCAGCCGTGGAAGATTCGGATATGGATTCGGAAATGCTCTTCAACCTCATCGACCTGGGCAACCGGTCCCCGGGAGACCGTTTCTGGACATTGGATCCGATTGACGGAACCAAGGGCTTCCTGCGGGGCGAGCAATACGCGGTCGCTCTGGGACTCATTGAACGCGGTTCCGTTCAAATCGGACTGCTGGGGTGCCCCAACCTGGACCATGAGGGCACGGAGAAAACGGGAGGATGCCTGGTTACTTCCGTGCGCGGGCAGGGGGCCTGGATGGCATCCCCGGACGGCAGCAACCGCCGTCAATGCCGGGTTTCCGCCACTCGCGAAACCAGAGGAATGCGCTTCGTCGAAAGCTATGTTTCCTCCCACAGCAATGCGGACATGCAACTGGCGGTAGCCCGTGACCTGGGAATCCGCGGCAATCCCGTGCGCATGGACAGCCAGGTAAAATATGCGGTCGTTGCCTCCGGTAATGCCGAGATTTACCTGCGCATTCCCCATCCAAACACCCCGGATTACAAGGAAAAAATCTGGGATCATGCCGCGGGGAGCCTGATCGTCACCGAAGCGGGTGGCAGGGTGTCGGATATTGACGGCCGCCCCCTGGATTTCAGTGCCGGAAAGACCCTGGCCAACAACCGCGGTATTCTGGCCACCACCAGCGAGATGCACGAAAAAGTCATCCGGGCGATCGCCCGGCAGGGATAACCCGGCGGCGGCCCGGATTATTCGGTTATTCCGAAATCAGCCTTGGTGAACATGGCGGCGAAAGGATATCCCGCCGCAGTTATTGCCTCGCGACCACCTTCCTGGCGATCGATAAGCGCCATGACCACCGCTACCCTGGCACCCAGACTTTCCACCAGTCGGGCTCCTTTCAGGATCGAGCCTCCGGAAGTGACGACATCATCGAATATAGCGACATCGCCCCCTTTGGGAAAATTGCCTTCAATGGCTTTGCCGGTACCATACGCCTTGGCTTCCTTGCGGATAATGAATGCCGGCAGCGGATCACCTTCAATGCGGCTGACCACGGAAATGGCCGCCACGATAGGGTCGGCTCCAATCGCGTACCCTCCGACCGCATCCACTTTGTATCGCCGCAACATCTCCAGAAACATCCGCGCCGCCAGGTATGCGCCGTCAGGATCAAGGGTGGTCATGCGGGCATCTACATAAAAACGGCTTTTGCGCCCGGAAGCCAGGGTAAATTCCCGGTCCCGGATTACGGACTTGGTCTCCAAAATCCCCTGAAGCTGGTCTCTCATGAAAGTTTTCCTCGAAAATCCGCCGGAATCAACTTGATCAGATAGGGAGTCACTTCCCGGGAGGCCTGCCGAAGCCTCTCCATATCGATGGGAGAAAAATCCGGCCCGGCCTCGGCATACGAAGGCGCCCGGCGGGAGAGTTCGATCACTCCGATACGCTCAGTCCCTTCACCCAGGGACACGCCGAGCATTTTGCAAATGGGGTGGATGGTCTTTCCGGGAACCTTGACCGTCTCGAAAATGGAAAGGTGTTTTTGCTGCAGGAAGTTGTTCTCCAGCACCGGTCTGCCCATGCGAAAAATCTGCGAGACCACGGCATCCGCGGAGGTTACGGGAATGATGCCGGCATCCACCAGATAGGGCGGATACGCAAAAGACAGAAAGGTTTTTTCCGCATTGCTTAGGAAAATCGCCAGCTCCGTCTCATCCAGAGAAAACATCCGCAACAACGCGCTGGCCAGCGCGGTAATCATCCCGGTAAACCTTTCGGGAGATTCCGGCTGACTCATCATGCCTCCCAGTTCCTGTTTAAGAACTTCAATTTCCTGCATAATTGCTCCTAGATGCGCCGGTACGCTACCGGCAGGAAAGACAACGGATATACATTACCCTGCAATCAGTAAAAATGCAACCGGAACCCCGCCGGCTTCCGGTTGTCAACCCCGGAGAAATATGCTAAAAAAAAGCATGACAAAATCCCTGCTGTCGGTCATTGTCCCCGTATTCAACGAAGAAAAAAACATCCGGCTTCTGTATGAAGAGATCCTGGCGGCCGCCACTCCCCTGGATATGGGCCTGGAAGTCCTGTTCATCGACGACGGCAGCACCGACAATTCCCTGGAAGTGCTCAAGGAGCTTCACGCCCATGATCCCCGGGTAAAAATCATTCAATTCCGCAAGAATTTCGGCCAGAGCGCAGCTATTTCCGCGGGATTCGACCTGTGCAGCGGCGACCGGATCATCACCATGGATGGAGATCTGCAGAACGATCCGGCGGATATCCCGCTGATTCTAAGCAAATTGGATGAAGGGTACGATATTGTTAACGGGTGGCGTAAAAACCGCAGGGATAAATTCCTGACCCGTAAGCTGCCATCATTCTTCGGAAACAAATTGATCTCATTCATTACCAAGGTCAAGCTGCACGACTATGGATGCACCCTTAGGGGCTTCCGTCGGGAAGTCGTCAAGAACCTGAACCTGTACGGAGAGATGCACCGCTACATCCCGGCCATCGCGTCAAGAATGGGGATTCGTTCCTCCGAGATTCCCGTGCATCACCGAGCCCGCAAATTCGGCACATCCAAGTATGGCCTCGGCCGTACGTTTCGAGTCGTTCTGGACCTGATCACCATCAAATACCTGCTCTCCTATGCCCATCGTCCCCTTCAGATGTTCGGAGGGATCGGCCTGTTGATGCTGCTGGCGGGATTCTTTTCCGGTGTATACCTGACGGTTGTCAAATACGTTTACCGGCAGCCCATCGCGGGACGCCCGATGCTTTTCCTGACGATACTCATGATTTTTCTGGGATTTCAGGTGATCACCCTGGGACTGATTGCCGAAATGCTCACCAAGATCTACCACGAAGGTTTCAACAAGACATCGTATTCAATCCGTACCACCCTGGGAATCGACCACCATGAAAATCTTGATGATCGCCCCTGAGCCTTTTTTTGAGCCCCGGGGGACTCCATTCTCCGAATATTACCGTATCCGGGCCCTGACGGAGCTGGGGCATCAGGTTGACCTGGTCACCTATCCGATCGGGGCGGATAAGCATGTGCCCGGACTGAGAATTTTTCGCTGCCTGAGGCCATTCTGGATCCGGCACGTAAAAACCGGACCCTCCGCCGGCAAGCTGGTGCTCGACTTCCTCTTGTTTTTTTCCGCCCTGAAAAGACTGCTTCTGAAGCGATACGACCTGATCCACACCCACGAGGAAGCATCGCTTTTCGGCACCATTCTCGGCGGTGTTTTTCGTACGCCGCATCTATACGACATGCACTCCTCCCTGGTACAGCAGATGGAGAATTTCAAGTTTACCCGCTCGCGGTTTATCCGCGGCCTGTTCGCGGCCAATGAACGGTGGGCCTTGAAGCACGCCCGTTCGGTGATTGTAATATGCAGGTCCCTCTTCGACCATGCCGCCACCATGACGAGAGAGAACAAACTCACCCTAATTGAAAACTTTCTGGACGAAGCCCCGGATCATCTCGACGGCGAAATGTTGAAGAGGATCGGGGACAGCCTGCCCAAAGACCGGCGTATCGTCACCTATACCGGAACCCTCGAGCATTACCAGGGTATTCCCCTGCTGCTGGAAAGCCTTGCCCATCTTGGTGAAAAGTATGTCATGTTGCTGGTCGGAGGCAAGCCCCAGCAGGTGGAAAAACTGCGCATCCAGGCCCGGGAAATGGGTCTGGGAAACCGGGTTATTCTGACGGGAAGGCGGCCTTACGAGGAGATCCCGTATTTCCTCCACTTGTCGCACGTACTGGTTTCCCCCCGTTCCCTGGGTACGAATATTCCGCTGAAAATCTATGCCTACCTGAAAAGCGGGGTCCCCGTGGTGGCCACCAACCTCTATACCCACACGCAGACCCTCACACCGGATATCGCTATTCTGGTTGACCCCGAGCCGGAAGCCATCGCAGCGGGCGTCAAGCGGGCCGACGGAGAAGAAGGGCGCGCCGCGGCGGCCGCGGCCGGCGATTTCTGCCGACGGAATTACTCTCCGGAACGCTACCGGGAGCTGGTCAAGCAGGCTCTGGCGCGGGTCAAATCCCCTTCCCCCAAGCGTTGAGCTTTCCCCGCCGCGAGGCTATAATCAAATCACCCCCGCGGGATACAATCCGCTTAAGGAGAACCGAATGATTGAACGGTATGCAGTAGACGAAGTCCGGAAAATCTGGAACCGGAGGAACCGTTATCAGCGCTGGCTGGATGTAGAACTGGCCATAACCGAAGTCTGGCACCAGATGGGAGAAGTCCCGGATACAAGCATGAAACAAATCCGGGAATCCGCCGGATTCGACCTTGAGCGAATCGATGCCATTGAAGAAGTGGTCAAACACGACGTGATCGCCTTCCTCACTTCGGTGGAAGAACATGTGGGCCCGGACTCCGCATATATCCATAAGGGAATCACATCATACGATGTGGTCGATACCGCTCTGTCTTTACTGATCCGTGAGTCCCTGGACCTGGTGTTGACGGAAAGCCGGCGGCTGCATGGAATCCTGCTGGACCAGGCCCGGCGTTGGCAAGACCTGATGGGCATCGGCCGCACCCACGGCATCCATGCGGAACCCATCTCCTACGGGATCAAGTTCCTTCTCTGGTACGAAGAAATCGGACGCAACATCCACCGAATCGAACAGGCCCGCAAAACCATGTCCGTGGGCAAGATCTCCGGTTCCGTGGGCACCTATATTCATTTCCCTCCCGAGGGAGAAGCCCTGGCCCTGGAGAAGCTGGGTCTTGAGCCCTGCCGGGTTTCCTCTCAGATCATCCAGCGGGATCGGCATATGGAGGTTTTTTACGTTCTGGCCAGCCTGGGTACGGCGGTGGAAAAAATGGCCCTTGAAATCCGCCATTTACAGCGAACGGAAGTACTGGAAATGGAGGAACCCTTTACCCGGGGCCAGAAGGGTTCTTCATCCATGCCCCACAAACGCAATCCGGTCCGATGCGAACGAATATCCGGCCTGGCCCGGCTGTTGCGCGGTCACGTAGGCGTCGCCATGGAGAACAATCTCCTCTGGCACGAGCGTGATATTTCTCATTCCTCGGCGGAAAGGGTGATATTTCCGGACGCATTCCACGCAATCACCTTCATCTTGAGGGAAATCAGTGACATAATGACCCACCTGGTGGTATATCCGGAAAACATCAAGCGGAATATGGATATCACCCGGGAGGTATACTACTCCCAGTTCATCCTGACGCTGCTGGTAAATCGGGGTGTTTCTCGACAGCGGGCATACGAATTGGTACAAGCCAACGCCATGCGTTCCTGGACCGAAAACCTGGGATTCCGGGAGTTGATCCTGAAGGATCCGGCGATTCTGGAGCTGTGTCCCCGGGAAGAGCTGTCGGCGGTGTTTTCTCCGGACCGTCTGAAGGCGGGAATCAAGGCTATATACTCCCGTTTCGAGAATGATACTCCTTGAATACCCGGGACCACCGCGTTTTTCCCTTAGACATCTGTCCCTGCTGGATGCCCCCGTCGAGGCAATCGTCAATCCGGCCAACTCCCGGCTGTATCATGGCGGCGGTGTGGCCGGCCTGATCAGCCGGGCCGGCGGGCCCCGGATTCAGGAAGAAAGCCTGGAAAAAGCACCGGTCCCAACCGGAGGAGCTACTCACACGGGAGCCGGCAACCTTTCTTTTCAATGGATAATCCATGCGGTGGGCCCGGTATGGCGGGGCGGCACGGAAGGCGAGGAAACATTGCTTCTCAGCGCCGTTGCCAGCGCTCTGGAGGAATGCGAGGCACTGAAGGTCCACAGTGTCGCCATGCCGGCCATCTCAACCGGAATTTTCGGTTACCCCCTGGAGCCGGCTTTGGCGGCCATCTGGGGAGCCGTCCAGGTATTCATGCCCCGGGCGCATTCCCTGGAAGAGATCATTCTCTGTGAGTTCAACAAGGAAAAAGCGGCCGCCATGCGGGAAATTCTTGCGCTTCGGATCAATCCGGAAGATTGATTCGGGTTCTTCCGGGTATGATACAATAAGACAAATGGGCCAATCCTTCAGAATATACGTCAGCAAACGTTCCGGCCTTGACACGGCGGGCGAAAAACTCCTGGGAGATCTGCGCTCGCATCTGGGCATCGCCGGATTATCGGAAGTAAGAGTGTTCAACCGCTACGAAATCCGCGGTATCTCCCAATCCGACTTGCATGCGGCCATACCGGTCATCCTTTCCGAACCACCCCTGGATGAAGTGTTTACGGACCAGATCCCCCAGGCGGAAGGCCGGCGGATTCTGGGTGTTGAGTACCTGCCGGGGCAATACGATCAAAGGGCCGATAGTACGGCACAATGTTTCCAGATACTCATGCGGGGAGAGCGCCCGGAAGTCGCCACGGCCCGATTCTACCTGTTCTCTGGAGAGATCAGCGACGAGGAATTTCAGCGTATTCGCGAATATATGATCAACCCGGTTGACTCAAGAGAAACGCGACCGGAATCATCCGGACTGGGCGCAACGGCTTCCGCTCCGGAGATGGAAGTGGCGGTACTGGAAGATCTCCCGGATATTCTCGACAGCGACGCACCGGAATGGATCGATCGTATGGGCTTGTCCATGAGTCCCGATGATCTGTTGATGATCCGGGATCATTTCCGGAATGCCGGAAGAGCCACTACAATCACTGAACTCCGCATGCTGGACACCTATTGGTCCGACCATTGCCGGCAT